>ENA-ORKW01000250-ORKW01000250.1-human-gut-metagenome-genome-assembly--contig:-NODE-250-length-22672-cov-6.57293_pt1 | contig 22672 bp, 14 predicted proteins | sample MGYA00243062_ERZ508813 | MGnify/ENA primary metagenome ERZ508813 (study PRJEB26277, sample SAMN04329846) | human gut metagenome | biome: human-associated habitat | host: Homo sapiens | place: USA...
GTTCTTGTAACAAACTGCTGGCTGCCAACGGAAGGGCAAACAGCAAAATTTTCTTGAACAACGGCCCGTTCAGCATATCGATCTCATTACTTTGGGCACGTTTTTTAGTCACACTGTTATCCATCTTTTTTACCTTCTTCAAAATGCGCGGCAAAGTTACGGTAAAATTGGATAAGATAGATACAGGCAGCTTTCTGTTTTATCCATTATTAATCACCCAGCCACCTATAATTACCCTCATTCGTAGTTATTCTTATTAATCAGGTTTACCACTACCTTCACCATAACATCTTTTTCCTCGGTACGACTCTCAGCAATCATCAGCGTAAGAGCCACAAGGGTGTTGTCGGCAATGCGCTTACTCCCATCTGGATTGTAGAGAATACCGTTACCGGCCATAAACCACAGGAAAAGGGTGGCAGCAATACGTTTGTTGCCATCACTAAACGAATGATTTTTCGTGACGAGATAAAGCTGCATAGCCGCTTTTTTCCTCCACAGAAGGGTAAAGATCTTGCCCGCCAAAAGTCTGGTATATTTGCCCGATGGAACTTTTAAAGGAATCATCCTTCTCATGGGCAAACCATTGACTTCCACCGAATTTTTCCTTCAGTTCTTCTATGGCCTGCATGACTCCCTCGTAGGTAGCATGAAACTTTACGTCGTTAGTGGTCTGCTCTACCGCCAGCTGCTGATAATCGTACTTATCCAACGTATCAAGGGCGTAAGTATAATCAGAAACTACTTCCACCAAATTAAGCGCATCTTCCGATGTCAGTGCCTCCTGTGCCTTGACTGTACGGCCCAAGACCGTTACCAATTGCTTCAATTCAGTATAACGCTGTTCGGTCAAAACCATATTGACGACATAGCCTTTCACCAGATATTCTTTCAGCACCTTATTGGCCATATACGAAACTGAGTACCTCGTTGGCTTTTTACACGATAACCCACGGAAATGATGACATCCAAAGAATAAAAGGCAACAGGTTGTTTCACTCCATCAACACGCAAAAAATGCGTGTTGTTCTCTTTTTCCAGTTCACCTTCGGAAAAGACATTATTGATATGTTTTCTTATAGTCTTTTCATCCCTATCAAATAGATTGGCCATCTGGTTAGCCGAAAGCCATACAGTCTCGTCTTCTAATTTAACGTCAATGGATGTTTGTCCATCAGCGATTACTATTTTATCATTCAATTCCATAACCCAATTTCCTAAACGGATTCAACAACTCTATCATGCTTTCTTCTTCCTATTTCAGTAAATCTGTAACTGCTTTGCCATGTTCTTTACTCTTCTTTTCTTTTATTCATCCGTTACCTTAAATTTACCTTAATAATATGCAGCTATCTCTATCCATATTCTCTTAAAGATTGATTGGCGTGCAATAATTGCAAATTTAATGATTAAGCATGAGAAAAGCCAATGTTAAATTTAAAATATTAACAGCCTCCAGACCTTACCCTCTAAACATACCTCCACACTTTCCCAACTCCTTAATTCCAAAACTGCAAACGAACTTACAAAAATACCTCGACACGAACGTGTCAACCTCTCCGCACGTACGTGTCGAGACATCAGCACGAACGTATCAAGACCTCGTCACGTACGTGTCGAGGTAAATTTAACTATATTTTAAGAAATGGTCCAAGTTGATTTCCTGAAAAAGTCCACATACCATGTAAACGTTTTTCATGTATAAAAAGACAAAAAAAAGACCTTATCCCCATACGATTCACGCAAACAACCGTATCTTTGCAAAAAAATTACAGATTATGAAGAAAATAGGTTTAATCATACTGGGCGGGGCACTGATAATGAGCAGTACTTCGTGTGTCACCAAGAAAAAATTCCTCCTTGCAGAAAACGGACGGATAGAAGCATTGTCCAGAGGAGACAAGCTGCAAGGGCAACTGAACGAATGCCACAATGAAATGGACAAGATGCGCGGACAAATTGACCGTCTGCAGCAAGATACCAACCGGCAGGGGAACTCCATCCGCCATTACCAGCAGCTATTGTCAAGCAACATGAATGAACAGGAGAAACTGAACGCCCTGCTCGGCGAAAAGCTGAAAGAACTGGATGAACGTGAAAAGACCATTCAGGAACTGCAAGGCATGATTGACCAGCAGAATGCCACGGTACAGAGCCTGCTCAACAGTGTGAAAGATGCCTTGCTCGGCTTCAGCAGTGACGAGCTGACCGTACGCGAGCAGAACGGTAAGGTCTATGTGGCCATGTCCGACAAGCTGTTGTTTCAGTCCGGAAGTGCCAAACTGGATAAACGTGGAGAAGAGGCTTTGGGAAAATTAGCTGAGGTGCTGAACAAGCAGACCGAAATTGATGTATGCATCGAAGGACATACGGACAACAAGCCGATTCATACAGCACAGTTCAAGGACAACTGGGACCTGAGCGTTATCCGCGCTACCTCTGTAGCACGCATCCTGATTGAAAAATACAAGGTCAACCCGTTGCAGATACAACCCAGCGGACGCGGAGAATACATGCCGGTGGCCGATAATGAAACAGCCGAAGGTCGCGCCAAGAACCGCCGCACAGAGATTATCATGTCGCCGAAACTGGACAAGCTGTTCCAGATGCTGAAAAAATAAGAAGGACTGAAAGTCTTTACAAACCAATAGCCCTGACATGCTTCACCACACGGGAAGTATGTCAGGGCTATTGGTTATATGTCGGTTTACAAGAAGGTATTATTTATAGATATAGAAGCTGCGCTCCACCGGTTCGGCCGTCTGTACCTTTCCCTTCAATCCATACTGCCAGGCCACAACCGTCACTTTAACCGGGAAACGGCTCCGTGGCGGAATCGGGGTAAACTCCAGCGTATTGTTCGCCGTGATGCGGGCCGGACCTTCCTTCACGTAGTAATATACGGGTAAGCCACAGTCGGATACCGCTTTCAAAGGCAACGGTGCACTTCCTGCCTTCACGTCTTCCAGTCCCGGGAAAAGAATGTGCTGGCGTTTCCCTTCCGTCAACCGATAAGGAATACGCAGATTCACCTGCTGCACGGCTCCCTTGTAGTGCTTGTCGCCCGGATGGCTGGCCAGCAGCCAAATGTCCGACGTGCGGCGCGGATTGTACATCCCCATCCGGTAAAAACGGACCGTAAACGTAGTATCATCCACTTGCTCCACCGGTCCACAGATGCGTTCCAGACGAATCTTCCCCGCCGCATGTTCGTCCGTCATTTCCTGACGAAGCGAATCCGTAAAGCAGGCATTCAGATGAAACGTCAGTCCATCTTCTTCGGGCAAGAATTTCAGCAATACCCCAGCATGCAGTTTCGGATTATAGTCCACCCGCTTGCCCTGCTGGCAAATGCCTAAATACTGCATCTTTTTCAGTTTATGTTCCTTATAGCGCTGCTCGGTAAGCTCTGCCATCTCCCGGTCAAAATACCAGAAGGCATCGTGCACATCTCCCTTGTAACGCGCTACCGGTGCAGGAGTAGCCCGCCTTGTACGTTCGTCGGGCGACCAGCGCTGTACCAGCCAGCCTGCAGCCGGGTCCACTTTCTTCAGCGTTTTCCCGCCATCGGCAGGCAAGCGTTGCTCCAGTGCTTTCCGGATAAAACGGGAAATGTAACGGGCTGTCTGCTCCGACACATCGAAATGTCCCCTGCCCGTATCACAAAGGAATGAGATGCAGCTCTCCGGATACATCATCCGAAAAGCCAATGCCGGATTTACCCGGGCTTCCCACCATTCATACTCGCCTTCAATCATCAGGCCGGGAATGCCATCAATGTTCCGCGTCCGTCCCCACTCCAGGTTTTCACGCCCGTAACCGCACAGGTTGGTGCGCGGCGCATCCCCATGGAAAGACACCACCGCCAGTGTCCGTTCCGGATTCCAGGCCGCAAAGTTCCACGGGAAAGTGGCCATGGCCGAATGTCCGAAAGGAATGAGAGGCACCTCACGCAGTTCCGTGTATCCGCTCACTTCCGCCAAATCGTTCATCATCTGGTCAAATGCTTTCTGTGTACCTTTGCGCACATCCCACTGCTGGTCTATTCCGGGAGCAATCCAAATCAGTCCCACTCCCATCTCGGCCAGTGAGTCACGGAAAGACGGCATCTCAAACAATGTTTCCTCCGTCATGTTCTGCTGGCTCCACATTACGGCCGACAAGCGCTCGCAATGTGCCGGAACCCACAAGAAGGCTTCCGGTTCCTTTTTCGTTTCGTCCGATACAAAACCTTTCAATGTAACCACCCACTGCCACTCTCCGGCACAAACCGTCTGCAGCCAGGCCATTACCATACATAATATACACACTCCTCTTTTCATCTTTCTTTCATTTATTATTCGTTCCTACAATTTCTGATACCGTACGCGACAGGACCGGACTGCCGTAAAATGACGAGAAGCCATCTTCCTTGCTGGAGCCTCCCTGCACATGGGCGATAAAAAAGCCGCACACTCCCTCGCGTTTGTTTATCCAGGGATAAGCTCCTGCCCATCCGGGAGAACTAATCTGATACGCCTCTCCGGTCTGTTCGTCCAATAATTCACGCCACTCTCCTAACCCGTAAATTCCCGTGTGATGCTTTCCAAGGGCCCGTTCCACATATTCTCCGGGCATCACCTGTGCGCTTCCTACCTGGTCGACCTGCATCTCACGCACCGTTTCCGCCTTCAAGATACGTTTGCCCTCATATACTCCCTCGTGCGAAATCATTTTCAGGAAACGCATGTAGTCGGCCAGTGTCGTACAAAGTCCGCCACCCAGCATCGGTGCATGTCCCCCATCGGTATTGACTGGAGTAAAGTGTGAATGTCGCATACCCAACGGAGCCGCAATCAGCTGCTGGAACAAGGTCTCAAACTCTTTTCCAGCTGCCACCTCTGCCATTCGTCCGGCCACCTGCATGGCCAGTCCACCGTACTCAAAGCGTGTGCCCGGTGTAAAGACCGTATCCAGTGGCAGAATCTCCGCCACAGCCGAATCCAGATGATTGTAATTGTCAACCCGGGGTTCAGGAAGATACGGTCGGATGCCCGACGTATGCGAAAGCAGCCTTCGCAACGGAATGTTCCCCTTTGCATCTCCCCGAAACTCAGGCAGCCATTTCTCTACCGGGTCATCCCAGTCCAAAGCCGTCGTATCGACCACGGCTGCCATCACTGCCGCTGCTACCCACTTGCCGGCCGAAGCCACATACACCTGCGTGCTGTCCGTAAAACCGCCATAGTCTTTCCGGAAAAGGACGGAATCGTCTTTCATCACACAGACTGCCCCGCCCGGATAATATCCTTTATCCATCCAGCCGGAAATGATAGAGTCCAAAGGAGCAAAGTCATACGCCTTCTGTGTATGAGTCCCCTTCACGCAAGCACATAAGCCCGCCATTCCGGCAAGGAAAATCAAGTTCTTTATTTTCATATTCAAATTTACGCTTTTGTAAATAGTTACGTATGGAGAAAATGATTTACCTAAAAAAAGAATGCATTTTTTAGGTAAGAAACAAAAAAGACCGGAAAGCAGCCTCCTTTTATAGATTCTGTTTCCGGTCTTCACCTTAATACTATATTCTCAATATTTGTATTGCCTTTATTCTCTGTCCAGCCTCACTATAGCCATGTTGTCTTTATAATTCACCGAGATGACTTTATCATTTAGTATAAATTGTTTTGGACGTTTTGCAACTTGAATACATGCATGCATATACGGTTGTCCATCCATCCAGATATCCACCTGCTTTCCTGTGTCCTTTCGAATATAAAACAACTTGGATAAAGAAGAGAAATAAGATGTCTGTCCTCGACGAAGCGAACTACCGTAACCCATAAAAATCTCTTTCGTTTCTGCCGGGTCCATACCTTCCGGATAAGAGACGGCAAACATATATGCATCTGTCGACCATCCGTCAGCCTCAATCCAGGAGTTACTGTGCATCAGACGTCCGTCTGCAAGCTGATTAATATAAAGGTCTGTAACTTTTCCCTTATATGTTATTCGAAGTCCAATCCAGTCCTTCCCTTCCCGACGCTCCATCATCGGCAGTTCTTTCTGCGTCACACTATCCTTTAAAATAATGGCAGTAAGTCCTTTTACTTGTTTGAATTCACCCGGCAAATGAAAAGAGTAATACTTCTCTGTTCCTTGCAGGTCTTCCGTAGGTGCCGTAATCTCCTCCCAATACAAATCATCCGGATAATCATGCACAAAATCTGAGAGAGCCAGCAAACGAGGATATAGGGGACGTACCACCACCGAAGAGTTATCTTTTGTAATCGTCACGTCAGTCCCGCTCTTTTTCCATTCACCTCCCGGATGCCACAGCCACTCGAACTCTCCGCTGCGATGGGTTTTCAAGTCGTCAATCATGTAAATCACATTGTCTATCCAGAGGAAGTGACGGAAATTACGGCTGAAATTATCCGACACAGGTCCCGTCCCATTTGCCAGCAGATAACGGATGTTTCCTCCGTCGAGCAAATGATACAGATAACCTCTTAACGTAGAGCCATGATACTGTTGTTCACGGCTCTGTCCCTGCCCGTTAAAAAGCACCACATTGTGTGCCTGACTCTGAAAGAAATAATTACGATAATTCGGATTCGGATACCAGCAATTCCCCGCATCTTTAATTATATCGACTCCCTTATGAAATAAGATAAACGAGTTCGCATCGGCATGCGAATGATTCCATGTATGCCCGCTTTTCACGGCCAGCATCGTGGCATCCTTCTTCCACGATGTACGTATGGTAGCCCAACCAAAATCAGCAAATAACTGTGAGAGTTTTAAATCCGGCAACTCCGGCGCACGGGTTAATTCGGGTGTGTACAAAAAGCCCATCGGACGATTCAGAAAGTAGCCGTCACGGTGCTGCCCCTGCTCCACCTGCTTCATGTACCACAGCATATTCTTATCTTTCACTCCCAGCGCATACAGTAACATCAGACTGCTTTCTGCCGAGATATTCTTGTGACTGTCACCAAAGTTGATGCTGTAAAGCATCCCCGTACGAGGATAGCAGACATGTGCAAAAAAGCTGGAAAGATTTTTCAGCTGTGGTATGTCAGGCAAAGATGCACCGGGATGCGCATTTTTCCACGCCACATAGAACTGCAAGGCTTCCTGTATACCAAAATTAGCATAGTTCAGGCTTTCATACATACCACCAGCCTCATCAAAAGTCTTCGCTTTCTGCTGCAACACATCTCCCGCAAAGTTAAACCATTCCGGAAGGTAATCGTAAACAGCCTGTGCTCCTTCCTTTGCCTCCGGAAGTTCATTTTGCAAGCTCAAAGCCAAAATTCCTCCCATGCACACGCACGACGTCCACCAGTTATGCCCCATAGAATTCAACGAATGTATTCGGACTGGTTCCTGCAGCCAGTCGCCCAACAAAGGTTCCACACCCAGCCGATATAATCCTTTCGCTATCTTCTTTCGCTCCGAAGCCGACAGGTCATTGTACACGGCATCATACGCAATAGCCGACAGATACGCCTTATGAGCCAGTCCCAAATCACTTCGCCATGCCGGTTTACGGGCAAGCATTTCCGCGCTACCCCAGGTTTCAGCTTCTATGGTCTTCAAAAGAATTGCCTTCAACTTGTCGGCATATACCTTCTCGCCTGTCATCAGATAGGCAAGCGAAAGATAATCAGCTTTATTCAGACTATTCCCTTTCAGCTCTTTCTCTGCGGTCTGTTTTATCTCTTTCCAGGCAGAAGTCATCTGTTCATCCTGCCCGATTCGTTGCTTTACCTGCTCAATCCGCTCCGGAGTGTAAAGCAAATCCGGATGTGTCAGTTTCTGGGCATATCCCATCCCCATACTACATAAGACACCTGCCAGTAATACGATACGTTTCATCTTTCTGTTTGTTTATTTTGCTCTTTCAAAGTTATACGTTGTTTCCTTATAATACGTATCAGAAACGCTTTTTACTTAAATGAAAGAATAATTTTTTCATCCCAAAACAATATATAAAAAGCAGTTGTAAATAAGAGAGAGCTTATTTTACAACTGCTGCAGAAGATCTAACAAACCAATTTATAAATTAGAATGCAAATACCGGACGAACTGATGCTTGATTATCACTTTTATTTCTCTCCAACAATTTTACTTGTCCATTTGATTTCAACTCTAAAGCCCAAGACTGAGAGCTATTAACCTCAGTAGTAGACCACCAACGATCTGATGTAACGTCTGCCCCTGGAGCAGAACTATAAGTATTTGTATTCAACAAATAGCCACCAACCTTACTAAACTTAGGTTCAATACTTTGTAACGCCGACACTTTTTTCTCTTGATCTTTACCATTGTCATAAGCATTTGTTTCATTAAATACCCATCCTTCATTTGAATACATATTATTTAAGAATGCCGCTAATTGAGCAGCAGAGGGAAGGTACCATCCACTTGTACTTTCAGGAATAGTAACAGTATACGCTTTTGCCGCCTTCACTGCATCAGATTCTGATAGTTCATTAGATATTGTAAGCCCATTCATATCAGTTAATTTGCTATTGATAGTCAGCTTATTATCGTCCAAATCACCAGCTCCCCACTTTGAATAAGCGCCAACTTTTCCATTTGTATTCTTTAATGCAATCACATATCCATGTGACCATTTTAAACTCTGATCTGTAGCACTAGTTTCAACACTGAAAATCACACCCACACAACCATTGCTTGGAATATTTTCCATATCACCCGGACAGATACTTCCATCGGCATAATAATAGTCACCTACTTGCAAATCACGAGTAGCAGTATAATTCTGATAAGTATAATTTACATCGATTCCTTTATATTTTCCTGCTTCTGGAGTCACAGACAAAACAGTTTCACCTGTTGCTGGGAAATAAACAGGTACAGAACCATCCTGAAATTCGCCTTCTACATTTAATGTAGTTTCAGAAGGAGCTACGATACAACGGTAAATACCTTTTGTTACTTCACTACCTGATTCACCAGTTGTTTCTTTGCCGAATGTACACAAAGCATATTCTGCATTATCAATCTCCACAGACAATCCCAACGGAGCAGAATATTCATAAGGGGTTGTTCCACTTGTCTTATACGCACGGATAGGCACCTTGATTTCAATCATAGACATCTTATGCGCAAAACTGAAAGTGATGTTCTGGCCACGAGTAACCTCTGCTGCAGCGACAGAAGCAGTCATCAAATCGGCAGCCTGGTAGTCTGCCAATGTAGACTGTCCGGTACTACCTTGCAGTTTTGTAGTAAAATGAGAAATGATTTCAGCTTCTGAAGTCACAGACAATCCTTCAGTATAAGGAGAATAAGCAATATAATCTGCGTCTTTATAGTAATACAGCTTGGCATCATTCTCTCCTGCCCATACATTATCACTTCCCAAAGTCATCTTCATGTTGCTTACCAAAGCTTCTCCATCGCGTACTACGAATACACCAATGGCATCATCCTTTTCGAATGTAGTAGTGTAATTGGTTTCAGATATACGTGAAGTAGGATCTGATGAAACGAAATCGTTTGCCGTAGCCACTACGTTCAATACATCTTCTTCACCCGACGGTGCCGGAGTACCCAATTCGTTGTTCTGATTACAACCCATCACGATTGCAGCCATGGCCAAAGCCATACATGAAAGTTTCCACAAATTTGTTTTCATAATGTTATTTTATTTAAGTAATTAATTATTCTATTGATCAGTTGTTTTCTTTTCGGCTTCTACTGTGGTAGTATTTCCTCCTCCCCATGTAGCTCCAGAAGATGAATTACCCGGATTGACGGTAGAAGAACTACCCGTAGTAGTGTCACTGCTTCCATCCCAGCTACTTGAATTTCCACCTGGATTGACGGTAGAAGAACCACCCGTGGTCGTTTCGTTATTTCCATTCCATTCACCCGGATTTCCACCTGGTTTGACGGTAGAAGAACCGCCCGTGGTTGTTTCGTTGTTTCCTTCAGTCCAACCATTGGCATTGCCGTCAGGACCTACTTCAGAAGAATCACCCGTAGTGGTATCACTCCCACTGCTATCCCAATTGTCGCCATTTGCACCAGGGCCTACCTCCGGAGCTTCCCCATCGGCTACAACTAACTCACCGTTCCATATCACAGGAGATTTAAATATAACTTGAATGTCATCTGGAGCAACAACTATTGATATAGGATAAACATATCCCCCATCTAACTTTAAATCTTCAGAAAGTTTATATTCATAATTTCTTCCATCTCCCAGGTTTACTTCCAAGAAAATTGTACCAGCCAATATTGTCTGAGGAGCTACTAATGCTCTGTAATTAACAGTAGTCTTTACAGAGTTTCCCTCCTCCACTCCAGATAAATTATGAAGTGTAATAGAAGAGCCTGTTAGTGTCCCATCTTCGGCAGAAGAAAGCTGGATAGAACAATCAACACGTGCCGTACGATGTTGAAAGAATAATGTATTCTCTTTCTCAGAAATCAGAGCTTCACTCACCTCCAATAAATCACTTGCCCAATAATTCTCAGCAATACTTTGATCAGCAGCCACAATGACACTCTTTGGCTTTTTCCCTTCATTATAAGGGAACCATGCATTTACAGAAGCCTCTGGAGATAGATTTCCCCAATAAAATGGTGCAATAGAAGTTAATTCACCCTTTTCATTCACCACATATTCTTTTGTTTCTCCCCCTATTTCAATTCCAACTTTTTCACCCGAAAGGCCAGTCCACGAATTATTAATTGTTAATCGGCTTAGAGGAGAAATAGCAGCTAAAAATGAAACCGGATTCCCATTTTTCTCACTTTGCTGTTCATCTTTATTACACGAAAGCAAAAGAAATGGAAGTAAAGTCCACCAAAATTTTATTACTTTCATAACTCTTATATTTAAATAATTTTATTCTTCCTTCAACTTCCAATAAACCACATAACGCTGATGGTGTATATCATACAAAGGTGTTATTCTTACCCCCCCTTCTGTCTTAAATTTCAACTCCTTTCCTATCCTTTTAATTTGTTTCTTCCAATGTTTTTTATTCAATGTCGAATTAACTGAGAGACATTCAGGAATATGATAATCATATGTATAATAATCATTATACTTTGTAGGATCTGAATATGGAGCCGGTTTATCCATACCTTCTGTACCCAACTCTCCAGCCAATACAACAGGGCCATAACACAATGCTGCACGTCTCTCATCATCCGGAGTAGCCTCAAGAGAAAGAGACATTGGATAAGTTACTTCTATATTGTCTCCTTGTTTCCAGTCCCGATCCAAAATAATATATGCCCCCGGCTTATTCACCACTTTTTCCTTTTTACCATTTACAAAGACCTCGGCTTTTCCACTCCAGGAAGGATAACGCAAACAGATTTTTGCATGTGCAGGATGTTTTGCTTCTACATACAATCTGATTGTTTCTTCGTTTGGGAACTCAGTTTCCAGGCGAAGAATGATTCCTTTCTCTCGCCAGTTCAGAACCGAAGGAATAAAAAGATTGACAAACAATTTTTCCTGATTTCGAAAATAGATGCTTTCTGCATACTTGGCATGGCTTTCAAAACCGCTTCCTACGCAACACCAGAATGAATTATTCGGCGTACTATACACTTTATACGCCCCCGTCTGTAAAGGTAAGAAGTAGGATACCATACCTGTTCGCGGATCTTGCTGTCCTAGGATATGATTATATAAAGCACGCTCATAATAATCGACCACTTCAGAAGAGGCATTCCAACAGAACAGATGCTTGCTCAATTTCAACATATTATACGTACAACACGTCTCTCCTGTATAACCAGATAAATGTTTGGAGAGTTGTTTTGTATCAAAAAAATGTTCCTTGTCACTACTACAACCAGGTGCAAACGTATGATGTTTTACCATTGTATACCAGAAAAATTCGCTTAACTCGCGACTATCTTCATTCCCCGTAAGTTCATAATTACGAGCTTCAGCCAAAACTTTAGGTATAAAAGTATTCGTGTGTTTCGTTCCCAAATCATCACATTTTTCTTTCAAAGGATCAATCACCTCGTTATGATAAAAAAACTCGGCTAACCAGCGATAACGTTCGTCCCCAGTCAGAGCATACAAATTATAAAATGACTCATTGATTCCTCCAAATTCATTGCGTATCATCCGCTTTCGGGTGGTCTCATCCAGTGGTTTCAACTTAGTATAGGCCCAGTCGCCCATCTGCTTTACCACCTCCAGTGCCTGACGGTTATCGGCATAGATATACTGGTCTATCAACCCTGAAAACAGCTTGTGCAGCGTATACCAGGGAGCCCACACACTTGTTCCCCGCAGATTCCGGTTAATCAACTCCTCGGGGAAAGCACTCAAATAACCGTTCTTATACGTTTGCTGCACTTCTGCTAGTCCATTAACCAGACTGTCTCCCTTTAACTTAAAGATGTCGCTTCCTGTAGCCGCATACATCAAGGAATAAGCCGATAACAAATGTCCAGTGATATGCCCACGCAACTCGCAATCAAGAGATTCCCAGCCTCCTAATTTCTTCACCGTCATATATCCTCCTTCACGTCCAGCAAACACACCTGCCGTAGTTCGAAAACTATGCAGCAGTTGATTGACTCCAATAGAGACCATCCATGCTGAATCCCTCTCTAGATTCTCTCTAAAACGACTAGGAAGCAAACGCACATCCTGAAGATTCACGCATTCCGCAGCCATTCCTCTCCCCCCCATTGAAACTTTAAATTTATCCTGACTCTGGCCAGGATATGCAGACTGCGCTTTTGTACATTCATGGTACCCCACCAAAAGGAGCAATATTAATATTGCAAGCTTACATTCTCTATACATAATATGATAGAATTATTATTATCTTTTCTTATTTCATAATTACAAAGCCACCCTTAGATTGTATAGAAATTTCTACTTTATCCGGGAATTTTATCTCTACAATTTTTCTCTGAGGTTCATTTGATTGTCCATCCATATAATATTCAACTTCACCACCTTTACCCAACAACGACAAATCAAGCATCAAATCAAGATCTTGATCCATTGCATTAACACCGGCAATGTACCATTTGTCTGCATGACGACGAGCCAAAACAACATATTTACCTGGATAACCATCAATAAACAACGTCTCATCCCATGTAGATGGTACCTGCTTCATAAACTCAATTGCAACAATAGGGGCATCTATCAAGTTATTAGGAGCAAGTGCAAAATTCTGTATAGGATTTTGGAATAATATAGCAGTTGCCAACTGAAAAACATCCGATGTACGTCTAATTGTTCCTCTGTCATTCGTTCTGTTATATCTTTTATTAAGAAATGTTCCTCCAAAATCCATAGAACCTACAGTATTACGAATAAATGGATGCAGACAAGCATTAAAAGCTTCATTATCACAAAAATGCTGTTTGAAAATATGATTTTCAGAGGCTAGCACAGCTTCACTCCCAACATAATTAGGATACATACGCTCCCACCCACGAGGTAATGTACAACCATGAAAAATAACCATCAATCCATAATCATCTGCATCGCTTAAAATTTCTTCATATAAACGGATAGTTTCTTGTTTATCTCCTCCAAAGAAATCCACTTTTATACCTTTTATTCCAATATCATGCAACCATTTCATCTCACGTTTACGAATAATAGAGTTATCCATTTTATTAACAGGGCTCTGTACAATATCATTCCAGTAACCACTGGAACTATACCATAAGAAAAGAGAGACATTTTTACTCCTAGCATAACGGGTAATCTCTTTCATTTTTTCATATCCAATCGTTCTATCCCATCCACTATCTATTAAAGTAAACTCAAATCCCATTGCTGCAGCAAAATCAATATAACGAATCTGATCCCAATAATTTATGCTTTCATCCTGCCAAAGTATCCAACTCCATGTGCTCCGACCAAACTGATACTCATGTATTGTTTCATAGAGTGGAGACACAACATCCCAACATATTGTTGTTTCTACAATTGGCTTTAAACTAGTACCTACTGTAATAGTACGCCATGGGGTAACTCCTGGTAATGCAAATCCAGGAGAGGTTGTTCCATTACCATTATTCTCTTCTCGCATTGGGAAAACAATAGTAAAAAGACCATCAGAAGTTGCATCACTCAAATGAGATGCACAATATTTACTATCTACACCTGTTTCACTGATTAGCACCCATCCATCATCACCAATACGAAATAATCCAGGGAAAGTATATCCATGATTATACTTAGAGCATGCTCCAATAGGACTATCCACTGTATATTCCTCCTCGTAACTAGGCTTTGTACGTTTCCAACCAATCATTGCATCACTTTGTGGAGATAAAAAGGTTGTTGAATATGATGGAAAGTTAAACCCAGTAGTTTCCTTATAAATAACAATGCTTCCAGTCTCATCAAATTTAGGGATTTCATAACGGAAAGCTACATCATTATTACTTACTCGAAAAACAATGTCTATAGGTTTTGCATCCACATTTTTCATTGTTATAATAAGTTCATTTGCTGCATAATTAATCAACGAAGATTTTATACGATTCTGAATATAAGTCTCATTTATCTTATTCGTTTTTTTTTCTACAAAAGACATTTTCTTAGTATAATCACCAATATCAGCCACAAAACCTAGTGGAGAATCTTCCAACATAACTTTCCCATCATATTTTATTCCATATATAGGAATCCCATTCTCAATTGTTATATGAACATTCAAACGAGAATCTGGACTTGTTACTAACATCTGTTGTGCATACACATGTACTCCCCACAATATCAACACAAAAAAGAATCCATATCTTTTCATAATCTTACTTTAAAATAAGTCTGCCACAATAAATACATATCATAAACATAAGTCTCAAAACGAGATACTCTGCAGGACTTCTTCCACCACTTCTATTCAGAAGTAACAAAAGAAGTCCTATAAGAATTTATTCCTGATATAACATTAAAGTACCCCATCCCAACTGATCGTAAGCCCCACTATTATTTCCATAACGAGCATCTCCCGGTCCACCTTCTGGACGAAGTTTTTCAGCAAATTGACGAGCATATTGATAACCACTTGATAAACCTTTCATTTTTGCATAATGATTATATAATATTTCCCATCCTGGACGAATCTCTCCGCGCTCTGCTTCCGCAACTACGACTTGGTCAGCTCCATGATTCTTATCTGCACAAGAGCAATCAATACAATATTTATATTCCTTAAATGGCATTTTTGACGCACTAACTAGCCATTGCCCTGTCTCATTTTTGTTATCTGAGCCATTTCTCAAATTAAAAAGAGCTACATATTCACCCATCTTCATAATGGCATTGTCATTTGCTGAAAAAAAATCCAATTGAGGAACAGCAGTATTATCACGATAAAGAGTATAAGCCATCTGGCAAAGATTAGCTGTCACAGCCATTGACATACACGCATGTGCCTGATCACGTCCACTTTCCTGATTCTGACAAATTTGTTCTCCACTACCAAGTGGATCTTCGAAGGTTGCCTGAATAAGATTAGAAATACATCCGTTACCTATACCTGAGTAAAAATAATTTACTACATAGTTTACCATATCATCATTTTCAGTCAGTATACCAATAGCTAAATAAGAACACATATTTACCAAATCCCAGTTAGACCAATAATGTAATGAACAATTGTTCGTTCCTCTATGGGTTTCCATGAATTCTTTATTGACAGGAGCAAAAACATCGACCATCCATTTCTTGAAATCTGCCAGATCATTTTCATTCCAACCTTCATAAGTCTGCATTATTTCAGCAGCATTAGCAAATGTATGTCCTTGAGCTCCAGCAGTCAACACTTGGTGAGCATCATTAGAAGTTATACGTTTACACACATCAGCCCAAGCATTTAAGATTTTGATTGAAAGATCCGCATATCTTTTGTCGTCTGTCAATTTCCACAAAATAGCCATTTGATATGCAGCTGTTGCATCCTCTGCAGCATATCCAAAAGTTTCTTTCCCTGCAGTTGTTCCTGTTGCGTCACCGCGAACAATTTCCTCTTGAGGCTCAGGAAGATAAGTAAGCATAGTAAAACGACTCATTTTCAAATTTTCAAATTCCTGTTTTACCTCTTCTGGAGCCGTACCATTATCTAACATAGTTTTTACACGAGTAAAATCGGTCTCATTATACATAGCGCAAGGATGATGATAAACATACTTACCTTCAATTGTCTCGTTTATATTATCTTCTGGCATTGTCAAATCTACAACCCCAAATTCATTCCTGTAGCAGGATGAGAACGTGACCAACAACAATGTCACACCTACAAATAATCTAATATTCTTAATCATAAGTTTGTTTTTTATTTTTCATATGTTAGTCCTTCGGAATCCAAATAAGAATCCAATTCTTCTATATTTTTAAAGGTCTGCACCCAATATACATTATATTGTATCTGATGATCTATTTTAGCAATATCCGCATACTTAAATTGAAGGGTAGTAAATTCTGCAATAGAATTAGTAGGTAGCTGACCACCTGTAGCCCAACCCTGTGAAGACAAATCATATATAAACACATGACTGCCATCGCTACATTTATAATTATATTTATACTTGTTATTCCCTCCACCTAGGGCTCCGCTAAATGAGTTTCCATTGCAAGTTCCAGAGGCATCCAATATAATATTACGCTCGGTTACTCCTTCTTCTTTATGCTTATCAGCTACATCTTCCATACGAACCGCAAAAATAGGATATTTGCCCGCATGTAGCCATGTCTTTGGACTCCAACACTTAAAATCACCACGTTGTTTGCTTCCTACACTCTGCGTATAAGTGGTAATTGTAAGATAACCATCATGCCACTCATGAGAAGACTCAGTACCATTCGCAGACTGTTTTGCATTATACCATGTGTAATTATCTTTATCATCAAATAATTCACGAATCAATCCATCTTCCAATCCTAAAGTAATAGAAGATGTATTTCCTGTAGCTGGACATAAAGCTGTAATCGTCACATTCCCAAAAATACCTTTTTGATTAAAAGTTACTATGCCATTATTAACAGTAGCAATAGATTCATCACTAGAACTCCATTCAATTAATGAAGTCGTAGATTCTGTGGGTATTGTCGTATATTTTAACTTTACAGTTTTATCTGTAATTGCCCATACACAACCCCGTTCAACAGAATAATCCTGATTTAATTCCACTGATTCTGGAGGTACAGATTTTATTATTGTAATCTCTTTACTTGCAGAAATATGAGCCCCATCTATTGAAGTTGCAGTTATAGTTACACTCTTACGATTTCCATCAATTGTTTCTGCAGCTTTTACAACCCCATTCTCATCCACCGTAGCCAAGGATTCATCTGAAGAAGACCATTTCACGGTTCTATAAGTTGTGTTTTGAGGATGTATAGAAAAACCTAACTGCAAAGTTTCCCCTGTATATATTTGATTAGTATCAGCAGACACAGTAACTTTCGTAGCCTGAATAATTTCATTTGATACAACTACTTTTAAAACCCCATAAATACCACTTCCTGTATAAAACACAGAAGGAGCAGCTTGTATAATAGAGTATGTCTCACCATCTCCATTCACCGCACGAATTCTACCCTCTTCATTTATTTCTACTACTTTCGCATCGCTCGTTGACCACTGAGCGTCATTAAAAGTTATATTTTCAGGTAACATAGTGTACCCTAAAGAGACTTCCTCACCCTTCAAAAGAGGAAGTACATCCGTTCCATTCTCATCTTTATATATCAGATACTTAATCTCTTGTGGAATATTTATTGTAATTGACTCTGGATATATAGACTGAACCAATTCACTTGTTTCATCCTTACTACACGAACATGCAAAGAAATAGACAACAACAAGCAATGAATAGTTAAAAACTTTATAAAGACTTTTCATCATAGATTTCATTTTAAATAAAACATATATAAACTACTCATTAATCCAACCAGGATTCTGCCCTAACTGAGGATTCAATTGCAGCTGATCAGAAGGCAATGGATATAGATATAGTTTATCATCCCAAACACGACCATCATATAAAATGATACACCCTTCTTCATTCAATAAACGCGACTGAGATGCCCAATTCGATTCAAACCAAGTACCTTTTACTTTTACTCCAATCTGATCTTGAGACATTTCTCTAGGAGCTGTAGCCCATCGTTTCAAGTCATCAATCCGGAACCCCTCCAAGAATAACTCAACTGTACGCTCTCTACGAATCTCTTCACGCATGGATAATTCATTACGATTAACAAACTCATTCGTCAAATCTGGCATATTAGGATTTACCCGTTTCCGAACCAGATTCAGATATTTCAAATCTTCATTATTGATATTTCCTTGCAGCTCATATACTGCTTCCACATAATTCAGTAAAACTTCCGCATAACGGAGAACTGGATAATCAATAGACTCATAATAATCAGCCACATGACGTTCTACACACCATTTATAATTCTGATAACCGCTATTAAGACGTACATCCATTTTCAGACTATTATCCAAATCCTCATCATTCCAAGTAACGCGCCATTTGCCATCATTATTCCAATATAATTGTTCATGCTGAATCATAGTATTTGACATACGGTTATCACGATTTTGAAACTCAGAAGTTGCATTTGAATACCCCTTAAACAAATCGCCAGCCTTTTCAATAGGCAAGCCATTAGAACACAGATACATATTCGCCATTTTACGAGTAATGTAACAAACATTAGCCAACATTCCCTGAGTTATATTAGTACCATTTCTGTCACCATCTCTATGACGATGTGAAAAAATATATTCTGTATTATCATTTTTAGTCAGATTAGCAGGATTACACTGAGCTGCATCCTCCAAAATAAACATATAACGATAACTTTGATTTCCCAATATAGCATTATAGAATAGCTTATATTTATTATCTTTTATCACATTATAAGCTGCTTCTTTTGCAATGGTGAGAAGTTGGGAACTTCTCTCTGTATTTATTTCAGTATCAGCTCCGTTTGTATGAAACTTTTGCCAGGTTCCTTCATAAAGAGCCACACGAGAAAGCATAGCGTAAGCAGCATATTTCGTCAACCGACCAGCCTCAGCCGTTTCAGGTAATGCTTCTGCCGCTTCTTGCAAATCTATCACAATCTGATCAATAACTTCTCCACGATCATTCCTCGGTGCATACAACTCTCCAGAATTTAAATCTAGCGGTTGGGTCAATAAAATTGCATTTCCCCAAATTTGTACAAGCTCAAAATGACAATATGCACGGAAAAATTTAGCTTCTGCTACAGGTATTGCAATAGCAGCCTTATCTTCAAATAATTCTGCACGATTCAACAATAAATTTGTATAATAAATTTGACGATATAAAGTTGTGTAATTATCATCTTTAGCAGGTATTACATTAGTCCCCTGGCTATAGGTATTGATAGATGATGTAGCAATCAAATCAGAACGATAATCACTATGAGGTCCATCGTTCACCCCATTGCCATATGTATTTGTTCCAGATAATTGAAAATCACGACTCCAAGCATAAAACTGATTTGCAAATAACTGAAAATTATCAGCTTTATCCCACACTAAGTTATCACCCATCTGTGCTTTTGGTTCCAAATCAAGACATGAAACTGAAAATATACTTAATATAGACAAGCAAGCGACCTTTAAATTATATTTGCTATTCATAAACAATTCATATTAAAAAGTTAGATTAACACCAAATGTAAAGTTACGAGTAAATGGATAACGTTTTAATCCTGTTGCCTCGCGAGCAGCTTCTGGGTCCCAACCATCTTTAATTTTAGTAAACTCCCACAAATCAGTACCCGTAATATAAATACGTGCTCCCTGCAATATTTTTATTTTCTTCAATAACTTATTAGTAAATGTATAACCAAACGTAATATTCTTAAGACGAATATATCGACCATCTTGAGAAGTTAATGAAGAAGCCTGATAGTTATAATTATTAATATTAGTATCATTAGTATATGGTGCATAATATGCACTTGGATTATCAGAACTCCATACATTTCCGATAGAAGATGTAATTGTATTAGTATAATTTGCTCGGAAAGGCACTGTCCAGTTATCAATACCACGGTAAACAAAACGATTGGCAGAACCTTGAAAAATTACATTTAAATCAAAACCTTTATACGAAACACCTGCATTAAAAGAATAAGAAATCTCAGGCGTATCACTACCCAAATAAATGTAATCTTTTTCATTCAATAATCCATCACCGTTTTCATCACAATACATATTGTCACCTACACGCAAATTACTTGGCATATTAATACCATTGTTTTCATAATATTTAGCTAGATATGCCTTCAACTGTTCCTCATTCTGAATCTTTCCTCCATAACGAAGACCAAAAATCGAGTTCAATGCATATCCCTGTTGAGTCGTAGTATAACCTGATTTCAAAACTGTTGTACCACCATAATCCACTAGTTCATTTCGAGCAAATGTAAACGTTCCTCCAATATGATAGTCTACTCCTACGATATTTCCACGATAGTTCATTTGTCCTTCAAATCCCCAATCTTTAAACTTTCCAGCATTTGCTTTAGGTGCTTCATCACCAAGTGTACCAGGGAAAGTTATACTTACCAGCATATTATCATTCTTTTTCATAAAAGCCTCTACAGTTCCAGACAAAGCTCCATTCAAGAGACCAAAGTCAACTCCTACGTTATAATTCTTTATTCGCTCCCAACTACGAGAACTAGAAGCCAATTTTCCATTAGTTTTGATATAAGACAATTTTCCATCACCCACATAAGCTCCAGTCGCAGCTTCCATATTATACAGCTGTACACCATCATAATTATCTATACCACTTTGGTTACCCATTTCTGCGTATGACACACGAAGTTTCAGGTCAGTCAACCAATCCACATTCTGCATAAATTCTTCTTGTTTAATTCTCCATCCCAATGAAGCTCCGTAAAACAAATCCCAACGATTTTGAGGTTGAAATTTAGAAGAACCATCATAACGCCCATTTAATTCTAATAAATATTTATCTTTATAGCTATAATTGAATCGCCCAAAATAAGACATATTGGCATTCTGATATTTATCTTCATCCCCACTTAATGTAATTTCTCCTGAACCATTCACAATCTCCAAACCTGTCTGTACATCTTTAACCATAGTTCCAAAATAAGTATATTCCTTAAATTCATATTGTACACCCAATGTCAAGCTTAAATCATGTTTCTGATTAAATCTTTTATGAGCATTCAAAAAACCTGTTGCAGAATAAAAATCAGTCTGTGAACTAGTCTGTTTATAATAAGAATTCTCCTGGGTGGGATCAACAAGCACCTGAGTATCGCCTACGTAATTATAATAAGTGATTGCATTTTCAGTCTGATTTCTTGATGCAATATTTGTATTATATCCTAAATTCACACTAGCTGTTAACCAATCCGTAGCCACCCAACTCAATGTCTCACTAACATTAAACGTGGAACCAGACAAACGATTATCGCCGCCTTCAGACACTTTTGCAACGGGCGAGCCCCATGTTCCCCAGGCATAAGATTTCCCATTTAATGAAGCCAAAGGTAAACCAGGCATTGGTACACTTACAGTCAATACCGAGCCAATCATAGAAGGAGCAACTTGTTCCTGACGGCTATATGAAATAGATGATTCTAAAGTTAGATTATCCACTAACTTAAATGTGTTATTTAAACGAAAATTATATCGATTATTATTGTTATTACCATACTGTAAAGTAGAATCATCGTATAAATATCGTAAAGATAGACGATAAAATGAACGTTCTGTACCACCAGATATACTCAAGTTATGTTCTGTAGACCAAGAACTACCAAATAATGAACCTAACCAGTCTACACTATCATCAAAAACGAAATCACTTACATCAGTAAAAGCTGCATTTCCAAAAGGATTTGCGCTTTGATGCAAATCAATATAAGAATTCTTATATTTCTTAGCAAGCTGTGCATATGCATACCACGTATTGGAGGTATTCTTATCATTCTCCAAGGCTGTCATAACTCCATCGGCCCACTGATCTATATTCATTAATTGCGGCATTAACCCAACAACCTTTAATGTAGCAGTACCACTATATTCTACTTTGGTTTTACCTTCTTTTCCCTTTTTGGTTGTAATCAAGACAACACCACCAGCTGCCCTCGAACCATAAATTGCAGCAGCTCCATCTTTCAAAAAATTTATAGTTTCAATATCATTCGGATTTAGCACCCCCAACTGCCCTTCTACTCCATCTATAATAACAAGGGGGTCAATTGAATTAACAGATACAGATCCACGTAAATTCAATTTCCAACTTTCATCTCCTGGAGCAGATGACGAACGTGATATCATTACACCTGGAACCTGCCCCTGCAAAGCAGCCAATGGACTAGATAAACTTCCTTTCCCTTGAAATGCCTTTGAATCAACCACAGTCACTGCACCTGTCAATGATTGTTTTTTCTGAGTACCATAACCTACAACAACGACTTCATCCAACACCTCTGTATCTTCCTTTAGAATGACTTTCGACAAACTAGAATCGGAAGCTTTCAGTTCCATCGTTTTATAACCGATATAAGAAATCACAATTACTGCATTCTTGGAAGACACATTCAATGAATAGTTTCCATCAATATCTGTAATTACTCCATTTGTAGTACCCTTTTCGAGAA
>ENA-ORKW01000272-ORKW01000272.1-human-gut-metagenome-genome-assembly--contig:-NODE-272-length-21282-cov-7.10727_pt1 | contig 21282 bp, 31 predicted proteins | sample MGYA00243062_ERZ508813 | MGnify/ENA primary metagenome ERZ508813 (study PRJEB26277, sample SAMN04329846) | human gut metagenome | biome: human-associated habitat | host: Homo sapiens | place: USA...
CGTCCTTTTTATCTTCCTTTGAAGTAGAATCTTCTGTATTAGTTTTTTCTTCTTTAACAGTTTTATCCTCTTCTTTTTTTACAAAGTTTTTCTTCTTATCTTCATCATTTTCTTCTGTCTTTGTGGTTTCATCATTTTTAGGCTGATCTTTTTTAGCTTCCTCTTTTTCTTTTTTATCTTTATCAGAAGCTACAAAATCAGTTTGATTTAATCCCTCTGTAGAATTTTGATTTTCTGCGGAAAAGTTTTGTTCTTTTTTGTCCTTTTCATCAGAAACTTTTTTATTATCTTTTTCTAAAGCCATTTGTCCTCCTTCTAATGCATCCTTTAATTCATGCATCATAGTATATAAAGTTTTTTTAAAATTATCATCTACTTTAGTGAACGATGTACTTACACATGGAGCTGTTATGTTCGAACCCTCAAAACAAGGTTCAACTTTGTCTCCTAAAATGCATAATTTTGAAAATATTGCGTCATTTATAATAAAAAAGTCTATACCTGTTTTATAATTTTTTGACCATTCTCCTTTTAAAGAATCTTCATCTAATTCCATAGAATGTGGTTTTCCATGCTCAACAACAGCTTGAGCCTCTTCAAACTGCCCTGTCCACAAAAATCCAGTAGTCATTAAGTATTCTCTAATAATAGAATTTCCAAAATCGTCTGTATCCTCAAATTTTTGAAACCAAACTTTAGCATTAGGAGCTACAAATCCATAAGGCTTTGTAAGACAATTAAAATGTATTCCATTTTCATCAATTACCACTTGATCCCCATGATCGCCAAAATCTTTTACATCTTGTTTAAAATAACCTACAATAGGACATCCAGGTAATGAATTAGCCATCTCTGTAGCTACTTCTTTACTTATATAGCTATGATTTCTATTTTCTCCCAAATACAAAACTTTAATTTCACATTCTGAAATTAAAGGATTATATGGGGAAACGTTTATAAATTCTGGACTATCTATTGTAGCTATACTCATTCTTGACATTTAGCTACCTCCAATTTAATCAACCTTGAGATTCTATATTTTTCATAGTTTTTTCACTTTTCTCATCATCAGCTTTTTCTTTTCTGCCCGCTTTCTTTTCTTCTCCATCTTCCGCGGGTTTTGCTTGGTTTAATGCTTCTACATTCATAGTGCTAGACATTAAAGGCGGAATAAATAGATTTACTAAATCTAAAACATCATTTTCAAAATAAGCATTAGCTAAAATTGAACTTTGAGATTGACCTAGAGCTATTTGCGGTAACATCTTAGAATAACCTAATTGAGTTTGTTCTTTATATAATTTAGCCATCTCTTTATAATTATAAATTGTTGTAGTTAAAATCTGTGCTTTATAGTATACTTTTTTTGGATTCTTATTAAAAGGCTTTAATAATGTATTTAAAAACCCTTCAAATTGAATTAATAAATTATACATGGAAGCTTCGTCATTCAAAATAGATTTTTCTAAGGCAATATTTCCATCTGTGTTAAATTGCATCTGAGAAACTCCAGCTTCATTATAAACTGCACGCTCAACCTTTTCCAATTCATCAACAGTAGTAGTGGAACTCTTATCAGCCATATCCGCGACTTCAACATCAGCAAAAGTAGTTAAAACATCTATTCCAATCGCTTTTCCTAACATTTTCACAGCATTATTATGTAACTGTTGAGCTTCTTCTACATCAAAAACCAAATCTCCATTTTTATCAACAGGCATTTTCTGAATGATAATTTTTAACAGTTTTTGTTGCATTTTCTTTCTATCTAGCTCTTGTGCGGCGTCCAGATCTATAATTGCAGGAATGACTGAAATGAAAGCTGGAAAATCATCTCCATTCAAGTTAAATTTTATTACGTTATCAATGTTTAATAGATACCACCCAGATGTATCTCCAGCAAAATCAGCTTTTAATTTTCCTTCTTTGTAAAGAATATAAGCTTTCTTAAATTCCGCAGGAAACAGATTTAGCATTTTCATCTTTTGAGTTGTATCTCTAAATGCTTCATCAAAAAATCTCATATTAAACTCTACCGCAGGACGTCCATTAACGCTAAATCTTGAACGGCAATATTTGGGCGGCAATTCTTGTATTACCATTCGATCTTTTTGGGGGATCAAATATCCATAATAACAGCCATTCTTAATAACTTTTAATGCAACTTCCCCAAAAAAACGTTTAGCCTCAAAGTTATCTAAATACATTAAAGCTTTATTAAATCCATCTAATACTTTTTCTGGCTTTAAATTATCTGAATTAATATAAGGAGTAATTAACCAATCATATCTATATAAATATGCCATATATCTACAAAGTCTATTATAAATACCACTAGTTTTATAAAAGAAATTAGATATATCTCTCATAGTTTCATAGTCTCCATTATTAATAGCTCGTAAAACTTCTTTTTTATCAGCTAACCTAGGATTAATTTTTTTTAGCTCTCCTAAGTTTACAATAGCATCATCTAAAGTTTTTATTCCAACTTTGATTTTAGAAAAGTCTACTGCATTAAAAGATTGAGTATATATATCTTCTGCGGAGTCATTAATACTCATTTGGAACCCCTTCTTCTTTATTTCTGCTACTCTATTTATCAAGATATACACCTTAACCTTTCTAAGTATAGTATAACATAAAATACAATTTTATCTAATTTATTAAAATAAAAATTTTAATATCCTGCGGCAGTCATAATATAATCATAATCAAGTCTACCTTCATCCCAATAAGGAATGATTACAAGAGGAATATTGTGCTTAGCACAATATTCTCTCTTCTTCATATCATTATATTGCTGCTTCCGCAATCCAGAGATTCCGCCAAATTTACTCTTTGGCTCATAATGTTGGATTCCCTGAAACTCTATTAAAAAATCTAATTCGTTATTATCATCTAAAATCGCAAAATCAAATCTGAGGGGTCGACCACTAGAACTTACAAGGTCAGAAAAAATATACTCTTCTTTAAAATTCAAACCTGACTCTTGAAGAATTTCTTCAATTTTTATTTCACCTCTACTTGCTCGCATAGCAATTCTCCCTTCTTTTTCATAGTACTTTAAAAATATTTCTTCTTTTTTATAAACATTTGTCCATTTTATTTTAGCTAAAGAACATAAAATCTGATATATTTCTACTTCGTCTCTTTTTCTTATGGTCTTCTTCCTGCTTTATATAATATAATCCATATATAAAAGCAGAAAATTTATCTTTCTTTATACCTCTTGAAGATTGTTTTAAAATAATATTAACTCCTTCATTTTCTTCAACTAGATTTAGCATTTGTTCTCTTAAAATTGTTGTTAAAACAAAAGGTTTTAGATATTCGTTTCTTTTATCCGCATCCATATTCTGACCAACTTTTGATGACATTAGCTTAGCTTTAGCTTCAGACTCATCTTTCAAAAATTTAATTTTTCCGCTAGACATTTGAGTCTGAGTGTATGAATAAGCTTCAGTGTTAATTGGTGCGTTTGCTTTAATTAAATATAAAGCATTATCTTCCACATCTCCGCCTTTAATTTTTCTGTAAGGAGCAATAGCATCCTCTGATGTTCCTCCCTCAACTCCAAATGGCGGAAGAGTATCTCCTGTTTCTGGGTCAATCTGCGCCCTTGTCATGAAGTCGATGAGCCCGATACCCAAGCCATTCGCATCAATAGAGATAATTTTAGCTTTATATTTATAAAATAATTTTTTTAAATTAATTGCTTGAGTCTCAAAATGTTCTGCTTCATAAGTATAGATATTAACCAAACTTTTTAAAGCCGTTCCTTGCGGTTGAGGGGTAACTTTGAATATGCAAGCTTCAGTTGTGCAGCCTATACGTCCGACGTCCACCCCTATAACATAATAAGCTGATTTACTACTTCTTCCACTATATTCGTATTCTGGTTGGGATAACACTCTATACCTATCAAACTTTTCAGAAGAATAAAATGCATTTTCTGCATCTCCGCTCCATTTAGAACGATATTCCCTATCAAAAGAATCTTCTTTAAATGTACCTTGTAATTTGAGCTGATCTACAAAATCTTCATCTAAAAGCCCTTCCGCAACAGGCGTTTCATACGTTCCACCCATAACCATAACTTTATCAGGCTCAATCATAGACTGAACCAAAAGTTCCGTCAGTTTGTCATACGCGAATGAATTCTTCCACCCAGCTGTTGTAATATATATTTGACTCTTGTTAATTATTTCTTCTTTATGTCTAGTTCCATCTGGTAATAATCTATCAACGTTTGTTGTAGGAATTATTATTTCATTTAATATATCTCCATCTATAAGAACACATTCTTCCATTAAACCACCCGTTCTACGCTGGCCTCTAGAAGATTGTTTAGCGGCTAATATATCAATAGAAGAACCATTTTTAAAGATATAATTAACATCATCTTTTGATTTTTTAGAAGCTCCCCTTGACCAATCTAGCTCATTATTAAGTGCGGGGATAAGCTTACATATTTCTTCAATTTTCGCTATGGTGATACTGGCAGCCTGCTCTTTACCACCAGTAGTAACAAACAAATGTGAATTAGGATAGAGAATACACCTTAACATAAGAATCATCATAGATAAGAATGATTTACTATACGCACGTGGAAAAGTAGCATACACATACCTATGCCGCATCGTAATCCTTAAAAATATTCTCTGATAAAAAAAGAATTTAAAAGTACTCTCAGGACCTTTCATAAAGTCTACCAAAAAGTCTGGATATTCTCTATAATAAGCGATTAGATTTCTTAAATGAGGAAGTTGAGCTTTTAGTCTTTCTTCTGACATGCCCTGTTTCTTAAGGGTTCTAGATTCAGATAAATCTAATAGACCTTTTAAACTCATATAAAGTCTTCATCCTCTCCTATATAAATTTTTTCATCTTCTTCTTTTTCTTTTGCAATATTTTCAAAATAAGCTTGATAATCTCTATCTTTTATTTCTATCTGATTATAGCCTTTTTCTTTAGCTTCTTCTCTATCTTTCTTCATTGCATCAGCATTTTCTCTCTGCTTAATATAATTTTCTATCTGTTGAGCAAGAGACTTATCATCATAGATTAATGATCTTGTATACTCTTTTAAATCCATGATAACTTTATCAACTATATCATTTGGTGCATCTATTTTCATCCTTGGAATCTGACCGCCATTTTTTTCACAATAGGCAACCATCTCTCCAATACAATCTACAAAATCACTTTTTACTTCTTTATTTTGTGCGGCTGTGAATTTCGCGGATTTACGTAGTGAATCATATACTCTGGACAACTTCTGATAGCCATCCATGTCACCGCAATCGCATATTAGATCTTAATTTTCATTAAGTATGGACTATCTCTTCAATCAAAAAATGATTGCTTCGCACTTCCATTTATGTACTAATAATAAATGTACTCTACTCATTATAATAATAATAATAATAATAATTTTCGTTAGTCTCTACACCTTGTCAAATATCTTCCAATAATAATTTCTATATTTTCTTTTATTTTTAATCGCATCATTTAAACCTGAATGTCCTTTGATATTTAAAAATTCTAACGCCATTTTTTTTGGTATTAAAAACTTTTATTATGTTCCAATTATCATCACACATACAAACCTGTTTACCATTTTTTGCCTTCTCTCCAACATTACCATAATTTCCATTTTTAGAGCCACTTACTGCAATAGACATCTTTTTCCGATAATCTGAAGTTCTATAAGCAGAAAAATCTGTATTTTGAATACGTTTTTGCTCACTTTCTTTACTTTTAGTTTTTCCATACATAGGATTTTTTTCTCCAGTATACTGAATAGAACGTTCTTTTCGTCTTTCTTCTGTCCAATATGCTAAAGAACTTTTGCGTATTTTTTCTTTTGTCTCTTTAGAATGATGCTTTCCATACATTGGATGTTTTGGTCCAGACAATGATTCACTAATTTTTTGATTATTATTTCCTCCATCTCCGCCTTCATGTAAATTATAAAAATTATCGCTTTTAACAGCATTATAATATTCAATAAATTCTTTTTCTTTTAAATTAGCTTCTTCATTATTTTGAACGATACATAAAATTTCTTTTTGAAAATTTTCTTTACCATACTTTGCTATGGCTTTTTTAATTAATTTTCCGCTTCCTAAATAAGAATCGTTTAATTCTCCATAATGTTTTCCAATGTATTGTTTTTGATTTATTAAATTTGTTGTTTTATAGATATAATATTGTTTCATAATTAATTAATTTTATCTAAGCATAATCGGCTTAAACAAATTATTTAAATTTGACCTTGGCACGGTATTGCCTTGCTTTATTAAAGTTTAGGGTTCACCGTTAGCAAAATAATAAATATTTTACACCCCTAGTAAGGTTCACGAAGTTTAAAGGCGACCGATTTTCTTGGTTAATCGCCTGATTCATCTTTAAATAAGTTTTGCAAATAAGAATTAAAGTTCCTGTAGTATCTGAGTCTTGAATATCAAAAGAACTAGTCATCTCTTCATATTTTTTCTCTAGTTCAACCCATTCATTTGGTTTATACAAACGTCCCCATTTCATAGCTAAGTAAATCTTATCTTCTTGAGTTAATTCCGCGGCGGGATCAATTAATTCATCCTCGCTTATAAAATTATTTTCATCATAAAAATTGTCAGTTCCAATCTCATTCTTAGGAGCTTTTACCGCCAATTCCGCGTTTTGAGTGGGGGTAGAAACCATCGTTTTGTATTCAGCTTCAGAAATTTCACCTTTTTCAAGCTGTTGCTTCATACTTTCTTCAAACTTTTTCTGTTGTTCAAGATCCTTTTGAGTCTTTTCTTCTTTTTCTTGAGCAATCTTTTCTGTATCTGCCCAACTATAATCTTTCCACTGCTTTAGCCGCATTTTAGAAAGATATTTTCCAAATACTGACATCCCATTCATTTTATAAGGGTCTTTTGCATAGGCTTTATCCCTTAAAATATTCCATTCTTCTGGAACATATGGAACATCCATCTTTTCTAATGCCCATAGGAAAGTATTAGGTTCAAAATTATTTATATGCATAGTTAAACATTTTTTACATAATTCTGTTTTTTTACCATTTTTATATGTATAAAAATTTATTTCATCCATTGACTTTCCGCATTTGTTGCAAGTATAATTCATTATTAGCCTCCTTTATTTATTTTTCTTATTTCGACAACATTTACATATACTGTAAAAATGATCTTTACTTGTCTTATTCTTTGAAAAAAATTTATTATGAGCTAATTTGATTTCTCCACAACGGGAACATTTTTTCCATTTTCCTTTTTTCTGAGTTGTGTAATACCAAATTAAATAGTCTTCCTGAGCTTGCTCTGACAATAGCTTAGGTATTTTATTCCGCCATAAAGATGATATATATTCCACTGAATGTTTTACATTATGTTTTTGATTCAACAGACTCTGAATTTCAAGATTTTGTTTTCCGTCTATTTTATAAATCAAGAGGTCATAATACATTGGATAACTATCTCTTAGAGTCTTTTCTATTAATGTATCTAAATCCTCCATTAAAAAATATGAATCACTGTAGAATTTTCCCCATGCATCTTCTTTTAGGCGGGAATAGTTACATAATAATGCAGATATGTGCTTAGGATTAAAAAAAGAAACTAAGCTATTATCTTCAATTTCATCATTTCCGCTAATAGAAACATTTTCATCAAAATCAATTTTGCTAAAACTTTTAATTGCGTTCATACAATAAATTGGCGGCTTGTATGCACTTCTAATTACATATTGATCTTGTCTCATAGCAATAAGTTGCTTTTTTAATAAAAATTTCTTTTTACCAACTGCTTTTTTCTCAGCTTTTTCGACTTCCGCAATCGCGTCTACAAGTTGCTTTAACTCAGGGATTTCCGCAATATCCTGTTGAGTTATTTGAAATTTAGGTGTAAAAATAATATTCTTATCATTGGCGATCATATTATAAATGCCATCTTCGCCATTCTCTAAGCGACCAACTAATCCTTCAAAAGAAGTTTCTCTTTTATTAACTGTGACCATATGATTATCAGTTAATATTTGCTTCTGTTTCCGCTCTTGTTTATCCATAGCAAAAATAATGTAATCTGATAATATTTCTAAATATTTAGGTGTTAATTGCTCAGAAGGAGTCTTATCTATAATTTTTTTAACTAATTCATTCCGCTCTTCAGGAGTCTCTAAAGAATAATCTAATTTAATAGTAGTTTGTATATTTTCTTCTTTGTTTTGTTTTTCTGTTGTTTTTTCTTCTTCTAAAATATTCTCCTCCTCAAAAGCCTTATCTTCTATTATTATTGGTGTCATAATTTCTCCTTTCTAATTTACAATTATATTATACCATAAAAAAATTTTTTTGTCAAATTTGATTAAAGCACTTTAATTGGATTTTTTAAAAAATTTTTGTTATAATTATTTTATAAATAAAACAAGAGGAAAAAGAAATGAGAATTAGTATTCTTGGAAGTCGCGGTTTCGCAGATAATCGCCTAGTCTCCGCAACTATGGAAGATTTTATCCGCGAAACGCAATGTTATTTATTTACTGTTGTTTGCGGGAATACTGAGAAGAAGCTCTCGGAGTCTATTGGAAAAATATGGGCAGAAAATAATGGTGCTCCTATTGAATATGTATTTGATCGCAACATAGATAAATTAATTCAGAAAATGGTAGAAAATATTGATTTTGGTATATTTTTTTATGACGGAAAAGATGCAATAATTAGAAAAATTATTATGAAAATGAAAATGAATGGAAAGCATGGTAAAGTAATTAAAATAGGAGGAAAATAATATGAATAATGAAGCAAAAAAGACAGTTGCAGGTTTGGTTCCGCGTGAAGCTTTTAGATTAGAAGTAATTAATAGTAGAAGAAATGAGATTATGGATGCTATAGAAAGATATGCTAAAGCGGAAATGGTAATTCCAATCGCTTGGATTCAAGAATTAAAATATTATGAACAAGCAAACGCGATGTTCTAATAAAACGAGGATGTTAATAGATGAATAAAAAAGAAAGAGCTATTCAAGCCATAAATCATTTTTATAAAATGGAAAAAAATATTCAGATAAAATCGCATGGTGTAATGCAAGGACTAAATATTATAGTGGTTTCGTACCAGGTTCTATTGTAAATAAAACAAAGAAAATGAATGAAAAAAATCTTAATTATTTAGAAATATGGGAAACTGATACTGTTAATGCTATTAAAAAAGCTGTATCTGAATTTCCTAATAGTAAGATTGCCGCACTTAATTTTACATCTTTTAAATATCCTGGCGGAGGCTTTTTAAAAGGAAATAGTACTCAAGAAGAAAGTTTATGTCATAAATCTATTCTTTATAATATTTTACAACGACAAAGAGAAGATTTTTATGGAGAAAATAAAAACTTAATAAATCGCGGTTTATATTGGAATCGAGCAATTTATAGTCCAAATGTTCTTTTTGAAGATTCTTATAATTGTGATATTATTAGTTGTGCAGCCCCGAATAAAAAAGAAGCTAGGCGTAATGGGATAACAGATGAAGAAAATACTAAGGCTTTAAAAGAAAGAATTTCTTTTATTTTAGACATTGCGGCGAAAAATAAAATTGATGTTCTAATCTTAGGAGCTTTTGGATGCGGAGCTTTTGGTCAAGATCCTAATGAAGTTAAAAAGATATTTATGAAATTATCTAATAATTATATTTTTGAAAAAATAATTTTTGCTATCCCTAGTGGATCTAATTTAGACGCTTTTCGGAGCCTTGTTTGATATCGCGGGTAGTTTTAAAGAGAAAAATGAGAAATATTTTTATTTTTTTAAAATCCTTTTTTATTTTAATTTGTTTAAAAAAATTTTTTGAAGAGATTTTTAATTCTCGTTTTTTGATTTTATTTTTAGACTTTTAGATTTGAAAAAATTTTTGGAGAAATTTTTAATTCTCGTTTTTTGATTTTATTTTTAGACTTTTAGACTTTTAGATTTGAAAAAATTTTTGGAGAGAGAATTGTGGAGAACACTATCTTTTTATAAAAGTAAAAAATTTTAATCCTTTAATATACCCCGGCATTATGTTTAAGTATGGTCTGTAGTTTGAGCATCTCTTTTGAGCAAGAAGCAACAAGACACCGCCTAACAAATAATTTTTCAAATCTTTTTCCAAAGAGAATATGCTTTTTGTTCAGAAGAGTTTTGAACACATTATTTTAAGCAAAGAGGAGAAAGAGTTAAACTAATAAAATAAATTCTTTAAATAACTAAAATAAAGCAAGAAGATTAGAATTTTTATTGGCTATTGGTAGCTTGCCATCCATCTATCGTCGGAGCGTATACTTTCGCAACGCTCCGAGAAGCCTGTCAATAGGCAAAATGCACAAATTTTTGGCTAAATTTTTGTAAAAAATGCACAAAGATATTTTCCTAAAATGAACTTGTCAATAGGTAAAATTGTACAAAAATACGTGGAAAATTTTGTGCATTATGTCTATTGACAAACCCTGTCAATAGTAAAAGTGTACAAAAATATATTCTCATTTTTGTGTAAAATGTCAATAGACAAAAATGTCAATGGACAATCTGCACAAAGTTTTAAAGAAAAAATTGTGTAAAATGTCTATTGACAGAATGAGCTAAAGGTGCTATAATGAGAGGTTAAGCTTAAGACAAAAGAAAGATAATAATAATAATAATATAATGTAATATTATAACAATATAATACATACATAGTATAAGTATAATTTAGTGTAATAACATTATCTTATATTATTGTTAATCTTATCAATTATAACTATATATAAAGAAGAGATATAATGATAATAATGTTAGCATTGGTACTGTAATATCTTATAATAATTATGATAAGATAGTATAATAATAATAATAATAAAAAGCTTATAAAATAATATTAAATAAAATAGTATGATAATATTTATATTATATTTTATTTTACTATTTATAAAAAAGATATAAATATATATATTTAAAACTAACTATTAGTTTTAATAACATGAGTAAATATACATTAAAATAAATAAAAATACTGCAAATAAAAGCTTGACAATGGTATAATAAGGTAGTATAATAATACTTGAAAAGAGAGGTGATAAGATGATAACAATTCAATGCACTTTGTTTAGTGTAACAAATAAGTACAGACTAATAAGTACTTTATTAGAAATTGAGAGTATCAAATATTATAACACTCATAAGCAAGAGGTACAGCAAAGGGCTATCGATAAGATAGTAGCACAACGTAAAACAGAACGTTGGTGTTTAAAAAGAGACGGATATACTAGAATGAAAGTTAGAGTATACGACAAAAAGAAGATTAAAGAAGAAGAAAAAAGAAGATACGAAAAGATTAAGAAAGAAAGAGGTTGGAGTTAGACATGGTGAAAAAGGTGATTTTAGGATTAGTAGTAAGTGCAACTTTAACTAGTATTTGCGGTTTTGGTAGTTTTACTAAGTACACAAGAGAAGCTAAGGTGATTAGCTCTTTTAATAATGAAGTGGTTGTTATGGATAGCTACGGGCATGTATGGAGTTTCTACGGGGACGGCTTTAAAGCAAGAGATAAAGTTAAATTATACATGGATTCTTTAGGGACTGATAGTGTGACAGATGATATTATTACAGATGCAGAGATAATAGGATAGCGGAAAAGCGGGAAAAGGGCGGAATAGGTTCAGCCCTTTTCTTTGCTTATTTAGATAAAGTATCTTTTTTAAATTTTATTAAAAAATTTGATATAATAATAATGTAAAGAAAATAAAATATTTAAAAAGGAGATAGGAAAGAACCGATGAAAAAAGTCAATCTTAATGAATTGGCGGCTTTACAACTGGTATTTGAATTTATTTCAGTGCCGGAATTACTGACAGCCGCTATGAATGATTCTAAAGGCACTAGCATAAAAGATAAAGAAAACGCTGATTTATGCTATAAGGCTTTAGAATCATTCCTTAAATAAAAAAGGGACTCCCGAACTTGACAGTTCTGGAGTCGGTTCGCCTACAATCTCCTTAAGTTCAGGTTTTTTCAGTGGAAATCCGCATAAAAAAATCTTTGAAAAATTTTCCTAAAACGCTTGACAAAAGCAAGGAAATATAGTATCATAGTATTATCAAATGAAAGAGAGGTAAAGAAATATGACAATGTTACTGACAACTCGAAAAGCATTTGAAACTGTAAAAAAATACTTAAAAGATAATCAATACATTTTTTCAGTAGAAAAAAATACAAACGGTTATCTGGTAAAAATTTCTTAATGGAGGGCTTAAATATGTTAGATTTAGGATTATTTTTAGGAAGTAAAAAATTGATGCTGGTAGACACTGAGACAGGCGAGATTTACGCTGAAACAATAGAAGAAATTAACGCTTTTTTGAAAGAACATGAGAATAACTATTTATTAAGATTATTAAGATAAAAAACAAGATGGGATTGCAGAAAAAAGGAAGATAAAAAAATCTTCCTTTTTTTCAAAAAAGGCTTGACAAAAGATAAGGACTATAGTATAATTAAGTCATAAAAGAAAAGGAGTGATATATAATGGAGAATAAAAAATTAGAAGAGGCTTATAAAATAGTATTTGAGGATATGAAAAAAAATTCGCCATCATTCTTTTTTGGGAAATATGATGCAAAAAATGATAAAGAATCATTTATGCATGGCGTCAGTACGGTTATGGAGTTTATTGCATTAAGAGCGGACTTATCAGAAGAAACATACGAAAAGTTTAGTAATGAATTTACAAAAAACATGGTTGAAAGTAAAAAAAGAGGTTGACAAAAAAGTCTTGACAGATTTTCAAAAGTAGTGTATAATAATATTATCAAATGAAAGAGAGGAAAACAAAAATGAAAATCAACTTTGATAAAAAAAACAGTAGGAACTTGCATCGAGAAATTGACAGTAGGAAGTACTTTTTTTAGTAAAAGAACTGGTACTGATGAAATTGGATTATACATGGTTATTGATAAAAGTAGTGGTCTTTTCTTAGACAAACATCAAGGGAAGGTCATGGCGGTTAACCTTGCTACTGGACAGATTAGAGCCTTTAAAGCATCTCAGAAAGTAGAACCGATTAAAGCTGAAGTTATTCTTCCAAAATAAAAAATAAAATAGGTCTTGACAAAAGTCAAGACCTATAGTATAATAATATTATCAAATGAAAGAGAGGTAAATAAAATGATCGTATCAAGAAAAGAGATGGTTAGAATTAGAAAGAATCTTCTTAGACAGATGGATGTTTTTATCAGAGAAAATATTAGCGAAGACATTGTCATTGACGTTTGGTTTATTTGTGGGTTAGAAGATGGGTGGGATGAGAGAATCTTGACGCAGTACGCAAATGATGATGACGCATGGAATGATTGTATTAATGCTTGCAGAAGATGTTGTAAAATTGAAGGAATTTTATAAAAAGGGGTTGACAAAATCAGCTTCTTGTGATATAATAAAGACAGTTAAAGAAAGAGAGGAAAACAATAATGACAAGGACAGAGATGATGGATAAAATGATTCAAGTAAAAGGATTTGAAAATGACACAGTAATTATATTCTGTAAAATAGCAGAGAATCAAAACATTTCAAAAGAAATAGTAAAAATTGCTTATGAAGCAATAATGAAACGAAAAAAATAAGAAATCACGTGAATTTAATAATAAATGATGAAAACAATTAGTCATAAGTAGAAAAATTTTTATAACAAAAGTCTAAGTAAATTAGACTTTTGTTTTTTTTGTGCAAAATGCTGAATTTTATTTTTGTGCAAAATGACGAAAATAAAAAATTTTTTAAAAAGGGGTTGACAAGTCGCGGAAAATGTGTTATAATAGCCGGCTCGCGAGCCGAGCCTTCCATTATAACATAGTTGAGACATTTTGTCAAGAGAAAAAATGCACAAATTTTTCAAAATTTTTATCCCAAAATTTGTGCATTTTTTTTGAAAAAAACTCTTGACAAGGTGGCTCGAGTATGTTATAATGAAAGAGGGCAAAGTCCGTTCGGGGTCGGGGCACCCCGAAATTTTATTATACCACACGTAGCACCTTTTTGTCAATAGGCAATTTGCACAAAAAATAAATTAAAAAAATCCCATTTTTTGACATGGTGTACAATTTGCACAAAATTTAATAAAATATTATCAAAATTTTCTACATCTTGTGCAAAGTGACGAAATTTTAGCCAAAAACCGCATTATTTTTGATACGCGGAAACGCAATATGTGATATTTAAGGTAGCAAAATGCACAAAAAACCGCCTAAATCCGCGTTGTTTTTCTACACTTGTGCATTTTGACAAAAATACCATGATTTTTATGCAAAATTTTGTCACTTTGTACAACAAAAAATAAATTTGACTTTTTTGCTAAAGTGTAGTAACATATAATTGTCGAAGAACATTAAACTTAAAAAATAAAAAAGGAGATGCAAATAACATGATGAATAATACAATTATTGAAACAAAAAGCACTATTTATTTTGATATGGACGGAACTATTGCTAATCTCTACGGCGTAGAAAATTGGCTTGACTATCTTATTGCAAGTGACGTTTCCCCTTATGCAAATGCAAAACCAATGCTTAACTTTTCTGCTTTCGCTAGAGTATTGCATAAACTTCAGAAAAAAGGTTTTAAAATTGGAATTGTAAGCTGGCTGAGTAAAAGTGGCACTGATAAGTACAATGCTGAGGTTACAAGAGTAAAAGAAGAGTGGCTTAAAAAGCATCTTCCGTCAGTGACATTTGATGAAATCAAAATTGTAAAATATGGTACACCCAAAAGCACTGTAGTTGATAATAAAGGCTTCTTATTTGATGATGAAGAAAAAAATCGAATCGAGTGGGGAAAAGGTGCTTTTGATGTAAATAATATCATGGAAATTTTAAAAAGTTTTTTATAGAAAGTAGGTGATAGAACATGATGGATAAAGCAATCAAAAGCGGAAAAGAGCATAGAAAAGAATACCGCAAAGCAAAAGCAATATCAATGCAGTGCAGAAATCATGGTTCATGCACTCATTGTTTAAACAATAGATTACATAAATATAAAATTAAAGAGTTGTCTACGAACCAACAGTTAAAAGATTTTAAAAAATAAACGAAAGTGCTTGACTTTTAAGCTAAGATGCGATATAATACCATTGTAACAAGTTAATAGTAAAAAAATAAATGAAAGTTGAGGAAATCAAAAATGAGTAGAAGAAAAGAGTTTTTCATGGTATTGGATACAGAAACTGCGAATAGTGTAAATGAGCCAATCCCTTATGATATTGGCTATGCTATTGCAGATAGACACGGTAACATTGTCACCGAAAGAAGCTTTGTAGTCGCTGAGACATTTATTGACTTGAAAGAAGCTATGAATAGTGCCTACTACGCTAAAAAAATTCCGAAATACTGGGATGATTTAAAAAGCGGAAAAAGAACCATGAAAAGCATCTTCAATATTAGAAAACAGATGTTTGCAGACATGAAAGAATATAATGTGAAAAAAGTTGGTGCTTACAATATGAATTTTGATAGAAAAGCATTAAACAATGCTATTAGATACCATAGCAAAAGTTTTATTCGCTGGTTTTTCCCTTATGGCACAGAATATTTTTGTATTTGGAATATGGCTTGCCAGGTGATTTTAAGTACAAACACCTATATCAAATTTGCTGAGAAAAACGGATTTGAGTCTGAAAAAGGCAATCTTTTAACTAACGCTGAGGTATGCTATAAATATATTAAAAAGAATATTGATTTTGTAGAATCTCATACAGGTTTAGAAGATGTAAAAATTGAAATTGAAATTATGAAAAAATGTTTTGACCAGCATAAAAAAATGGATAGAAGTATTAAGCCGTCATGCTGGAGACTGCCACAGAAAAAAAGAAAAGAATTACACGAAAGTGCTTGACTTTTAAGCTAAGATGCGATATAATACCATTGTAACAAGTTAATAGTAAATTTTAAAAAGGATGTGATATAACATGGCTAAAACAACAGTGACCGCGGATGCAATCGAAAAGCTTGCTATTAAGCTTATGAAAGAATTTGAAGCGGATGGAGAGCCGGTAACTAAAGAGGAAGCTCTTGAAATGGCGGAAATGGAGATTAAGGCTAAAGGCATTAAGAACTATGTTCAGAGTACACCAGAGAAAAAAAGCACGAAAAAACGTGAGATAAAATTGGATGCGGAAAAAGTCAAAATCATTGAAATTTTGGCAAGTCACTTGAAAGAAGTTGAGGAAATGAACTTTGAAAGTGTGACAATCGCAAATCCACAAAAAGAAATTACTTTCAAAATCGGTGAGTCTGAGTATTCAATTTCTTTGATTAAACATCGACCGCCCAAAAAATAGAAACTAGACAATTTAACAAACTTGCTACTGCCTGATAAGGCGGTAGCAAGGAAATGACATCAAATGAGGTGATAATCATATTAGAAAAAATTTTAAATCGTTTAGAGGAAGATTTAACAAAAGCTGGTTTTTGGGATAGTGATAGTTATAGTTATACTTATAGCTATAACGCTATCAATAGCTTGTTAGAATCTTATCAAAAAGAATGGGATTTTGAATTTGATATTGATTATATCGAATTTCTTGAGCAACCTTTTAATATTGTAGCTTTTTCACTTGCTTGGATTGAAAATAACAAGCCTATGACTCAAGTAGTTTTGTGGGAACAAAAAAATAAAAAAGTGCTTGACAAAAGTAAAAAGAAGTAGTACAATAGTATTGTAACAAAGCAGTAAATAATTTCAAGCGGTTTGGTTGGTCAGCAAAATCGACCACCGACCGCAAGCCACCAAAAAAATTTTAAAAGAAAGAAAAGGGGAATTTGATTATGACAAACACAAACAAAATGACAAAAAAAGACTTTTTTAAACTGCTGGCAGGTATCGTAGAAAAAACAGAAGATTTTGACAAGAAAACAGAAACACTTGACTTTATCAATCACGAGATTGAGTTGTTAAATAAGAAATCTTCAGCACCAGGTAAAAAGAAAACAGTTCACATTAAAGAAAATGAGGAGCTTATGGAACTTATTGGAATTGCCTTAGAGCTGTTTGGTAAACCTGTCACGGTAACTACAATGATTAAAGAGAACGCCGAAATGAGTAAGCTTTCTTCTCAGAAGTTGTCTGCACTGTTGAAAAAAATGATTGAAGCGGGCAAAGTAGTCAGGACAGTTGAAAAAAGAGTTCCTTACTTTTCTCTTGCAAAAGAAGAAGAAGAAACTGAGAAAGAAGAGTAAAACTAAAAAGTAACTTATAAACCTTGTCAAGAGGGCGGATTGCACAAAATCCGTCCTCCTTTTTTGTGCATTTTTTTTCTACTTTTTGCACAAAAAATCCGCTGCTGGAGGGATGTTTTTTATTCAAAAATACCAGAGAACAAAAAAGTCAATGTACATAAGTTACAAAAAATAGCCAAAAAATTTTTATAATTTTGGTATTGTTGTACAAAGAGTCCCAGTCTATAATTTTGTGAAAATGTAACAAAAATAAGAATCAAAAAATTTTTTATTTTGTTTATTTTGCCTATTGACAAGCACCCGAAAGTATGGTATAATAGCGGGTCGCCTTGGGTCAAGGCGACCGAAATATCCATTATACCACACGCTGACGATTTTGTCAAGAGAAAAAATGTACAAAAATAAAAAACTTTTTATCCTAAAATTCTCCGTTTTGCACAAAAATCTTTGTCAATAAGTAAAATGAACAAAAATTTATATCAAAATCCGCGAATTTTCTCTGTTATGCACAATGCTAAACCTGTCAATAGTCAAAATAGACAAAATATTTTATTATACTTTGTGCAAAATGCCATTGACTTTTCTTTTTTCTTTTGATATAATACATACATAAAATAAATAAAGAAAGAGGTATTTAATATGGCAAACGATTTAACAATGTTTGAAGAGACAATGGCAGACCTTTATGATTTTTTAGACAGTCACGGTTTTTGGAACTCTGAAAGACATAATTACATGGAAATGAATGAAAATGGTGATTGTTTGGGTGAGACTGTTTTCAATTTCTTAAAAGAAAATCCTAAACATAGAAGCTATAAATTTAATGTTTCTCAAGAATGTGCTTTTGAAAGTTCACTTTTAGGTCTGGTTGTTTATGTAATTTCTATTGCTTTTACTTATTACAAAAATGATAAACTTATTGTAGAAAGTACTTTTATTACAAGTTTAGGAAGTTGTTTTTAAAAGACTTGACAAAATCAAATCAATTTGAGATTATGTCAATAGAAAATAATAAGGAAATGCTTTTGGTCAAGTGTTATGCGAAAACCTTATAAAAAAATAAAAAACACTTGACAAACCAAATTAAATTTGATATAATGATATTATAAAAATCAAAGAAAAAGAAAGAGGGGTAAGTAAAAATGGAAAAATTTACGTTGAAAGAAGAGGGGTGTGTTCCTTTTGTTATTACAAAAGAAGATTATGAAAGTTGTATTAAATTAATAAAAGCAACCAGAAAAAAAGAACTTGAAAAAGCTTTTAAAAACTTTTATGAGATTTGCGGATTGGATGAAACTATAAATTTCTTAGACAAGTATCTTGAAGAGTATCTTGAAAAAATTAAAAAATAAAAAAGTAATTGACAAAAGCAAAAAAGTATGCTATAATAAATATATCAAAAGAAAGAAAGAGGTAATGTCTATGAGAACAATGAATTACACAAAAGGTTTTGCAAGCATGAGAAAAGCTGATTTTATCAAACTCTGGAATACAGACTTTGTGTTCAGAAATTTTGCAAAGAATAAAGGTATTAACGTTATCCAGAATAATGTTATCTTTTTCAATGCTGATGGCTCTGTTAAGTCTATTGCTGGTGCTTACATTAAGTAAGCATCAGAAAAGAAAAAAATAAAAAAGTAATTGACAAAAGCAAAAAAGTATGCTATAATAAATATATCAAAAGAAAGAAAGAGGTAATGAATATGATGAAAGACAAAATGACAAAAAAAGATTGGTTTGAAACCATTAGAGCTTTTCTGGAAGAAAGTGACTTTGAACCAAAAGAAGAAGCACTTAACTTTCTCAGCCATGAAATCGAGCTGTTAAATAAGAAATCTTCCAGCGGTAAAAAAACCAAAAATCAGAAAGAAAATGAGGAAATTAAAAAGCTCATTCTTGTGGCTCTGGAGTTATTTGGTAAACCTGTTACAGTTACAACCATGATTAGAGAAAACTCTGAGATGAACAAACTTTCTCCTCAGAAGTTATCTGCTCTTCTTAAACAGCTTGTCGAATCTGAAGAAGTGGTTAAAACTGTTGAAAAAAGAGTTCCTTACTTTTCTCTTGCAAAAGAAGAAGAGGAAACTGTAGAGTAATAAGCAGTCTGAGGTAACTAAAAATTACATAGAATAGTCAGAAAATTTATATTTCTGACTATTCTATACAAAATAACCAAAATTTCTTATAAAAATTCAATAAAATTCTATATTCTATACAAAATAGCCAAAAATTCTGCGTTTTTGGCTATTTTTTTGTACATTTTTATTTATTTTAGTCATTTTTACCAAAAAAGATCCTATTTTTTAATAAAATTTTGGTAAAAATGACTATTTGTGCAATATTACTAAAAAAATAATGAAAAATTTGTATAATTTGCCTATTGACAAAACGCGGCAGCTGTGATATAATCAGCGGTCCGAGTTCAAAGGACTCAGATCCGACCTACCCCAAAGATCGCCTATATGGGCTTTTTCGCTAGATGTTTGGATTTTCCATTCGGCTTTCTAGAATCCCGCAATTATGGCATACCTCACCTCTCTCCGCTTGATTTTTAACAAAATATATGATACAATAATAAAAAAAGCCATTTTTATTTTCCGCCTTCCATTTTTACGTCGAGCCTTATTTCATTTAAAATTTTTGGAAACTAATTAAGCTCAACAATAGCTAGAAAGATGTCTTCCCCTTTGAATTTTCTATAATTTTTTGATATAATATATACATAAAGAAAAACAAATAAACATTTCAAAAGGAGAACATACTATGGATATTAAAAGAATGGTCGCAGAAGGTAAAACAACAGATGAAATTCTTAAGGCGGTAAAAGCTGAGATCGAAGCGGAGCAGACCAAGGAAAACCGCACAAAGGCGATTGTAGATGCAAGAAATAAATTGGTTGACGCGTTTGTAACGTATGGAATTGCTCTTGGGGCAATTGATAAAAAAGAGTCTGCTGAGGATAGAAAGAATCTTATGACAGAGTTAACTAAGATAGAAAAGACTATGGAGGCTTTTGGTAAAATGGGTGATCTTTCAAGGGCAAGATTTGGAATTAGAAGAGTAGATACAGATAAACTGAAAAGAGATGTAAAACGGGAGAATGAAAAAGCTTTATCAGATGATGAAATTATTAGAAAATTCCTCTCAGAGCTCATATAAAGAGCTCTGAGGTAGGAGGGGAGAGTGAGGCTGGCTACCCCACTCTCACAATTTTTTTCACAATTTTTTTCACACTTTTTTTCACAATTTTTTTCACACTTTTTTCACATATTCTGCCATGCCTCACTCTCATCCTCTCTACACTCCAATTCTACTCTCGCACACTCCAATCTCACTCCTCTCTTAACCCAATCTCAAAATCCTCATTTCCGCGTATTGTTTTATATACTTCAACCTTCTTCTCTCTTAATCTAACTTATATTTTCTCTTAACCCAAATATTAAATTTTCTTTACTCAGTCTTATTATTTTTGTTAACCTATCCTCAATTCCCTCTAATTCTAAAATATTTTATTACCTTAATCCCACACGCCTTTAATTCACTCTTTATATTTTATTAAAACTACCCTTAATTCTCTCCAAAATCAAACTCCTCACGCAAAATTTTAATAATTTTATTTAAGCAATTCTGTAACCCGCAATTTTTATTTAACCTTGTATTTCAAAAGCGAAAGCACTTTAATTAAACTTAACTCCGCACTCCCATACTTCTCTTATAATTTAAATACTCTCTTACATATTCTTCTAACCAAAAAACCACACCTCGTTTTTAGTAAAACTTCCCAACTCTTTGTTAATATTCAGTAATACTCTTTGCCATTCTCTAAGTATACTATACTTCTTTCCTTACTTTTTCTCATACCTTCTAAAAAACTTTCCTAATTTATTTAAACCTTAAAATTTTCAAATCATTTTTTAAAACGTTCCTTGACATTTTAAAATTAAACAAGAGTCCCCTCTAAAACAGAGCGGATTCAACTACTAAATACCCTACCCCGCATAAAACTCTTCATTTTAATTTACACTAAGGTAATGTATCATACCTTCG
>ENA-ORKW01000280-ORKW01000280.1-human-gut-metagenome-genome-assembly--contig:-NODE-280-length-20892-cov-9.56635_pt1 | contig 20892 bp, 11 predicted proteins | sample MGYA00243062_ERZ508813 | MGnify/ENA primary metagenome ERZ508813 (study PRJEB26277, sample SAMN04329846) | human gut metagenome | biome: human-associated habitat | host: Homo sapiens | place: USA...
CCGCGTGATTTTCAATTCTACTACCGGTGGTATTTTAAAGATTGACAAAGACTAAAATATAGAGTTTTAAAGATAAAAATTCCGTTCTCTGTGCAAAATGCCGGAGAGCGGAATTTTGCATATTAAATTGTTCCCAATGACAGGTTTAGTTTTTACACTATTCACCGCATTTTACGTACAATAATTGTTTTTAATAAAATTAAGTTTCTCCGTCCGTATTCTTTCCAGCATAGAGAATACGCAAAAGCGTTCAGAAGAATGTGACGGGGTATGCTGAATTAATAAATCGTGCGGAAAGGATAATTGTCTGAAGTGCCTGCATGGAAAAAGTTACGACAATTTTATAATAACAAGAGGCACTATAAAATATTTTGTGTAAATGGAAATACGGGATTCAGAAATGAGTCTCGTATTTTTTATTTTATACATTTGCAAAATGAAGAAGATTATGAAAGAAAAGAATCAAGTAGTGCCTGATGAGGTGTTAAGTAAGGAGTTTATTAGTCAGTTCAAGACAGAAGCCGATGTAAGCAAGTTCCTGAAGCAGTTGCATGCCCAGGTATTGGAAAAAATGCTTGAAGGCGAAATGGATGCTCATTTGGGTTATGAAAAGAATTCTGTGACCGGTAATAATAGTGGTAATTCACGTAATGGCAGTTATCCGAAGAAAATCCAGACCGAACATGGAGAAGCTGTCATTTCCATACCCCGTGACCGTAATGGCCAGTTTGAACCGATAGCAGTGCCCAAACATGAGAGTCGTGGACTTTCTATAGAAAAACTTGTTATCTCCCTATATGCCAAAGGAATGAGTGTTTCTGATATAGAGGAAGAGATGCGTGAGATTTATGAAATAGAACTCTCTACATCGGCCATTTCCATCATTACCAACAAGGTAAACCAGGCTGCTCTGGAATGGCAGAACCGCCCTTTGGATCCTGTTTATCTCATTGTCTGGATGGACGGCATCGTCTTCAAGGTACGGGATAACGGCAAGATCATAAACAAGACCGTTTATCTTTGTGTCGGACTGAAACAGAACGGCTTGAAGGAGGTTCTTGGCATGTGGGTCGGGAAATCGGAAAGTTCTTCTTTCTGGATGGGTGTTCTGACCGATTTAAAGGCGCGTGGAGTACAGGATATACTGATTACCTGTACCGATAACCTGAATGGATTTACGGATACCATCCGTACCGTATTCCCTCAGTCATCCACCCAAATCTGTGTAGTGCATCAGATCAGAAACTCCTGTAAATATGTCGTTTATAAGGACAAGAAAGAGTTTACAGCGGACATGAAAAATATCTATAATGCACCCAATAAAGAGGTTGCGGCCACGGAACTTGATAACCTGGAAAAGAAATGGGGAGGAAAGTATCCATACGCCATACTTTCATGGAGAAACAACTGGGATGACCTGACTGTTTTCTTCCAGTTCCCGCTGGAAATCAGAAAAATAATCTATACTACAAATCTCATTGAAAATCTGAACGGGAAAATCAGAAAGTACACAAAATCAAAGCTCTCATTCCCTTCGGATGATGCTGTCAAAAAGACCGTATATCTTTCACTTATGGAGATTGAGAGGAAATGGACACAGCCTATTCATAACTGGGGCTTGATTATGAACCAATTTATGCTTATTTTTGAAAACAGAATCCAGATATAAGGACAAACTTATAGCTGAATCCTGTTTCCATTTACACAAAATTTTGGACAGTGTCTAACAAGAGCTGCAACCTTTCAGGTCACAACTCTTGTTATTATAAGATGAAGACAACTCTCACTTGTTATTCAACTTTAGTCAGCTTTATATTACGAACATAAAGAGTTGTAGGAGCTTTAATATTTGCTACATTATGAGAATAGAACATAATATTAACTCCTTTATTAACTTTCTCAACAGTAGCGTCAAGACAATCTTTCTCTGCCAAGCCATTAGACTTTCCATTTTTACAAGTCTTAGTAAAATCAAAAGATATAGAAACTGAAACCCACTCTGTCGTAGCTGCCTTTGTTGTAAGAGTTCTACCATAATCTTTTTGTAAAGGTTGAGTATCCTTTATATCAGCCAAAATAGGTATTCTAAACAATGTACTATCTCCTGATGCAGATATTCCAACTCCAACTGTCCCATACGTAGTTCCACCTCCTTCCGTAGCACCTTTCAACTCAAATGACAATTCATATTGCCCTATTTCCAAAGGTGTACAAGAATGATATGTAATATTATCATTATTCCACACTCCATCAGATTCTATAACTCTTTTTATTGTCATTGCTCCTTCACTTTCATCATAACCAACAACTGTCAGACTAGTTACAGAACTTCCACTTCGTTTATACCAACCTTCTGCTTTATCAGAGCCTATCTGATTTGCAGCTGTCGATGCACTCCAATTAAGTGCAATTGTGTCAAGTACTTTTCCATCCGTTGGCAGCGGAATATTCAATTCAGCAACACTAATTGAAGCATCACCACCATTTGAGGTTCCTTCCGTCCAATTATTGATACTTGCTGAAGCTGTAATTTCGATTTCAGCATCACCACCCTGTTCACCTAAAGTAACGGTCATGGCAAGATATTTACCCTGTTCGAAATTTATCTCACCTGAGTATTTAGCCTGGTAAGTTCTACCATTTACTGCAATTTTGAAAACCGGAGTAGAAGCTGCGATTTTCTGTGCAGGAACAATGGCACGGTATTTCAAACTAGACAATGCATCCATTGTTACAGTAGCTATAGTACTTCCTGTTGTAACGGGAGTCTCCGCTGTAAGGTCTATTTTCGCATCTGTAGCCACATTGAGAAGGTCTACGGTAGCCCCTTCAGCTGCTCCGCTTCCTGCCAATGTCACCTCTATCAAAGAAAGCGCATGATCAAATGCAAGCTTTACATCAGTCTGTCCCGCAGTTGCAGAAAGTTTACTATACAGATAATCATTCTTAATATAACCCTCTGTATCCTGATTGGTAGCTACCACAACAGGAATATTGTTAGCTGTCATACCTTCTGCATAAGGATAATATGCATAATAAGTATATGCGGCATTAGCAGATACTTTCACGGGACCACCCGTCCATGTCTTTCCGTCTGCTGTAGAATATTTCACATTTGTATAAGAAGGTACCTCAGCTACAAAAATACCAACCTCATCATTACCTGTAAATGAAGCAGTATAACTATCTTCCGTCATAGAAATTCTGGAAGACGGTGTGTTTCCAATACCCATAGTGAAATTTACATTTCCTCCATTATTTAAAGCCTGTTCGTTCAACTCATTACTACAAGCAGTCATTGATGCTGCGGCAATGGCTGCAATCCATATTTTATTCAATGCTTTCATGTTATTATAATTTTAGTTTATTATTTTACTACTTCCAATTTAATGTTTTTTACATAAATAATACTACTTCCCTTATCTTTATTTTTCGTCACGTCAGTATTATTATAAAAAACAATATTTATGCCTCCATCCGTATCACTCAAAGTTGCAGAAGAGTGTGTATCACCATTTCCAAACGCTCCTTTCGTTGCTGTAGAGACCTGAGAAAAATCAAAAGTAAATGAGAAATCAGTATATTCATCAGAAACAGCAACTGCCTTTGTAAACACCGTTCCTGACAAATCTGACTTACAGAACAATTTTTTATCATCTGAACTTGATATTCCAAGCCCAATATTATTATCAGTTCTTTCACCAGCCGCCCTCGCTTTAAATGTTAGTGTATATTTCTTCGTAAAATCAAATTTAAGCCCTGAATGGAAACCAATACTATTATTGTTCCATGTAGCTCGAATTGTATCAGCCAGTGTCATTGAAATCTCATTATCTACTGTTTCTTCATAAGTAACTCTACCTAAATTCACCTCTCTCTTAAACCAGAAATCATCTTTTCCTGTAACTTTCTCACCCTCAGTATTCCAACCAGCTTTGGTCACAATCGTTGCAAAGTCAAGTCCGGGTAAAGCAGACAAATCCAAACTTTCAGTAGGTACTTCAGTCACATCACCTTCTCCCGGGTCAGAAGTACTCGCATCCCAATCCGTAATTGAACCGCCAATTGTCACTTCATCACCGTCCGGCAAAGCCACCAAACTATTTACTGTAATCTGCAAAGCTTTTCCCGCTTCATAAGAAACAGCCTTCCCTTCTGCAGAAGAATAAGTAACCGCATAAGTCTTTCCTTCAGCCACGATTGTCAGCAATTTACTGCCAGAAGCAATATCCTGAGCCGGCACGATAGCTCTGTATTCCCACTTATCAGCATTTGTCTTTTGCATTTGAATAGAAGTCTTCTCACCTGAAGCCGTTCCCACCGTACCAGCCTTAGCATTTACTACAGCTGTGGGCAGAATGCTTTCCAATGTGACAGTCGCCTCCGCATCGTCTGTAAGACCGCTCTTTATTCCAACCTGCACCATAGCAAACGCATGACTAAAAGAAAGCGTAACATTTTCGGCACCTGCCTCAGCAGTTGTATTCTGAGCAGTTAGCACGTCATCTTTGCTGAATCCGCTGGCCTGATCTGTACTTACCGTTATATTAAGCTGGCTCGGGTCGGTCACCCCATCCATATAAGGATAATAAGCATAATAACTTAATTTCGTGCCATCGGAGGTAATCGCCTGCTCTGAAGTCCAAGCCGAACCATTATAGGTATATTTTACATTCGTATAAACAGGTGCAGTATCACCTTCTTTATACGCAAAAATACCAATCGCATCTTCATTCACAAATGTGGTTTTTAAAACCCCTTCGCCTTCTGCAATGGCAGTACGCGACAAGTTTTCAATGCCGACAGTAAATTTCACTTCCTGCCCACCATTGCCACTACCTTCAGCCAACTGCTGTTCCATCTCATTTGAACAAGCAGTCATTGCCAACGCACCTGCCAGGGCAAATATCAAATTCTTGAAATACATTTTCATAAAGTTATATTATTAAGGTTATTATTTCAATTCTTCATTTCCATCCACTTCAATTCCGCCGTTTGTTTCCCAGTCTTCCACCGTAATCGGATAGCTGGTTACTTTCACTATCGGATTGAAATTTTCATCAATTTTTATCTCAAATTTTGTATTGATAGCCCCAGGTACTGCAGCTATGTAATCAGTTACTTTTACTTCAATAGGATTGGCTATCGGCGCATTATCCGCATTCAGTAAAGTAATCACAATGACAGGCGTTACAGTAGCTACCGGTGTTTCAGTTGCACCTTCCCCTTCGTTCCCGTCTTGTTCTTGTGACTGAACAGGGAACAACATAGCTCTAAACGTATTACTTGTAGTAGTTGTAGCTCTGGAACGTCCCGCAGTACTTGCGTCCGCTAATGTCAGCGTACCAGTTTCCGATTCTGTCAACGTTCCGTTCAACACATTCAAGCTACCTTTCAAGGCCGTATTTTTAACTTCTACCTTCATGCTGGAATAAGATACTTCCGGAGCAATGTCTGCAGAAACCATAGCAAACACATGCTTCAGTTTAAAAGCAGCCTCACGGTTATCTTTGTTCAACCCGCTCACTCTGTCAAACTGAAGATTGAAAGCCAATTCCTGCTCCGTAGTCAAATCCACGTTTAACTGGTTATCGGTGACTTCAGCCATACGCGGATAATATGCAGCTAAGTCCCTTTTATCTCCATTGGAAGGAAACACAGGAATAGAGTCACTTTGGTTAGCTGTAAAATAACTTCCGATACCTCCTGAATTAAAACCGACATTAAAATAGGGTTCCACAAGATTGTCTGTACCCTCTTCCAACATAGAAACGCCGATGTTCTCCCCTTTTGCATAAAGCTGCGCAGCCTTATCGGCTTCAAAGCCCACATTCTGAGCCGTCACCACCAACGGATAGGCATTATCGTATACAGCAGTAGGCCCATCGTCTTTTCCACACGCTGCCAGCAAGAATGCCAGAGATAGCGTCCAGAGATAATTCCGTTTGTTTATCATGCTATTATGAATTTATTTAGGTTATAATTGATTGTCTCGTTGCCATAAAATGTTTAGCAAGCAATGTGTTTTTCTTGATTATTGCGCAGCTTGAACCACTACAAAAATACGAAATTTGCGTTATAAAGACTATACTTCTTTTGTTTCAAAAATGTGCTATTTTTGTACAAAAGAGCAATCTTTATAACACCCCAAATTATCATAGAGCACTGACAGAGTTTTCCTGCCAGTACCCTATCAGAATTTATTTCTGTTTCACCAGTTTCATATACACAGGAAGTCCGTTTCGCAACAAACAAGACACTTCCGTATTTCCATTCTCCATTGTCTTTAAGAACACACCAGGCACATTCCCATCCATCTGCCAGACACCTTTCAGTTCAATAAAGGCAGGGGTAGGAATTTCTTTCCAGTTCTTCTTGTCCAGCAGTTTAGGACGTAGGTTCGGATTGGCCATACCCAACGACAGACTACCATCCGTATTCTTTTGTTCTATCAGTAACAGTTCCGTAGCTGAAGAAACTACCTCACCGGCTGTCAATCCCTTCGCAGGAGTAAAGAATGAATAAGCCAGCACATTCTTCGGTGCATATTTAATAATGTGCAAGGAATCCTGCATTTCCACTACCGAGAATAGTTCTCCTTTTGTCTGACGGTCGGCCACATTCTTCATCTTAGCTTCATCCGCTGCCGGAACTACTACAAAAGAATAAGACTTTTTCTCCGGTTTCACCCCGTGGTTCATATACGCTTTTGCTACCACTTCTTTAGTCGGTTTGCCAGCCATACCTACAGAAGAAGGTGTCTCCTGTTCATCATAAATCACTGTGAGTTCATCATGACCTGCTGGAACAAAGAAGCCGGTTGAAACAGGATTAATCATCGTCACAGATTCTGAAGAAGCATAATTCTGGCGATTTCCCTTCGTTACCTCCTGTCCGTTCACAGTCAACTTATTGTACTGCTTACTTACTACCGACTGGAATAAGTTCGTAGCCGTAATCATGTTATCCGCATAATCACCCTTTGCAGAAATACCATTCCCAATGCTGAACAACATACCGTCAATAGCCAACACCGACTTACAGAAAGTCAAATTGGTAGGAGTAAATCGCTGGCTTCCCCAGCGGTCATCCTGATCAAAAGCGGTAGCAAAGAGTCCGTAATCCTTCATGGATACAGCCCCGGCAAAATTGCTCGTTCTAGCCTTCTGGTCAAAACGATCCTTATCGTTCTTATAAGGCATCATTTCCGCCCAGTCGGTATAATGCACCGTGGTACTTCCCGGCATCATATTCCAGTCCCATCCGGCACCCTTGTTCTCATTGTTAGAAGGATAACCTGTAGGAACCAGTCCTCCGTCGTACAGAATCTCCAGCGTACCGTGACTCTGATAACGTCCGAAACGATTGGTCTTGTTATAAATTTCACTTCCCCACAACATAGCCGTAGGCGACTTCATCACAGCCACCCATCCCGGCTGGCGATACACTCCTGCCGAGCTGTAGTTATACTGATAGAATCCGTTGGCATCAGCAGCCGGTACCGGATACTTATCGGTCTTAAAGAAGTAATTATAATAAGCAGCCAGTTCCTTATCTAAATCCGTACCTGTGGCATCCGCTCCAATCTCAATCAACTGTTCGAACAGTTTCTGCGTAAAGGGCACTTCAATACTATAGAAAGGATGGCGTCCTGCCATACTGTTGGCATAAATCCGGTTCTTGTCACCTTCTGTACGCACAGCAGTCATGTAAATCGTTACGACAGCCTTTTTCAGTCTTTCATACGATTTAGGATCAATCTTGAAGGAAGTCCCCTTGAAACGATAGAAGTATTCCACCCACGTTTTGTAGGAATACATGTATCCGTTATAGTGCGCATTGTGATGGAACCCAGTACCGTCCGGCTTCAGAATGTCCTTATTACCCACATTATAGCGTGTACATACTCGCAGGAAACCGGAGAGCAACTGCAAGTCCTGCACAGCCTGCTGGTCATTCGGGTTAGCCAGTGCCAGATTAAACACGTATGGCACAATATTGAAAATATAGTCCGAACTAATCCAGTTCAGGATGGCCTTATCTCCTTGACGAATCACATCCACTTCCAGAAGCTTCTGTACGGCTGCAATCATTTTAGCCTTACGTACCTCATCACACACCGGAATGGCACTCATCAAATCAGTAGGAATCGTTCGTACATCACTATAGTTGCTATATACCAGCTTAGGCATACGAAGGAAAAAATTGTGTGTAAACAGATAATCCAGATATAAATCCAAATCTGCTTTACCTGACTTACCATTTTTCAAGGCTCCGTACGACAACACGCGAACGGTCTTTGCCACATCTCTCAAATGCTGGTTCATCACTTTTTCGCCCCACAAATCAGCTCCAGTTACGGCATAATCTCCTGTACGCTGCAACATCAGCATTTTCACTGCCATTTGAGTCGATTTCAACTCATTTTCTGAAGCTTTCGGATTCGCCAGCTTATATTTCTTACGGAACTCCTGCAACTCTTTTAGTTTCGTTTCATCAGTATTCTGATTCACAGTCTGCAGTGTAACGGCTTCTTCCATTATGCTGCCTGCGGCATATACAGCCGGAGCACAAACCCCACATAAAAAAAATAAACAAAGATTTCGTGTTAAGTTCATGATACTTGATTTAAAAAATTCATATTTCAACTGAATATTCTACCCAAATATTAACGACATTGTCTTTGTACTCGAGGTTTCCCCGAAGTACAAAGACAATGTACTCATATATAACTCATCGGTTTTATTTCAAGGCACTAAGCCAGCCCGGTACATAGCCCAGACGTCGTTTCAATTGTGCTTCATAAAGAGAATTTGGTGACACCGGTGCATCCAGACTTTCGTAATACTTAATCTGGCTTTCAGAGGTATCAAATGGAACAGATATACCATTCCACCCCACAATGATTGGCGGCATGTTTTTCCACCATATATTATTATCATCCCACCAGATCCATTTATTGTTCCAACCTTTGTCACAAATCACTCTGGTAGCTGTCATATTCCATATTGTCAAATCATTCAGATGATTGGGCAACTGTTCGTCATCACCACCTTCTCTCCATGCCACAAAACCACCCTGACAGATATCAATCAAAGTAGCACGCGGCTGAGTAGCATGTGATTCAAAGCAGGAATCATCTCCCCATCTCACGTTCCAGATAACAGCTCCCATACTTTGTTTCGACACACCACATCCGTGATACTGACCTGCACCTTCCATATAATCACCCAAATTATGTCCTCCACTATCAGTTGCAACTTTACCATCACTATGATCATACACCTTACCAATAAACACACGTGAAGAAGCCTGCGAACGAATGGCAGAGTGACCTCTGTTGCCTGAAATTTCTATATCGTAAGCTGATACATTGGCACACGATACAAACGAATGTGCCTCACTCACGCTCTCAAAGTTCACCCGTCGCATCCAGGAGTTTGTCAGACGAATCATTTGTATGGGCTTGAAAGCACCGTCGTCATCCGCGCTGCCATGGTGTCTAAAGTCATCTTTAGAGTGGCCCAAGAATGTCAAGTCTTCCACTCCCACATTCTCATAATGCGGATACTGATTAACCTTCCATCCCCATTTAGCCTCAATCTTACGCATAATCGGTTCGTAGAAAGTCAGCGTATTGCCCGAAATTTGCTTTACCTGATGATAATCATAGATTTGCACTCCATTATCATTAAGTTCCGTCCAATTAGAAGAAGTTGCATGAGGAGCCAGTTCTTCAGCCACAAGTGCCGGATCATTATTCACCAATGACACGCAAACCCAGTCACCCACATTAATACCTGAAGTAGAAGCAACTTCTATTGAGAATGTTCCTTTCTCCGCATCTCCTGTGACTGTTGTCAACTCTGTCAAATCTGAATTATGCTTAAATTCCAACATATTAGGAGTCGACCACATTTTTTTTGGATCTGTAGCATTATTCTTAACTGCCATTTCAATAGTAGTCTTACCTTGACCAGCTCCCTTGAAAATAATATTTCCCATGGTCAATCGCAAGGTTTCTACAGTTTCCTCGTCATTTCCTCCACGCAAGATGTATTTTCCTACAGGGAAATAGATAATTGCATTGGCATTATTTCCTCCAATATAATATCTAAATGTCTTACCTTTATCCGCTGATTGTTCCGTACACTTCATTACCTCTTTCAAAATCTTAATCAATGCCGGACGGTCAGAAACCTCATCATTTCCATTGGCTCCATAGTCTTCAATATTATATACCTTATAAACAGCACTTCCCTGTGCCCCACCGGTGATGTAACCATTATAATACTTATTACCACTGGCATCAGTAAGCGGAGTATCAAAATCTATCATCACATCGGGAGGAGCCACTTCGCCATGCATATATCCTGCATACGAAAAGTCCAGCAACACATTGTCGTCCGCCTGCATCATAAACTTCTTCCACGCTTCCGCATCCGCAGCAGCAGCTTCTACATCCAGGTTCAAGGCAAGTTCGCCTACTGCGGTCTGTAATGAGAATGCCCCGGTTTCCGTCACCGAAGCCGACTTGAACAGTGAATAGCTGGCCGTTGTTTTTTCTTCCAGCGAAGGCACAATGTCGGTAGAGAGATTCTTCCACTGCACACCGTTCAAAGACATTTTCCAGCATCCGTCTTCGCCCAGCGCAATCTGCGGAGTGAACACTCCCTTTCCGGTCTTTTTCAGTGCCGGAACCGCATTGCCGCTCAGGTCCGTCAACTCGGTCTGCGTGCCGTTCAACTGACAAACCCAATATCCGGCCTCATTAATGCCCATCAAAGGAATATCGTTATCCACTTCGGCAGAAGCAGACGCATTGACAGTCCATCCATTATCCAGCATTACTTTATAGCCTGACGTCCCGTTTTCCGTATAGGAAACCACCTTCGCACCACCTTCTGCCATCAATTGCAGTGCGGCCACATCCGTGTTATATTGCTGTAACAGATTCGCCACCTCTTCCGGCTGTTCAGGAATGACAACCGGTTCTGTCACTTCCTCATCCGAGCAGGAAAGCCAGAACAGAGAGGCCAAAAGAGTGATTCCAAAATTCAGTTTTTTCATGATATTATATTTAATCTAATATAATTCTCCGTTTATATTATTAGTCGATTTTATATAGGTTAGTAATCCATACGAACTCACATAAAATATTAGTTTTGTCTTGCCCCATACAAAGAATACTCTGCATTAGGTATAAACTTACCTGTCTCAAAATCCATTTCTCCTCCATGGAAAGGATTATTTTCATCCTCTAAAGAGTTACTAAATAAATTAGTAATATCCTCCGTAGAAGCATTCCATTTATCTATACCACCATACGCAGCAATCCAGCTAAAATTGCCATCATTCGACAAACTAAATCCAACATTATTAGCACAGACCACTGAAGATGGAACATTGCCCGGTCTTAATATAATACCATTCGCAGCCAATGCAACAGCATTCCAGAATAAGTTATTTTGCAATTCGACATTATCTAACTTTAAGGTATAATACATACCACTCCAGTTCGGGCTAACATTGATAAATGTATTCTGTTTTATTATCAGTGTATTAAGTGATGCTTCAGCACTTTTTGCATTAACAAGCTTAAAATTAGTCACTTTCTGGTCGATAGAAGCTGTATAAAACACATTATTCTCTATTGTCAATTTGCCAAAGTCCGTTGATTTATTTTCATTTAAATGTACCAGAAACATATCACCGGATAATTTAATTCTAGAATTCTTTAAAGAGAAATCGTTAAAGTATCTTCCATCACTAGTCAGTTCAAAGAAATTCTTTGCCGGCAGAATCATATCACAATCGTCAAATATTATTCTCTTGTCTTGAGCCTCTTTACGATAAGCAATAAAAACAGCAGAAGTTAATGCCGAAGCATCAAATTTTATATTATTCCAAACATAATATCCATCTATATTAGTAGGAGATGTAGTCATATTTGTCTGAATTCTTTGAGACAATTTAAAACAAGCTGTATTATCATTCACCTCATCACCTATCACTATCAAATGTTTAGGGCTAACAGAATTCGAAACAGAATAGGTCAACGTAACACCCGGCTTAACAAAATACAATCCATAAGCTTTTGCATCTTCTATATTAGCATTAGATTCCACAAGGGTTGCATCTGTAAACATAGTCTTATTTATTTTCAGCCCATCAATCTCAATATCCAGTCCAGCCATAAAATCATCATAATAGCTTGTAGTTTCCGTTCTCGCCACAATTTCATCCGTAACTGTATTTACGCCACGGCTCACTTCCATGGTTACCACACATTTACTCGCAGTAGCCGGAGCCGTTACCTCTACCTCCAAGGTTTGTTCACCCGATAAACTGGTATAATTAGGAGTAACAATATTGGCTGTCCAATCCGCTGGAACTACCGGACGGATAATATCACCAGCCTGAATATTTACTTTCACTTTCAACTTTTCAGTAGCTTCACAACCAATATACCACATCTCGCCGTCAGCAAGTTTCGGTTCGGTAATTTCACATACCAAATCCTTGACTACAGGAATGGTACAGGTCTTGCCACCAGCAAGGGTTATCTTGATAGAATTGCCATCAGTTGCAGGCGTCACGCTGGAAATCGGGCTGGTGCCGGATGCCGTACCCGTAGCCTTTACCCCAAGGTTCTGCCACGTGGCGCCTCCGTCCAGACTCACGCACCAGTTTTCATTTTCAATCTTGAACTGCGGAGTATAAGGCGCATCTTCACCGTCTTTTGCCTCTGCCCTTATACCCGAATCCGTACCGGCAATCACCCAGTTACCGTTTTCGCCAATCGTAATGGACGGGTAGTTGGCTCCTACCACGCCCTGAGTGAGCGTCAGCGTCTCTCCGTTACTCAATGTCAGGGTATAGTTCGCCCCATCGAATGAATAGCTGGTGATGGTTTTGTTTCCGTCCAGCAGCACACGGATGATGTTCATATCGTCATTCAGCTTCTGTACTTGTGCTTCGTAATCCTCCACACGGTCTTTCAGCGAATTTATGTCTCTTTCCAAATCGGTCGTGTCGCATGCAGCAAAACCGCACATCAACAAGCCGAACAATAATGATTTATATAGTTTCATAAGTTTACAGTTTTAATTATTCTGTTACAGTTACAGTTACAGTCAAAGACTTCACCAAACGATAGCCGGCTTCATTATATATCTCAAAATAGATGGTATACTTCCCGGCAGGTACAGTAGCTTCAGATGGAATGCTTATTGTAAGATTACCACTTTCAGCATCTGTCAATTTCACATCCAAAGGTGTGGGACTTATCACTACGGTAGCCACTTCTGTTAAGTCTGCCGTAAGAATTAAAGGGGTAGCATTCACATTATGCTCACCTTCTGGGAATTTCATGTCCAGTCCACCCAGCAACGCTATTTCCACATAGCTATCAGAACCATAAAGTTTGAACTTCAGCACATTATGCTCAGTATCAGCTTGCACATCCTTAAATATACTCGGATTTATTTTACCCACTTCAGCCACATTGTATGGTCCCGGAACTTGTTGTACAGCACCATCTCCTATCTGATAGCACCAGTAACCATTCTCATCAATAGACATTTTAGGAGTCGCTCCATCCTCTCCATTAACTGGAAAAGCTGTAGCCGGATTACCCGCCTCATCTGTCAGTACAGTCTCTTCGCCATTATAACTGAAAATCCACTTTCCTTCGTCATTAATGGTCACCACAGGAAGGTCTCCTTCAGGTAGCCCGCCATACACCGTCCAGGAAGTCCCGTCACTCAGTTGCAGTGTATAATCTCCATTCTCATTCTGCGTATAACTTGTGAAATAAGTTTTTCCATTCGACAGGTTATAAAAAGTATTGATATTGCTGTTCAGCTTGTCAAACTCCACCTGCAACGCATCCAGACGTGCGGACAAGGCATTGATGTCGTCACGTATCTCGTCCCGGTCGTCACACCCAGAGAACATGACGAGGGAAAATATGCTTAGAAATAGTAATATATGTTTTTTCATAATGATTCTTTTTTATTAAGTTCTTCACTGAACATGCATTCTTAAGGCTTCATTTTTACCTGAAGCTTGTCTACCGCCCACAAGGTTCCATTATTTACACGCACAACGATATCAGATGTGTTATCAGCCGTAGCAGCCCGGGAGGACAACATCGCATATACTGTCAAAGTATAATTATATTCATCTGCGTTATCAGCCTCTTTTTTCGTAAGCTCTGCCCGCCAGCCTGCCGGATAAATCGGTGCCAAAGGCTCGCCGCCAGAAATTTTCACATCAAACTCCTGCACACTGTCATAATCAAATTCTACGACAGTTTCATTCCCATTTATTTCGCACACCAGGCTTGCCACTACGGGAAATGTATATACCTGGCCCTTCGTGCCCACTATTGTAAAAACAGTACCATCGTCACTAAGCGAAGCAGATTCAAAGAACTGGTCGCCCAAACTGGTTCCCGTACCTAAATCACCTCCAGGCACATCAGACCATCCACTTTCACCAAAGCGAACTCGCCATTTCCCTTCTTCAACTCGAAATTCCGGGTAACCTTCACCATTTTTACCATCTTCTCCTACGGCCTTTACCCCTGTAGGATTTCCATTCACGACCCAGTAACCGTTATTATCCACTGAAATCTCAGGCTGTACAATAGTACCCGGTTGCCCAATAGTCAATGTCATTACACTTCCATCACTCAATGTAATAACATACTGTCCATTATTTTCTGTAACACTTTTAATAGTTTTCTGCTGTGGGTCAAGTACATAAGCCAAGACCTCTACATTATCGTTCAAAAGTTTAACCTGTTCTTCAATCAATGCTACACGATCCTTCAAATCGTTCACATCGTCTTTCAGGTCGTCTACTTTACATCCCACCAAAGACACTACCATCAGCGTGAGAAAAATATACGATTTAATATATTTCATAGAATAAGTAATTTAAAGTTATTCAACGACATTCACAATGAACTCACACAATTTCTGTTGAGACTCTTCGTAATTTGAATTATTCAGAACAAAAGTAGCCCGATAGGTACCCACATTGCTATAAGTGTATGTATAATCAGACATAGGTAGATTGATTTCCTTAATCTTAATCCCTGTATCAACATCATCAGTCAGCTGCCAGTTAATATAATCCGACACTAACCATGAATATTTCCACACACCATTAGCCGGACAGCCCGCTATATCAATATTCCCAGAAGATAGATTAGCAAAGTTCCAATATCCTTCTACACCACTCTTTACCGCTCCATACTCCATATCAGACGGCATATCAAACTCATTATCTTTATGCTCATCAAATTTAGTTTTATTCTTCATATTAACAGGAGTCAGTCCGAATGCATCTGCAGAAATAATCATTGTCCGATTATCTTTCAACTTGGTTTCAATGCATATATCTTCAAAATGAAAGGTCGATTGCAAAATTGTTTCTTTAGGAGTTGTTGAATTCTGAGGCGCAACTTTCTTATCTCTATTCAACACAAAGGCCAATGTCATTTTCTTGCCAATATAAGGAGTCAAATCTTTTTTAATCTGCTTGGCATTATAAGCATCAGTTGACTTATCTGGCATTTCACTACGTTCCACCAATTGTTGCCAGTTGACTTGCTCTTCCAGCATCACAGAATCGGCTTCAAAATCACGGCTCAATCCTGGAAATACAGGCTCACCATTTTCGTTTTCTGTTACGAACAGTACATCCATCTGATTTTTGCAAGAATTCTCCGGATCTGTTCTGAATATACCATACTGCGCCCAAATCTTAAACTTCAGTTCCGCTGACACAATATCTTCCAAAGGAATCTCCGTACGGTCACGGTAAGCATACTGATGTCCCAATTCTCCACTGAAGAAGGTAATCACATCGGGCTCACCTTCCAGACCGAAGGTTACCGGACAATTTTTCTTCACCGTAATGACTTTACCGTCATAGCTCACATTATCATCTGCCACTACATTCACACTTGCTCCTTCCAAATCTTCAAACAAAGTCTGCTGACAAGAAGCAAAGCCAACAATCAAAAAGGCTGATGCCAATAATTTATATATCTTCATGTTACGCAAATTCTTTTATAGAAACGACAAATAGTTACCATCCAGGATTATTTCCTGTTATCAATTTGTTTACTGCTTTCTCACTATCTGGAATCGGGAAATAATTATAACGTTCCGGAATTGCAAAGAACGAAGCAACCTGAGAACCCTGATTCCAATTTCGTCCACTATTAGCACGACTAACCTGTGCATTCATACTCTGGATATAATCTCCCCAACGTATCAGGTCATAACGACGTATCAATTCAAAACACATTTCTTTAGCACGTTCATCCTTAATCGCATCACGGAATTTATCTTGTGAAAGTCCTTCCGGCAAATCACTGATTCCAGCTCTTCTCCGTACCTCATTGATATAAGTATAAGCCGCAGCAGGTCCATTCACCTCATTCTCTGCCTCAGCAAGCATCAACAGCACATCTGAATATTTCAGAATTGGGAAATTAATGGAAGTCATGTTCTTATTTTTCTTGGTAGCCGGCTCGTATTCACGACGGAATTTCGCACAACATAAATCTTTGCGTGTATTATCACGGTTAGTAGGCCGCTTCGTATATACATCTCCAATCTGTTCTATACTTGAATCATACTCCGGTTCTGAACAAAGCCCATAGTCATAAGACACGCTTCCATAACCGTCTGCCGACATTACCCAATCATATAAATAATCATCCTGGAAAGTACGACCTACAATTCCTTTATCTTTACTGATTTTAGATGCACGGTATGTAAATGGAGCTATATTCCAAATGAAACGTTCATCTTTCTCAAAATCTGCAGAAACTTCCTCTTTAGTTGTAGGCCCCACATACCCAAATAGTTCATACAATTTAGGAGTAGCCCATATAAATGCATAAGCATAACCTGGATCAGCTTTTCCCACTACGTTGGTCAGAGAAGAAAAGTCCGAACACTGAATTCCGATAGTATTTCCAACACGGCCTTCTGCCCGAACATCACCCGTACCGTCTCCGGCAAATTCAGCCTCCCAAATACTCTCATGTTTATTGCTTGTATCATACTTATCAGAACACATATCAATAAAAATATCCCAGTACTTACCTGACAACTCATGTCCCCCTTCAGAAACTACTTTCTTAGCAAAAAAAGCAGCCTTTTCAAAACGTTCACGAGTTTCAGCTGGCGCAGGTAGATTATCCCGATAGTGTTCACCAGCCCAGAACAAATACACTCTGGCAAGAATACCCCATGCCGCTGATTTAGAAATACGCCCTGGCAAATAATCCAAAGCTGCAGCCGAAAGCAAACCACCTGTTTCTGTATTTGCAGCTTCTTCCATTTCTTTCACTATAAACTGATAAATCTCATCTTTGGGCGTACGAGGAAGATCCTTCCCCGACAAACTTTCAGAAGAAGAAGTAGATTGTGTCTTGAACGGTACGTCTCCCCAATTCTGCACCAAATTAAAGTAATAGAACGCACGAAGGAAGCGAGCTTCATCTCTAAACTGAAGACGCTTTGCATCTGTAATGTCTTTCACCTTATCAAGCTGCTCCAAGAAATAATTAGCTCTTTCAATACCATTATATAAAGTAAACCAAAGCCCTGTAACTGCAGGGTCGCTTGTGGTAGCAAGATTGCAAATTAATCCAGTATTCGACACACGGCCAGTAGAACCGCCATAACAACTTAAGTCATCACCACCAGCCAATAAATAATAGTCTCCTCCATAAAAAGTAGACTGACCAAGAATCGCATAAATTCCTGTCAACACAGAACTAGCCTCATTTTCATTCTGAAAATAGTTTTCAGGCACAATCTCATAAGGTTCCTTATCTAAAAAGTTACAGGAAGCCACGACCGATGCCATTATCAATGAAAGGAATGTATATTTTATCTTTTTCATATATGCTTAATCGTATAATGTGTAAATATTAAAATCCCAAACTCACGCCAAAGTTCACGGCATAAGCACGTGGATAAGCTGAATAATCCAACCCTGGAGTTAATGCTCCTGTACGGATGGATACTTCAGGATCATATCCTGAATATCCTGATATTGTCCATAAATTTTGTCCAGCTACATATACACGTGCACTTGAAATTTTCCAGTTCTTTAACAATTTAGCAGGTATAGTATAACCTAATGTTAATGTCTTGAGTCGAAGGAAAGAAGCATCTTCAATAACACGAGTAGACACGACTTGATTAGAGCTAGAACGGAAAGCTGCCGGAATATCACTTTCCGGATTATCTGGTGTCCAACGGTCGGCATAGCTTGCAAACTGATTTAAGTCCTTCTTACCATTCGGGTTTTCAAAGAATAAACGATTCGCATTCAAAACATCATTTCCGTATGACCACTGAAAGAAAATACTTAAGTCAAAGCCCTTATAAGAGAAATCATTGGTAAAACCACCTGTATGGATAGGAAGTCCACGGCCAATGAACGTACGGTCGCTGGAATCAATAACTCCATCACCATTGATATCTTTATATTTAGGCATACCCGGCTGTGTATTGGTTTCTCCAGAGAAAGCCGGGACTCCAGGACGTAAAGTATAGACTCCACCAGAAGAATAAAAATCATCGTACTTATAGGTACCTTCATACACGTAGCCGTACATCATACCCATTGAATATCCTACCTTGGCAATGTAAGTCGGCTGAGAGTTATAATTTTGATCAAAATAAGCAGCTGTCAACAATGTATTCTGGTTCTCAGCCAATTCCAATACCTTATTTTTATTAAATGCAATATTAAAATTAGTAGACCACTTAAACCCTGCACGATCGATATTCACAGTATTCAAGGTCAATTCAATACCTGAATTACGCACTTTTCCAATATTTTTCATCGCACTGAAGAACCCTGTTGTCTGAGGTAGTGTAGCATCCAACAATAAGTCACGGGTTGTTTTCCAATACCAGTCAAAATTCATTGAAATACGTTCGTCAAAGAAACCTAAATCCAAACCAACATTCCATTGTTCCGTCGTTTCCCATTTCAAATCCTCATTTAAAATAGAAATAGGTGCCACACCAATACTATTCAGATTATTTTCAAATGGATACACAGTTGAAGAATTACTACCATTTGAAATATAAGTTCCCGTTTTGGATTTAAGCATAGATAATAATGCATAATAATCATATTCACCTACACGGTTATTACCTGTCAAACCCCAACTAGCACGAAGCTTACCGTTTGACAAAACTTTTGATAAAGGTTTCAAGAAATTTTCCTTACTGAAACTCCACGCAGCTGAAGCTGAGGGGAAGTAACCAAAACGATTTTTCTTACTAAACTTAGAAGAACCATCGGCACGGAATGAGGCAGTAGCATAATATTTTGATTTATAATCGTATTTTACACTTGCCAGGAAAGACATCATAGACCAGGAAGACTTCAGAGATGTAGTGGTACTAGGAATACCTTCGTTCATTCCTGCCATTCCCAATGATTCATTCGGAATATTTGTTGTTTTAAAAGAATAACTTTCATAATCTGAATTCTGGAATGTGACACCCAACAAGTTATTGAATGCATGATGTTTCTTTACTCGTGTCTGATAAGTCAGCACATTCTCATTTAACCAGGTCAAACGTTGACTACGAGTAACTGTCGCATTAACTTTATCATTAGAAATTGGACTTCCATAACGCGACTTAGAGTTATTAAATGCATCATTGCTACGAGAGTCTTGTGTATAACCTCCAGAGACCTTCAGCTTTAACCCTTTGATAAATTCATACGCCACATAGCCATTCAACTGCAAGTTATTAATATAGTTTTTACGATAAGAGTTCAATAAATCCATATACGGATTAAAACGATAGTCATTTGTCATATCCAATGCATCATCAATTGCATTTTCCTTTAAGCCTTCCAAGGACTTACTAGTATGATTCACCGGACGATAACCCCAAACACTATAAAACAAGTTATTCATACCACTTGATGAATACAAAGAAGTAGAACTTCCGGTCTGAATGCTACGAGAGTAGTTAGCTGTAATGCTCGCATCCCATTTACCGTGGCGAACCACTGTATTTAAACGCGTTTGAAAACGCTTGTAATTTGAACATAAAATTACACCGTCCTGATCAAAATAAGAAACAGAAGCATTATAACGTACTCCTTCAGAACCTCCCATCAAACTTACAGCATGGCTTTGCTGCCAAGCAGTTCTAAAAATCTCATCCTGCCATGCATATTGAGGAACATTCCGATAATAATCCAAATCATAATAAAGGTTGTTCCCATTTTCGTCTAAAATAGGTTGCTTATTCTCGTCATACTGCATTAAATAATACCGCTTGGTATCTTCTGGATACAATTCATTCTGAAGTCTGATAAACTCATAAGCATCCATCAAAGGAATTGTTTTTGTGATATGCTGCACACCAAAACTTCCTTCATATTTTAACTGCGGCTTTCCAATTTTTCCTTTCTTAGTAGAAATAATAACTACACCATTGGCACCACGAGCACCATAAATTGAAGTTGCAGAAGCATCTTTCAGCACGTCAATTGATTCTATATCTGACGGATTAATTGTCGAAGCAATAGCCGGGTCTTCCACAGGAAAACCATCCACTACATACAACGGAGAGTTATCCTGAGTCAATGAGTTGTTACCACGAATCACAATATTCATGGTTCCACCAGGCGTTCCCTCACCAGAACTTACATTCACACCCGCAATACGTCCTCCCAATGTCTGGTCAAAAGACGAAGAAGGAGTATTCAACAAATTATCCATATCTACTTTAGCAACAGCACCAGTCAAATCACTTTTCTTCACTTCCTGGTAACCTACTACTACTACTTCATCCAATACCTTCGTATCTTCTTCCA
>ENA-ORKW01000287-ORKW01000287.1-human-gut-metagenome-genome-assembly--contig:-NODE-287-length-20650-cov-3.94707_pt1 | contig 20650 bp, 10 predicted proteins | sample MGYA00243062_ERZ508813 | MGnify/ENA primary metagenome ERZ508813 (study PRJEB26277, sample SAMN04329846) | human gut metagenome | biome: human-associated habitat | host: Homo sapiens | place: USA...
CAGTTTCATTACCTTATTGTCGGATAAATAATTTTGAAATGGAATAATATTAATATATAAAGAATAGTGATATGAATATAACTACATGTCTGTTTACAGTTCTGGGAGGAATGGCCACTTTAGGGCATCCTTCAGAAACTGTACGTTTGAATCAGTTAGGGTATTATCCCCAGCAGGAAAAAGTAGCTGTGGTGAATACCGGTGAGGTCCGTGAATTTACCATAGTAGATGCAGCCACGGGTAATCGGGTATTTTCCGGTAAGCCCGGATATATTGCTTCATCTGCTTGGTCGGATAAGAGCAGGACGATATTGGATTTCAGTGACATCACGGCACCGGGAAACTATTTTCTGATGGTTAACGGAGATTCAGTGGCATTCGAAATAAAAGAAAGAGTACTGTCCCCTTTGGCCGATGCAGCTTTGAAATCTTTCTATTACCAACGTACGGGCATGCCCATCGAAGCGACTTATGCGGGTCGGTGGAGCCGTCCGGCAGGCCATCCCGATGACAAGGTACTGATACATCCCAATGCTGCCGGGCCGGAACGTAAGGCGGGAACGGTGATTTCTTCTCCGGGAGGATGGTATGATGCCGGAGACTATAACAAGTATATTGTGAACTCCGCCTATTCCATTGGACTGATGCAGGCGATTTATGCCCGCTTTCCTGATTATTTTATCCGTCAACAGGTGAACATCCCGGAAAGCGGAAACCACACGCCCGATTTGCTGGACGAGATGTACTATAACCTGAGATGGATGCTGACTATGCAAGACCCTGCCGACGGAGGAGTCTACCACAAGCTGACTACCCCTTCGTTCGAGGGATTCATCAAGCCTACGGAGTGTAAGCAGCCTCGTTATGTGGTTCAGAAATCAGTAACGGCGGCATTGGACTATGCTGCGGCTTTGGCGCAGGCTTCTGCCTTGTTTACTCCTTACGAAGAGGATTATCCGGGCTTTTCGACAGTGGCTTTACAGGCTGCCGAACGTGCTTACGCCTGCAGAAGCGCATCCGCAAGCGCTCTATCATCAGGACCTCCTCAACAAGCAATATCAACCTGCCGTGGTTACGGGAGCTTACGGTGATCGTAGTGCCGATGACGAATTCTTCTGGGCGGCTTCCGAGCTCTATCTTGCTACGGGAAAGCCCGTTTACCGGGAACAAGTGAAGAAGCATCTGCCCACTGCATATAAGACTCCTTCTTGGGGCAATACCACTGCGTTGGGCGTGTTTGCCTGGCTGCAACCGGGCAGGGAATATCAGGGTGAAGACGTGGAGTTGGCAAATGCCATGAAAGACCTGCTACTGGACTATGCTGCCGAGGCTGTGCGGGGTGCTTACCGCTCTCCTTTCCACGCTCCTTACGGCAACGATGCCAAAGATTTCTTTTGGGGATGCCTTGCCGAAGGGTGTGCTAACCAAGCCACTTCACTGGTTTGCGCCTATTTGCTTACGGGCGAGAAGTCGTACCTGACGAACGCCTACCGCACTATGGACTACATTTTAGGAAAGAATGCTACGGGATATTGTTATGTCACCGGTTTCGGGATGAAAAGTCCTCTGTATCCGCACCATCGTCTTTCTGCATCGGATGATATAGAGGCACCTCTTCCCGGTTTCCTTGTTGGCGGTCCCAATCCTGGCCAACAAGACGGTGTACCCTATCCTTCCAATCTGCCGGATGAGTCTTATGCAGATGTGGAAGGTTCGTATGCTTCCAATGAAATAGCCATTAATTGGAGTGCTGCTTTGGTGGCGTTGGTGTCTTCGTTGGATGCTTTGATGTCAAAATAATGTTTCTATTCAGCCTGCTGCCTTATAAATTCGGATGGGCTGATGTTGAACTCTTCTTTAAAATGTTTGGAGAATATCTTGGGGGAGTTATACCCCAAGGTATATGCAATTTCCGAAACTTGCATCTGGCTTTCTGTCAAGAGTTGTTGTGCACGTTTCATACGGATGGTCCTGATGAATTCGATGGGTTTCTTTCCCGTTATCTTAATCATTTTCTTGTAGAAATAGCTGCGTGATATATTCAGGCTGCTGGCAAGCTCCTCGACGGAAAACTCGGTTTCGCTGATATTGTCCTCTACAATCTGGATGGCTTTTTCCACCAGCTGCTGGTCAAGGGGAGTGATGGTGATACGGCTTGGCTCGATTTTAATGTCCTGATTGAATATTTCCTGACGTTTGACGTTCATCTCGATAATCTTGTTGATGCGCAGCTTGAGGACTTCCATATTGAAAGGCTTGGTGATATAGTCGTCTGCGCCAACGCTAAGCCCTTCCAATTGGTGTTCTTCACTTGCCTTAGCTGTCAGGAGGATAATGGGGATATGGGAGTAGCGTATGTCATTCTTGATGGTTGAACATAGTTCCAGACCATCCATCTCGGGCATCATGATGTCACTGACCACTAAATCAATATCTTCCTTTTCCAGTACATTCAGTGCATGTTTTCCGTTTGTGGCTTTTAATACATGATACTGCCTGGCAAGACTTTCAGAGAGAAATTTCAAGAAGTCGTAGTTGTCATCTACGAGTAGTATGGTGAATGGATGGGATTCTTCTTTTATTTCCGGTCCTTCGACCGGTTCTCCGTTTTTGGTTTCATTACTGTTCTGGTGTAGGGGTAGGGCAATCAGGAATACAGAACCACAAGGCTGGTTATCCCTGACACAGACAGTACCCTGATGCATCTTTACGTATTCGGAAACAATGTGCAGTCCAATGCCGCTGCCTCCGTTGTTCGACTGGTTTTTGCCCGACTGATAGAATCTTTGGAATATTTTCTCCTTGGCTTCATCCTCTATGCCGCAACCGGTGTCGGTAAAGGTCAGTTCCAGATTTGTGCCTCTTACGGCAATATCCAGTGAGATGCTTCCTTTATTGGGAGTGAACTTGAATGCATTTGACAGGATATTTGTGCATATCTTGCGTATCTTGCCATAGTCAAAATCCATGAATACAGAATGTTGTGGAGCGGTAAGGCTATAGCTGATGTTCCGTTTCTGTGCTATCGGATCGAAAGAGTGGAATATTTCACTCAGAATGATAAGGATGTTGTCATGTTTGCATTTCAGGGTTTCAGCCTTGGCATCCAGCTTTCTGAAATCCAGCAGTTGGTTAATCAGTTCCAGCAGATAGTCGGCATTTTGTTTGACCATATCCAGAATGCCTTTACGATATTCGGGATGGTCTACGAAAAACTCTTCAAGCGGATTGATGATAAGTGACAAGGGAGTCCGCAGTTCGTGGCTTATGTTGGCAAAGAACTGCAGTTTCATATTGTTGATTTTCTGCTGCCTTTCATTTTCCACCTCGATGGCCTGCATGATTTGTTTCTGCTTTTGGCGTAAGCGCAGATTGCGGATAATGGACAGAAGGATACACAAAATGATACCGGTATATATGGTATAGGCCCACCAGGTGCGCCACCAAGGAGGGAGTATCTTTATTTTCAGTTCCTTGACGTTGGGGCTCCATATGCCTTGTGAGTTGCATGCCTTGACGGATAAAGTATAGTTTCCGGCAGTCAGCATGGATAGGTTTACTTTGTTGTTTTCAGCATAAATCCAGTTGGAATGAATCTTATAGGCATATTTTATCTTATCCGTTTCCACCAGGTCGAGGGCAGAGAAGGACAGAGTGAATGAATTTTCCTTTTCAGTGAAGGAAAGATGTTGTGCACATTCAAGTGAGCTGCCGTTCAGGATGTCCGGATGGGTCATTCCGGATTTGAGCTCAATACCGGTAAGGTAAATATTGGCATCATAACTTGTGGTCAGGATGTCTTGTGGAATGATAGTCTGGTAACCTTGTGGCGTGCCTATCAGTATATTGCCGTTCTGTAGCTTGAGGATGGCGTGGACATTGGTATCGTTGCATATCAGTCCGTCGCTTACGGAGTAGTTCACGATGGCGTATGTACCGTTTGTTATTTTGATTCGTGAGATGCCGTTGCCGGTACCAATCCACATCTGGTTGTTGTTGTCTTCCGTGACGGCTCTGACGAGGTTGGCGGCAAGTCCGTTTTTCTGGTCAAGGAAGTAGATGGAGTCGTTCTTCTGGTTCCATATGCTCAGTCCGTGTGGATGTCCTATCCAAAGAAGGTCCCGGCTGTCCTTATAGACAGTGAGCATATTGTTCTCCTTGAAGCGGCCGGCTTCGGCGTAGATATTATAGGCTTGGGTTTCCGTATCGATGATAATGAGTCCTCCTTTGGTCGCTACGTAAAGGGTACTGTCTTTATCATAGTACATATCTCGGACAAAGAATTCTCCCGGACGGTACAAGATGGTGTCAAACTGCCCGGTTTCCGGATTTAACCTCTGTATATATCCTTTCATGGTACCTATCCAGATGTATCCGTGTTTGTCCACCTCTACTGTATACACATTGTTTTCGAGAAGCTGGCTGTTACTTACTGTGTATTGTTTGATTTGCCCTTTCGAGTAGCATAGCAGTCCTTTCTGGAAGGTGCCTATCCATAGGCGGTTTTTGGAGTCGATGGATAAGTCGACTACAATATTGGCGGGAGTTGCTATCTTTTCGTATGAATCGGTCACCAGTGAACGTCGGATTAGTCCCGTACCGTCTGTTCCGTAGTAAATGGATTCCTGGCTTGTGTCTTCGCAGAAGGTTAGGATATCATCATATTCCAGGGATTTGTTGCATAGTATGATTTGAGACATGGGGCTATAATAGGAAATACCGTGTTTGAAATTCCCTATGTATATGGTTCCGTCTTTGTCCCGGTAAATGGTATTCAGATTGTTGCTGGCAATGGTGTGCGGTTTCAATGGATTGTGCACCAAGTTGGTAAGCGATTTGGTCAGGGTGTTGTAAACGAACAGCCCCATATGGCTGGTAAGTATCCATACGTTGCCGTCTCCCAGGTCGAGGATGCGTTGCACGCGATTGTACTGTATGTGAGTGTTATTGTTCAGGCTGATGTTCTCCCATTGCTGTGTAAAACTGTTCTTGTGCAAAAGTAGGCTGTTTTGGAAGGTGTATACCCATAGGCTTTCGTTTTGGTCTATGTAAATGTGTGGCTCATGATTCTCCAGCAAAGGTCTATAGATGGTGGGAATGGCTATTTCCTTGACTTCGGAAGTCTGCTTGCTGATACTGTATAGGGTACCGTTGGAGTACATTATATAAATGAACTGGACACCTATATAGAGGTTTGAAATCTTTTCAACTGCCAGTGGATAGGCTTTGATGGAGCTGTTGTCCATGCTTCGTATGTAAAGTTTGGAATAGTCGTAGGCCCAAAATTCATTCTTGGAGGTTTTTCCCATCCTCAGAATGTTTTTACTGGGGATTTGCAGCCCATCGAGTATGGGTTTATAGTCATTGTCGAATTTACCGGTCTTATAATTATAGATACTGTAGCCGCTGGAAGTCCTTATCCATACATTGTCGTCCGGTCCTTCGAAAATTTCGCTGATGGCATCGTCCGGCAGGTTGGAGTTGTTCTGGTAATACTGCTGGAAGGAGTAGCCGTCGTATTTGTTGAGTCCTGATTCTGTCCCCACCCAGAGGAATCCCCTATTGTCTCTGTAGATGCTTCGGACACTGTTGTTGGAGAGTCCTTCTGTTGTAGAGAGCTGCTTGAACATGACAGCCGGCGGGATTTCCGCTGAGTTACCTTGAACAGTAAGGAGGAAGGCCAGGTTGCATATAAGGAATAGGAGCAGTTGTTTCATGTATTTTCTTTATTAGAAGGATTAACAATATTGTAACTGCAAACTTAAATATAATCCTCCGAACGAGCAAGGGAAGATTTGCGTATTCGCGTGGGATGATATCCTCCGTTTGGTGAAAAATAGTATGCATTTTGTTTCCAATGATCCTATATGGGTTCTATGAAACAAAACCGGATATTAAAAGACATTTTTAAGGCATCTGTGTTTCCTTTAAGAAAAATACATTTGCAGGCGAGATCATTTAAATCCTAATAGTATGAAGAAAGAACTTTTAGCAGTGGCGATGCTGTTGTTTGCCGGCGGCAATCTGTTGGCACAGCCACATGTCAATGACGGTACTTCGTATTTGATGAACCAACCTCTGGACATGAGTACCGATTTCCGTGACTTGAGTAATACCTTGTTTTTTGCAGATCACCTGGAGTCATTCGATGCCAAGTCGGGTGAAGGGCTGGTGAATTGGAAACGCGGGCATCTGATGCCCCGCCAAGCCTTCAATACCAACGGTGCACAGCCCCGTAAAATGAGAATGCTCGATTTCCCCTTCACTGCCTATGAAAATGACCCTAACCTCAAATTCAAGATTGACTTTGTAACTCCGCGTACGGTACGTATCCGTATGCTAACGACCCCGGTGGAACCTAAACCTGCCGCTTCCATCATGTTGGTAAAGGAACCGGGCAGGGATGGAAGCTGGAAAGTTACCGAGACGAATGACAAGATTATCTATTCCAGCGACTATGGAACCATTCAGATTAACAAGAATCCTTGGAGAATCGTCTTGAAGGATAAAGCCGGACGTATCTTGAGCCAGACTGCCGCTTTGAGTGATGCGGACTCTACGCAGGTAAAATATACACCGTTCTGTTTTGTGAAGCGGGGAAGTGACAATGCCCGCCGCATCAATCCGGTATTTACCTTGACTGCGGATGAAATGATTTTTGGTTGCGGAGAGTCTGCCACTGGGCTGAACAAGGCCGGACAGAAGGTGAACTTGTTTGTTACAGACCCACAAGGGCCTGAGACGGACCAGATGTACAAACCGATTCCTTTCTTTATGAGTAACCGGGGATATGGTATGTTTATGCATACATCCGCTCCCGTGACTTGTGATTTTGGTGCTACCTATATTGGGCTGAACAAAATGTTCATGGGTGACGAGAACCTGGATTTGTTCGTTTTCTTCGGCGAGCCGAAAGATATTCTGGACGAGTACACCGATTTGGTAGGAAAGCCGGGCATGCCCCCCTTGTGGTCTTTCGGTACGTGGATGAGCCGTATTACCTATTTCAGTGAAAAGGAAGGTTATGATGTAGCGGCCAATATCCGTAAGAACAAGTATCCGTGCGATGTTATCCATTTCGATACCGGCTGGTTTGACGTGGACTGGCAGTGTGACTATAAATTCTCCGAGAACCGTTTCCAGAATCCACAGCAGATGTTGAAGGATTTGAGGTCACAAGGTTTCCATGTATGTTTGTGGCAGTTGCCTTATTTCACTCCTAAAAACCGTTATTTCTCTGAACTGATAGAGAAAGACATGTATGTGAAAAATGGAAATGGTGAACTTCCCTACGAAGATGTGGTGCTTGATTTTTCCAATCCGGAAACAGTAAAGTGGTATCAGGACAAACTGGCGGGATTGCTGAATATCGGTGTCAGTGCCATTAAAGTAGACTTTGGCGAGGCTGCTCCACTGAATGGTATTTACGCTTCCGGCAAGAGCGGATGGTATGAGCATAACCTCTATCCGGTGCGTTATGATATGGCAGTGTCCGAGATAACCAAGAAGTTGCACAACGAGAATATAATGTGGGCACGTGCCGCATGGGCCGGTTCCCAGCGTTATCCATTGCATTGGGGCGGTGATGCTGCAACTACGAACACGGGTCTGCTGGGTACGCTTCGTGCAGGCTTGTCCTTCGGCTTGTCCGGTTTCTCCTTCTGGAGCCATGATATGGGCGGCTTTGTAAAATCCACTCCGGAGGACTTGTATTGCCGCTGGATACCGTTCGGTTTTCTTACTTCCCATACCCGCGCGCATGGGGCACCTCCGACAGAGCCGTGGTTGTACGACAGCAAGCGTGTGCAGGATGTCTTCCGCAAGAGTGCGGAGATGAAGTACCGTCTGATGCCTTATGTGTATGCTCAGGCTAAGGAATGTACAGAAAAGGGCTTACCGATGCTAAGAGCCTTGTTTGTAGAATTCCCCGATGATCCGGGAGCATGGAAAGTGGATGACGAGTATCTCTTCGGTTCGCAGATTCTGGTTGCCCCCTTGCTTGAATCCGGTATGACGGGCCGCACAGTTTACCTTCCCGAAGGAAAATGGATAGACTACCAGACAGAGAAAGTCTACGAAGGCGGATGGCACCGGATTGAAGCAGGCAGTCTGCCGATAATCATGCTGGTACGTGACGGTTCGGTACTTCCTCATCTGAAGTTGGCGCAGTCCACTGTTGAGATGGATTGGAGCAAAATGAACCTGAAGGTATACAGTGCTGACAAGAAGCAGGCGGAAGGATTGGTTTGTCTACCTGCCGACAACCGTATTCAGGTTGTGAAAGTGGATTGTGGAAAGGCCAAACCGCAACTGTTGAACCAGGTTGAAGGCACTTCCCTGAGTTTCTGAACTTAATCTTTGAAAATCTATATTGAATTCACCCCTGCCGGTATGGAAGAGAAAGGGATATAGTTACCGAAATCTGTGTTACTATGGTGGCACAGATGTGCCTTCCCAATGGCACGGCAGTGCCTCTATAGTGGCACAAAATTGTGTCGCATATCTTTTTCCCGATGTGCTTATGACCGGGGTATTTGTTAAACCTAAGTATTTAGTATTTATGAGAAATGTGATGAAGTATTTGGGTATCATGTCAGTATCGCTGGCATGTGCCGGACCTCTCTTTGCAACAAGCGTACAGCCGTTTGCAGGTGTCACTGTCGTACAGCAGAGTGTAGTTACTGTGAAGGGCCAAGTGGTGGATGAGAAAGGCGAGCCCATCATCGGTGCCAATGTCATTGTGGAAGGTACGACAAACGGTATGATTACCGATTTGGACGGTAACTTCTCCTTGCAGTGTCCCGTAGGTTCTACGCTGAAGACCAGTTACATCGGTTATCTGGCGCGAACGGTCAAAGTAACCGGGAATATGAATGCTCTGAAAATTGTTCTTCAGGAAGATACCGAAACATTGGATGAGGTAGTTGTTGTGGGCTACGGTACGATGAAGAAATCCGACCTCACCGGTTCTGTGGCTTCCGTGAATGCGGAGGAAATGATGAAGCGGAATCCGGTGAACTTGGGACAAGGTTTGCAGGGAGCTGCGGCAGGTGTATCTGTCATCCGTTCTTCCGGTGACCCGGAAGGAGGTTTCTCCATCCGTATCCGCGGTGTGGCAACCGTGAATGGTTCTGCCGACCCACTCTATGTAGTGGACGGTGTGCAGGTAGGAACTTCCATCGATTTCTTGAATCCTAATGATGTAGAGTCCATCGAAATTCTGAAGGATGCTTCGGCTACGGCAATCTATGGTACTCGCGGTGCCAATGGCGTCATTATGATTACTACCAAGAACGGCGGTAAGGGTAAGGCAAAGGTAAACTTCTCGGCCAACTATGCCCTTCAGTTCAATTCGAATAAGATTGATGTGGCTGATGCGGACTTGTTTGCAAGTGCTGTACGTTCCGCCGTCAAGAATGACGGTATTGCCATGACCAATCTGGCGTATGGCGAGGATTACATAGGCAGACTGAATAGCATTGACTGGCAGGACGAAATGTCACGCACGGCATTACAGCAGAACTATAATCTTTCTGCTTCGGGAGGCAGCGAAAATACCCAAGCCAATTTATCTCTGGGTTATTTGAACAACCAGGGTATCGTGATTGAGTCGAATTTTAAACGCTTGACGGCACGCGCTAATATCACTCACAAAGTGAAAGACTTTCTGCATGTAGGCTTGAACTTGAACTATGCACATTCGGAAAAGATGGGAGGAGGCAACCTGAGAAACTATGCACAAGCCATTCCAACCATGGATTATGTAGAGGACGGTGTTTTCTATTCCATGCCTATTGTGTTGCCCGACGGTACTTGGGGACATTACAAGAAAGAAGGCAATGGAGACGTGAACAAGGGAGCTGACAATCTGGTTGCTGCTGCCAAGACTGCCGACAGTATTAATAAATGGGACCGTATGCTTGCTAGTGCTTTCCTACAACTCGATTTGTACAAAGGGTTGACTTTCAAGACTATTGCCAGTTATAATTATTATACAAAAGGTTATAATGGCTATACAGCCTATAATGATAGAACCTTTGGAACTCAAGACCGTAAGGACTCGTTCTCGCTGAACCAGAGCCAGTCCACTTCACTCGGTCTGGAAGCGTTCTTGAACTATGACTGGTCCAATGAGCATCACCGCGTAAGTGCAATGGCCGGTTTCTCTACCAGCGATACGAACGGTGCCTGGCTGAATTCCAGTGCCAACGATTTCCCGGCAGACAACATCCGCAAAATTTCATTGACCAATGACCCATCGTCTAAGCAAACGGATGGTGGGCTGGATTTGAAGACAAGATTCCTTTCTTACTTCGGCCGTCTGACTTATACTTTGAACGACCGCTATATTGTGACTGCAACGGTACGCCGCGACGGTTCTTCGAACTTTGGTGCCGGCAATCGTTATGGTACATTCCCTTCCGCTTCTGTAGCTTGGCGTCTTTCCGAGGAAAAGTTCATTAAGGATTTAGAACTGTTCAGTAACTTGAAGTTGCGTGCCGGATGGGGACAGACCGGTAATGCGGGCAATGGTACCAACTTGTCCATAGCACAGTTGTCTTCGGCAAATGCAATGTACTGGTTCTTTAATGGTTCGAGTGTGATTAACGGTGCCGGTATTGCCCAGCAGAAAGAAATTGATACCAACCTGAAATGGGAAACCAATGAGCAGACAAATATCGGTATTGACTTTGCCTTTATGAACAATGAGCTTTCTTTCTCTGCCGATTACTTTATCCGTGACGCAAAGGATCTGCTTCTGTATCGCCAGATTCGTCCTTCCACCGGTTTCTCCAATGTCTATACTAATGCGGGACATATCCGTAACTCAGGTTTCGAGTTTACTGCTGCGTGGAACAAGAGCTTCAGCGATTGGAATATCGGCATAAGACTGAATGGGTCTACCCTGAAGAACGAGGCTATTGAAGTCGGCGATCCGATATTCAGCAAGTCAGGTTCAGCACAAGATGGCGACAACTGGGACAACCACTCCATTACACAGAACGGCTATCCTGTAGGTTCCTACTATGGCTGGAAGGTAGAAGGCATTTTCAGAACCCAGGCCGAAATTGATGAAATGAATAGGCTGGCGGTTGAAAAGGGAGTTGAAAGTGGTGTATATCAGGACAAGACTACCCAGCCCGGCGACTATAAGTTTGTTGATTTGAATGGTGACGGGCAGATTACCGATGCCGACCGTACTGTTATAGGCAATGGATATCCCAAGTTCACTTACGGAATGAACCTTACCGCTTCCTGGAAAAACTTTGATTTCTCGATGAACTTGTACGGTGTAGCCGGTATGGATATCCTTTCTTATTCTTCGGCCCGCTTGACCTCAGTCTATGCACCCGACGGCGGTTATCAGAATGTACTGAAGGAATATATCAATAATGCATGGTCATCTTCGAATACCGGCGCCAAATATCCGCGTATCACCAAGACAGACTATAATAAGAACATGCGTGTGTCCGACGCCTACATCCAGAAGGGGGATTATCTGAAGATTTCAAATATTCAGATAGGATATACATTCCCGAAGAATGTGCTGAAACCGGTGAAAATGGAAAATGCACGCGTATTTGTCAGTGTCGACAATGTATGTACCATCTCTTCGTACAATAAGTTCGGCGATCCGGAAGTCGGTGACTCCAATGTATTGTATTCGGGATTTGACGGAGGACGTTATCCGTTCCCGATGTCGGTTACTTTCGGTCTGAGTGTACAGTTCTAATACTAACGGATAAAAAATATGATTATGAAAAACTTATATAAACTGTTGATCGGTGTGCTGGCCTTAAGCACCGTAACGTCTTGTGACGATTATTTGGAAGTGGATCATTACGATATTCTTCCGGCAGATTTCATGTTTAAAACGGAGGAGAATGTCCTTTCCGGATTGAACGGACTTTATGATACCTTTTATACGGACCAGCACGGTTCCGGTGATGACGAAACATGGGGATTCAAGCCTCAGGTATTTGCTGCCAACCATTCTACGATGGACTGTCAGGCTTCCGGTTGGGATGCGGAATGGCAGCGTCATGCCTGGAAACCCGATAAGGGTTCCCTGGAGACTGCATGGCGGATGAGTTATCGTGCAGTGGACCGTGCAAACCGTTTCCTGGCTGGCCTGGAGACAGCGGATGCCTCTATATTTGCGGACAGCAATTCCAAGACCGTTTATGAAGCGCAAGCACGTGCCATCCGCGGTTATAACTACCTTTACCTGACGAAACTTTTCGGAAGGGTACCGATGTTGCTTACCGGTGAAACCTATACTACTTCGGTAGGAAAGGCACGCCCGGAATCCGTGGATGAGACTTATGCGGCTATCGAGGAAGATTTGTCTTTTGGACGCGACCATCTGGATTGGTTACCCATGAATGGTGAATACGGACGTATAACCAAGGGGTTCTGCAAAGCTTATTTGGCCGAGCTGTATATGTTGAAGAAAGACTTTACGAAAGCCAAGACGGAACTAAAGGATATAGTGGACAGTGGAACCTATTCATTGGAGCCCTGCTTCGGTAACCTGCATGCCTGGGATACACATTGGACCAAAGAATCTGTATTTGAGGTGATGTATCATGAACAAGGATATATGGGCTGGGGAGCCGATTCGTCTTCAGATGCCATGATGTGGTACGGATATATGTGCGCGGCACCCGAATGGGGAGGCTGGGGTTCTCTCTGTCTTTCTTGGGAGTTTGTACGTTCCTTTGAACCGGGTGACAAACGCCGCCAGTACTCTGCTGTTGCCAAAGGGGATACGCATCCCATTACCGGGCAGACTGTAGGGGTGACAAGTGGTTTTGACGGTCTTTTCCAAGGTTCCGAAAATATGCCTACTGTTTATTCCTTGAAATACTGGAGATGCAAGCCAGGTGAGAACAACAAAGTATTCAATCCTATTTCGTTGACTTTGAAGCGTTATGCAGGCATCATGCTCGACTATGCAGAATGTTGTTTCGAGACAGGTGACAACGCTACCGGATGGAACATGATACGTCAGATACGTAACCGTGCTTGGGGTAATTTGGAGATGGGAGCGACGATGATTGACCTACCCGCCGACATGTTGAATACCCAGACGGTGGAAGTGCCGGATGCAGAGACCTATTATACAAGCTATAAAGCAGCCAAAGGCTATACTTCTCCGGTATGGAAGGTGGCGCTGATTATAGAGCGTCGCCATGAATTCAATGCCGAGTTCTCGCTTTACCATGATTTGTGCCGTATGGGTATGTGCAAAGAATGGTTTGCCGCCGAATATCCGAAGACAGCAGCCAACTCTTCACAAGAGGCTTGTCTGCAGACTGGTGACTCATTCCGTTTCTTTGAGCACGAGGCTTATCAGGAAATCTTCCCGATTCCGACGAATGAGATTCTGACCAACCCGCTCATCAATCAGGCTGACCAGAATCCGGGATATTGATAAATTATAAATAAACACTTAATAATAAAATATTTGTGAGTGAAATGTCAGGCACCAGTAGTTGTTGTGATAGACGTCAGCGTCTGTCGTGATGAAAGCCGGTGTCTGACATGACAAACACCAGTACTTGAGACGACGAACACCAGTCTCTGATAAACGGGGAATTATACAAGGAAAAGTTTGATGGTTTTAGAGAATAATTATGGAAAGGAAGATGTTTTATTGGATAGCACTGCTGGTTGCGTCTTGTCTGGCAGGCTGCCGGTCGCATTCAGGGGAGACAGATATGCAGACACGCATGCGTACAGAGATTGTCACGAATGTCAGAGACAGCGTGTTGCCGTTTTGGATGGATTATGCAGTGGCTCCCGACGGCGGTTTTTATGGAACTGTATTGCGGAATGGTACTCCGGTAGTGGATGCTCCGAGAGGAGGGGTTCTGAATGCCCGGATTCTGTGGAGTTTTTCTGCCGCATACCGTACGTTTAAGGATGAGGCTTATCTGAAGCTTGCGGATAAATCGCAACGCTACTTCATTGATACATTTATAGACAAGGAACATGGTGGGGTATATTGGCTGGTCAATCCTGACGGTGAGGTGCTGAATGCTTCCAAATATACGTATGCCATGACCTACGCCATCTATGGGCTGGCTGAACACTATCTGGCAACAGGTAACAGCGAGAGTCTGGATATGGCTGTCGGTTTATATCATACCTTGGAGGAGAAAGGCCGTGAATCGCAATATGACGGTTATGTGGAATCTTTTACTGAAGATTGGAAACAACTGGATAATTATGATAACAATGCATCCAAGACTATGAATGCGCATTTGCACGTGTTGGAGGCTTATACCCTTTTATATCAATGCTGGAAAGACGACGGACTGAGGAAACGACTCAAGTTCTGCACCGGGTTGTTTATGGACCGTATTTATGACTCTTCAAGGAGGCATTTTAATTTGTTCTTTGATAATGCATGGAACAGTCTGGTTGAGATGGACTCTTATGGACATGATGTAGAGGCGGGATGGCTGCTTTGTGAGGCTGCCCGTGTGTTAGAAGACCGGCAACTGATGGATAGGGCGAATCGGCTTGCGCTGGATGTGACGGATGCTTGCTTGGTGGAAGGACTGAGTGACAAAGGGTATATGATGTATGAAAAGAAGGGCGGAAGAACAACCGGGCATGCCTCATGGTGGGGCCAGATTGAAACGATGATAGCTTGTGTCAATGCCTGGCAAATCAGCGGGAATGACGTTTATCTGCAATCGGCCGATACGGTTTGGACTTTCGTAAAGGACTGTATGATAGACCGGGAATACGGTGAATGGTACAGTGATTGTTTTGATGGAGAACCCAAGAAGGATACTCCCAAAGTGAGTATGTGGCGTTGCCCGTATCATACGGTACGCTTGGGAGTAGAAATACATAATCGTTTAAAATAGTATTTATGAAGAAATTTATAGCAGGTGCAGCATCACTGATGCTTTGTATGGGGCTGCACGCCCAGGATTTCAGAATCAATCCATCGGGATATTTTGAGAATGGCGGGGCCAATGTGATGGTGTTCAGTGACGTCTACCCTGAAGGACACCAGGGAGGACTGACCCTTGTTTTGAATGGAGACCGCAGGGCTGCCAATGGAGATGTGCGCTTTGAAATCTCGCAAGGGCAATGGCAGGGATTGCCCAAGATGAGAAGCCGGGTGGTGGATGAGGCTAACAATGAAATCCGTGTCACATTGAGTTATCCGGATTCGGCCAAACATATGGCAGGCTTTAATCCGATGCTTTATCCGGATTTTGTTTTTGGCTATACCATTAAGGTCAAAGGCGAGAAGGATTATCTGGTATTGACCGTTGATTTGGACCAACCGGTGCCCGAGCGGTTTGCCGGCAAGTTGGGCTTTAATCTGGAATTGGTACCTTCCACTTTGCTGGGCAAGCCGTGGATTATGGACAACCGGACGGGAGTCTTTCCCCACCAGGCGATGGGGCCCACCATGAAACAGTCTTCCAACATGGAGCATATCGGAGATTTCAACCCTGGCGGGAAAGCTGATTTGGACCAGTTGCTGTTGGATAGAAAGACTTATAACCCGATGATTGCCGATGATATCGTCTCTGCTCCTTTGGCCGCAGGGAAAAAGTTTGTACTCAATCCTCAGGATGATTTGGCAAAGATTACGATTGAAAGTGAGAAAGGAGACTTGCTGCTGTATGATGGAAGGATAAATCATAACAACGGTTGGTTTGTGCTCCGTTCGGAGTTCCCGGCAGGGACAAAGGAAGGTGCGGTGAAATGGATAATCCGTCCGACAGTCACTAAAGACTGGCGTTATGCACCGGTGGTGCAAGCCTCTCAAGTAGGTTACCATCCTGGACAGAAGAAAGTGGCTGTCATAGAGTTGGATAAACGGGATACAGACTTCAAGCAACCTGCCCTTTATCGCATTGCTGCCGATGGCAGGAAACTGGTAAAGCAGCAGGCTGCCAAGGATTGGGGAGATTTCCAACGCTACCACTATCTGCAGTTCGATTTCACGGAAGTGACGGAAGAAGGGCTCTATCAGGTAATGTACGGCGATGCTGCTTCTCCGGTGTTCCGCATTGCCAAAGATGTGTGGGACAAGGGTATCTGGCAGGCAGAGGTGGAATACTTCTTGCCGGTACAGATGTGCCACATGCGTGTGAACGAAAAATACCGTGTATGGCATGACTTCTGTCATCATGACGATGCACGTATGGCCAAAACCGATATCAACCATATAGACGGATATACTCAGGGAACCTCTACTCTTTGTAAGTACCAGCCGGGTGATTTGGTTCCAGGGCTGAATGTGGGTGGATGGCACGATGCGGGGGACTATGACCTGCGTGTGGAATCCCAGGCAGGCGAGGCCTATATACTTGCCATGGCTTGTGAGAACTTTGGTGCCTATTGGGACGAGACTTCCATAGATTTTGAAAAGAAGATAGTCGAGATTCACCAGCCGGATGGAAAGAATGACTTGTTGCAGCAGGTGGAAAACGGTGCTTTGACGATAGTGGCGGGTTGGAAGGCTCTGGGGCGTCTCTACAGAGGGATTCTGTGTCCTACCGTACGCCAGTATGCACACTTGGGTGATGCGTCGGCCCATACAGACCATGTCAGTGGGACTGCCGACGACCGCTGGGTGTTTACGGAGGACAACCCTGGTAGGGAACTTCAGGTGGCTGCCTGGCTGGCAGGTATTTCACGTGTCTTGAAGGGACATAACGATGCATTGGGAGCGGATTGTCTGGAGATAGCCCGTGAATTGTTCAGGATTACCCGCTGCGACAACAACCGGGTGCTGACAGCCAAGGTACATGCTGCCGTAGAACTTTATCTGGCGACAAAGGAAGTGGAGTACCGTGATTTCGTTTTGCAGCAGCAGGATTTCATCTGCAAGAATATCCGTCAGACGGGTTGGTTCATCGGACGTTTCGACAAAGCTGTGGGAAATGCACGTTTCAGCAAGGCTGTTCGCAAAGCACTGCCGGAGTTGCAGGCTATGTATCAGGAGTATAGCAGTAAAACTCCGTATGGAGTGCCGCATGACAGAGGTAACCGTTCTTCCGGTTCATGGGAACCCCAGCATCTGGGCTACAATTACTGTTACCTGCATGCTGCCTATCCTGACTTGTTTGCACCGGACTATATTTTCAATGCTGTCCAATACCTGCTCGGTATGCATCCGGGACGTAATCAGGCAGCGTTTGTAACGGGAGTCGGTGCCGAAACGATGAAAGCCGCCTATGGTGTCAACCGTGCCGACTGGTCTTATATTCCGGGTGGAGTGTCTCCGGGTACAAATCTGATTCGTCCCGACTTGCCCGAATTACTTCATTTCCCGTTCTTATGGCAGGAGGGTGAGTACTGTTTGGGCGGACATGCTACGTGGTTTATGTATATGGTATTGGCATCTCAGAAAATATTGAATGGTAATGAACAGTAAAATAAAGGTAGATAAGTTTGTAATTGTAGCTTTTCTGCTCTGCATGGTCTGCACTATGGCCATGCAGGCAAAAGCTTATGACAATTTTAAGGTATCGGTCTATGTACGTGCCTACGAGGTAGACAAGATGAAGGACATCCATTGGCTGGATTCGACTTGGAATGTGATTTCACAACAGTTGGAAGTGGACAAGATTTATTTGGAAACACATCGTGATTTACTGATTGTGGATGACGCCACCCTGGAGCAAGCTAAGAAATTTTTCCATGACCGGGGAATAGAGACTGCCGGAGGAATTACCTACACCATCAACGAGGCGAACAGTTTCGAGACGTTCTGCTATTCCAATCCCGAGCATCGTGAGATGGTGCGAAAGATTGCAGAACATACGGCAAAGCACTTTGACGAGTTTATTCTGGATGACTTTTTCTTCACCAGTTGCAAGTCGGACATAGAGATAAAAGCCAAAGGTACGCAGAGCTGGACGGAATACCGTTTGAAGCTGATGACTGAAGCCGGGCGCGACCTTGTGCTGAAACCTGCCAAGAAGGTGAATCCTCGTGTAAAGGTAATCATCAAGTATCCCAACTGGTACGACCATTTCCAAGGTTTGGGCTTTAATCTGGAGGAAGGTCCCCAACTCTTTGACGGTGTCTGGACGGGTACCGAAACAAGGGACCCTGCCGGCAACCAGCATCTGCAGAATTATCTAAGCTATAATATTATTCGCTATTTCGATAATCTGCGTCCGGGCTACAACGGTGGAGGATGGGTGGACTCCGGTGGACTGAATCTAGGCATGGACCGCTATGCTGAGCAGCTGCATCTGACCATGCTTGCCAAGGCTCCCGAAATCATTCTCTTTGCCTATAACCAGCTTCTGGGCGTGAAGTTGTCTCCCAGGTTCCGTACCCCTTGGCAGGGCATGGGCACCAGCTTTAATTATGATGAGATGACTGCCCCTATCCGGCAGAAGAACGGAACTTCCATAGAGCCTACCACCATGGCACGCATTGCGGATGTTGTATTGAAACAGACTGATAAACTGGTAGGTAAGTTGGGTAACCCAATTGGCATCAAGACATACAAGCCTTTTCATGTGGCGGGTGATGATTTCTTGCAGAATTATCTGGGCATGATAGGTTTGCCGATGGATATACGTCCCGTTTTTCCGAAAGACCAACAAGTGGTGCTGCTGACTGCCCAGGCGGCTCAAGCTCCGGAGCTCATGACCGACATTAGGAAGCAATTGCAAAGCGGACGGGATGTGGTGATTACAAGCGGCTTGCTGAAAGCCATTCCTGAAAAAATTGCCGAAATAGTAGAGTTGCGTTGTACCGATTTGAAAGCTCTTGTCAATGATTTTGGCCGATATGGACAAGCCGGACGCGATTTATTGATACCGCAGGTTCAGTATTATACGAATGATGCTTGGGAAGTAGTCAGTGCGGGCCGTCCGTTGACGGGAGGAGTATCGGGGTATCCTATTTTGTTGAGAGCTCCCTATGCCGCCGGCAATCTATATGTATTGACCATTCCCGATGATATGGGAAATTTATATGATTTTCCGGCAAAAGCCTTGAATGAGATTCGCCGCATTATGAGTAGGGATATGGATGTCTATCTGGAGGCTCCCTCCAAAGTCGGATTGTTTGTGTATGACAATAAAACACTGGTGGTGGAGAACTTCAATGATGAACCGGTGGAAGTGCGTATTGTTACCGATGATGAGGTGACGAGGTTGGAAAATCTGGAGAATGGAGATATTCTGGCTCCCCTTCCTGCCGAACCCGTACAGAGCAGGCGTCCGGTGACACCAAAGAACTCTTTCCGTTTGTCATTACTACCCCATTCGTATAAGGCTTTCCAATATAAATGACGGGTAAGAAGATTGTCGGATAGTTATTCGGAAGGGTAACGGGAGGTCGGTTCTACAATGGGTCGGCCTCCTTTGCTTCCAGTCATCCGTGAGAATGCTTGTGTTCTTTCAATATCCTGTGCGGCAGTGTCCCGTGCCCCAGCAACTCTATCGGGCAGTTGAAGTTGCGTTCCAGCCATTCTTCCGTAACGCCGGTATCGGGATGGTAGTCCAGGGTTTCGTTGACGCAGGCAATGGACTTGACTTGCTGCAACACCGTGCCGATGTCGTGGCTGACGAGAATAATGGCGCAATCCTTGTTTATCTCTGCCAGCAGTTCGTAGAGGCGGGCTTCGAAACGCTTGTCGATGTATGTGCTGGGTTCGTCGAGAATCACCACCTGCGGGTCGGAGATGATGGCACGGCCCAGGAGGGCACGTTGCAACTGTCCGCCGCTCAAAGCGCCGATGGCACGCTGCTCCATGCCTTCCAGCCCCATGCGGGCTATCACGGCAGAGGCTTTCTCGCGGTGTCGGGCGGTGAAGCGTGAAGCCAGCGGCTTCTTGCTGCTGAGTCCTGAAAGGATGACCTCCTCTACGGTGATGGGAAATTTCCGGTCGATGCTGCTGTACTGGGGCAAGTAACCCATGGATAATTGACAATTGACAGTTGATAATTGACAATTGGCAATTTCGGAGGGGGATGGAGGGCAGGAGTGATATAGAATCTCCCCGGTAGTGGGTTTCAGCAGTCCCAGTATACATTTGATAAGGGTAGTCTTTCCACCACCGTTGGGACCGATGATACCCAGAAAATCACGTTCGTAGATAGTCAGGTTTATATCATGCAGTACGGTCCGGTTATCGTATCCGGCGCTGAGGTTCTTTATCTCTATAATGGGGGATGCAGGCATAGCTTCTTCTTCGTTAAATGGACAGAATCATCGTTTACTCTTTTACAAGCGCTCTGGCGGTATTCATCATCTCCTCCTCCCAGTCGTATGAGAGGGGATTGATAGCCACTACCCGGGTTCCGGTCTGCTGGGCGATAAGGTCGGCATTGCGGCGGTCGAATTCCGGCTGTACAAAGATGATGCGTACCTTCTCCTTCTTGCAGGAGTTTATCAGGCTCTTCAGATGGGCGGGGGAGGGCTCCTTTCCACCTGCCTCGATAGGAATCTGGTTCAGGTTGTAGTCGCGGGCAAAGTAGGAAAGTGCCGGATGATAAATCATGAAGGCACGGTCGGCATTCGGGCTGGAAAGCATCTGGCAGATGAGGCTGTCCGCATGCTCTATCTGCCGGATGAGTGCGTTGTAACGTTTCATGTAGGTGCTTTCATTGGCTTTGTCTATGGTGCAGAGTGCATTCAGAAT
>ENA-ORKW01000315-ORKW01000315.1-human-gut-metagenome-genome-assembly--contig:-NODE-315-length-19584-cov-5.13411_pt1 | contig 19584 bp, 20 predicted proteins | sample MGYA00243062_ERZ508813 | MGnify/ENA primary metagenome ERZ508813 (study PRJEB26277, sample SAMN04329846) | human gut metagenome | biome: human-associated habitat | host: Homo sapiens | place: USA...
CTTTATGTTTACACGCAGGTTTTGGGCTATTCGGGTGATTACTATGGTAGTAAAGCTGAAAATAAAGCGTGGAACGGCATGGCCGTTGGTACGATTTCAAATGTAGTTGCTCCGAGCAATTACAATAAGCGTACCTCAATTTATGACACGGCCGACATTGATACGAAGTTGGGAACTGAAATTATAGTTGATTCCGGACAGTTTCCTGTGATTCCGATTAAACAGAATGGCCAATACAAGGATTACTATTATCTGGAAAAACCGAGTAGTTGGGAGTCAGATACCGCAAAGAAGAATTATGGCGGCACGTACACAATTGAATGGTACGAGGTCGTTGCTGTGGGTGGAGCTAACACCGGCAAAAACGGCAAGGACGGAGACTGGACGAATGAAAAGCAGTATAAATCCCAATACACGAGTGGCATATATAAATCTCCGATTTCGTCGGTCAGCAGTAATAAAATGACGTACCATCTGGATGGTCTGATAGTGCTCCATGATACAACGCACATCAACGTCAAGTTTATGGTTCAGGATGTGGGTAAAGATACCTTTGCTCTAGTGCGTGATTATGGCGGAGCATTTACTATCCCAGAAGGGAGCAATTCGATTTCGCTGAGTAATATCAATCGTCCGGATGTTCTCCGCGCAGGTCAAACTGAAGCAGATTGCCCGGCAACAAAAGAAACAGCGGATGGAACCGTTTATAAATTTGAGGGTTGGTATACGGATAAGAACTTTACACCTGCAAGCAAGTTTGATTTTACAGAGGATACCATTAGTGCAGATACAACTTTCTACGCAAAGTATGTGCCTGCTTCCGCCAACCTGACTGTTACCAAAACCGTTACCGGCAAACTTGGCGACACCAATAAGGCTTTTACCTTTACGATTACCAAGGCTGATGGCACAGCGGTGAACATCGCGAGTGCAAATATTGAAATTAGTGATGCTGATAGTACAAAGGTTGAATGGAAAGATAATGGTCAGTTTACGCTGAAAGATAGAGCGTCGATTACCTTCAAAAATTTGCCGAGTGGCGAGTACAAGATTGTAGAGGACGATTACATCGGCGAAAAGTACGAGACCAGCTGGCAGATTGGTACAGACGGTAAAGTATACGAAAAGAATCGTACTGCAACTGTAACAATCGGTACAACTGAGCAGACGGTTCACTTCACTAATCACCGGACGCTCGAGCCTGACCTTGGTGTCCTCCTCGACACCCTGCCCTACATTGTCATCCTTGCTGTGGTGGCTGGCGGCGTGGCCCTGCTGATGCTGCGCAAGCACCGTAAGGAAGATGACTAAAGGGGGCTGACCGCATGGCGAAGAAGAAAGCGCCCCAGCGGCTGGCCGGTGCAGAGGAAAGCTGTATCAGCCCGGAGCAGGAAGCGATCATCCAGTGGTTCCGGACGGTGAAATTCCGCAAGAACCTGCTGGGCGGCGTGGACGAAGCGGCAATGTGGAAGAAGCTGGAAGAGCTTTACGCCCTGTACGAAGCCGCCATCCGCGCCGAGCGCACAAGGTACAATGTGCTGCTGGCAGAGCAAAAGGGCCTGCCCTTGAATGCAGAACCTGACAGTTTTGCCAAGGGCTCCCCTACTAGGGGAGCTGGCGAGCGAAGCGAGACTGAGAGGTTTAATCCGGAATCTGACAGCTCTGACCCCCAAAAGGAGGCGCATTCCGATGCACCCGCTGGACAATGAAGCCCTGAAACTGGGGGCAAAGGCGGTGCGCCGCCGCAGGCTGGACGCTGAGAACCGGCAGGATTTCATCAGCCTGCTGGGCCGCGTTGTGGTGATCCTGCTGTGCGCCTGGGTGCTGTTCACGCAGGTGTTCCTGCTCACACAGGCCAAAGGCAACAGTATGTTCCCCGCGGTAAAGGATGGCGACCTGCTCATCTGCTACCGCCTGCAAAAAACCTACGCAAAAAACGACGTTGTGGTCTACACCCAGGGCGGCAAGCTCCGGGTGGGCCGCATCCTTGGGCGCGAGGGCGACCTTGTGGCTCTGGACGACAGCGGCACCCTTGTGGTGAACGGCGCGGTGCAGAGCGGCGAGATCCTCTACCCCACCTACGCAAAAGACGCGCTGGAGTACCCCTACACGGTGCCGGAAGGCTGCTTTTTTGTGCTGGGCGATTACCGCACACAATCCGAGGACAGCCGGGACTTTGGCCCGGTTCCGCTGGAGGATGTGCAAGCAAAAGTAATTACACTACTGCGGCGACGCAGTCTGTAATACCACGGAAGCCGGAAGAAGCTGCCGGCATCCTGCCTGTGAACCGCGGAGTTTGGGCCGTGGCACAGGAGTACGAACTATTTCTTACTAGGGAGGAATAACAATGAAACTGAAGAAATTCTTCGCGGGCGTTCTGGCTGCCGCCATGATGCTCACCGTCGGCGCAACCGCAGCGTTTGCGACGGAGCCGAGTAATAAGACCATCAGTGTTAAAGATAATGATGGTAATGCAAAAATGTTCCAGACGGGTGATGCAACCCTTACGCTGACCAAGAGCCTGGAAGTTAAGAACGGTACTGCTCCTAACGAGATGGAATTTACTTTTAGTGTTGCCGATTCTAGCAATACTGCTGTTGCTGGTGCAACAACTGCTGCTAAATTTGAAGCAGGACAGGATAAGGAAATTAAAGCATTTGTTGCGGGTAAGACCTATACTGCGAATTTTACTGTTGACATTGAAAAACTTCTGGGTGATACCAAGAAGAATACGGTTGGTGAGTATACCTATACTCTGAGTGAAGATACTGTCAAGTATCCTGGTGTCTCTGCAAATGATAGTGCCCTGACCATGAAAATCACAGTTGTAAATCAGCTGAATGACCAGAAGCAGCCCATTGCCAATAGCTATGGCTACTACGTTGCACTGTATCGTGGTGGTAATAAGATTGAGGCAAAGGATGCTTTCAAGAATAGCTATGATTCTAAGAGCCTGACCCTGAGCAAGACTGTCCATGGTGCACTTGCTGATCTGAACAAGGATTTTACCTTTACGATTAAATTTACCAAAGACACTGGCGTTGATGCCAATAATCTGTACATGGGACCGCAGGTTGGTACTCTTGGCACCAATGTTTCTATTAAACCCGAGGGTACTGCGACTACTCCGTTGGCTGCAAATACCTATCTGGAGCTGGATAAGCCCTATACTGTCTCTCTGCGTCATAACGGTTCTCTGGAACTTTCTAACCTGCCTGCTGGCATCAAGTACGAAGTTTTCGAAAATGGTTCTGAAGTAAGTGGTAGTGATGTTGTTCTGAATACTACTAATACCTCTGGTCAGAATGTTAAGTATGTCGTTACCGTTGAGGACGCAGATCAGAACGCTGTTACCTTTAGCAGTATTACTGTGTCTGGCCAGATTAACAAAGAGTCTCCTGCTAACGTGACCACCGCTTTCCACAATACCAATAATGCTGAGCCCGACATGGGCGTTGTGCTGGACAATGCACCTTACATTGCAATGCTGGCCATCGTTGCCATTGGTGGTGTGGCCCTGATGCTGAACAAGCGCCGCCGCGACGAGGAGTAATTGCTCGCGGTAGATTAAACCCCACCGTCATCCCTTGCGGGATGCCACCTGTCCGGGTTGCGGCACCCAGCGTCCACATCGTGCAAAGCACTCGTGTCCTGCTGGCCGCTGCCCCAACAACTCCTCCCTGTTTCCGCCACTGGCGGCGGTCGTCGTTGTTGCCTACTAGGGGCGGCCTTGGCAAAACCGTGAAGCTTTGCGCCATGCCAAGGGCCCCCCTATTAGCGGGGGCTGGCGCGCGAAGCGTGACTGGGGGGTTATCTCAGCACAAACCTAACGAATAACCACTTATTTGAATTTGCTTAACCGGAGGTGGGCTGTATCAACTGGCAGAGAAAAGCGTTGAGGGCAGCCGACTTTCTGGTGAGCGCGGTGGTCGTGCTGTTCCTGGTGGTCGCCGGGGCGTATTCAGCCTATGCCCTGTGGGACAACTCGCAGGTGTACGCCGCCGCAGACAATGTTCAGGCAGAGCTTTTGCAGTTCAAGCCCAAGGCGGGCGCGGATAACAGCGCAAGTTTTGAGGAGCTGCTGGGCATCAACCCGGATGTCTGCGCGTGGGTCACACTGGACAACACCGCCATTGACTACCCTGTGGTACAGGGCGAGGACAACTTTACCTATGTGAACACCGATGTCTACGGTGATTTTTCGCTGGCAGGCAGCATCTTTCTGGATGTGAACTGCGACAAGAACTTCACCGACCCCTACTCTCTGCTGTATGGTCACCACATGGAAGAGAGCAAGATGTTCGGTGATCTGGATCTCTACAAAGACGCAGAGTTCTTTGCAGAGAACACCACCGGTGAGCTGATCCTGCCCGACCGCACCTATGATCTTCAAACCTTTGCATGTCTGCTGGTCCCTTCGTCTGAGAGCGCGATCTTCCAGCCCCAGCGCTGGGACAGCGACCTGCAGGGGTTGTACACCTTTGCGCAGGAGAACGCCCTGAACCTGAACACCGAAACGCTGGCCGCCATGAAAGCGGCGGGCGATGACGCTCAGGTGCTGGCGCTGTCCACCTGTTCAACGGAGTTTACCGATGCACGCACCATTCTTCTGGCGTGGATGATCCCGTCCGCGTCGGATTCATAAAGGAGAGGATGAAATGAGGTTCCGTAAAATCGCGGCAGCACTCCTGACGCTTGCGTTGGGGTTCTGCCTGTGTCAGCCGGCGGCATTTGCGGCCACCGCGGCTGACCAGCATACACAGCTGCAGGAGCTTCCGGTTTCCATTCAGTCCACGGGGGAAACACCTCTCCCAAAGGAAACACTGACTGTGGAACTTGAGGCTGTGGACAATGCCCCCCTGCCCGAGGTGACCACTCTGGAGATCACCGACGGCGAGACCGGCAGCTTTGGCCCCATCAATTATACCAAGCCCGGCTATTACGTTTACACCGTGCGCCAGCGCGCCGGTGTCAACACCCGCGGCACCTACGATGAAACCGTGTACTATCTGCGCGTTTCCGTGGTGTGGGACAACGACAAGCTGGTGGCCCGGATGGCCGTGCACACACAGGCCGACCTGATGGACGAAAAGGTGAGCAGCATCACCTTCAACAACAGATACAAGGCCATTGAGACCCCGTACTACCCGGACCCGTATGACCCTGATCCCGTCATCCCGCCCACCCCTTCCACGCCGGAGAATCCGGCCCCGGCCGATGCCCGCCCGACCGTGACTGAAACCACCACCCCTAGTGCACCGGAGCTCACCGCCCCGGCCAGCGTGGTGGCAGATGCCCGCCCGGCCGAAGGCCCCAAACTGATCCAGACCGGTCAGCTGAACTGGCCCATCCCTGTTCTGACGGCAAGCGGTCTGGTGCTGGTGGCCGTGGGAGCCTACCTGATGGAGCGCAGCAAGAAACGTGAAAAGAATGCGTAAAGTATCTCCCGGGCTTGTCTGCATCGTGCTGGGTGTGGTGCTCCTGCTGGCGGCGGGCGGCCTGTACGCCTACAACCGCTACGAGGATGCCCACGCCGGTGCCGAGGCTCAGACCGTGGTGGCCGACCTTCAGCAGAAGGTGGAAACCCCGGAACCGGAGGCAGAGAGCGGCCCCCTGGACCCCGAGCTCCCGGTGGTGGAGATCGACGGCAACGAATATGTGGGTGAGATCTCCATTCCCGCCATCGGCATTGACCTGCCGGTGATGAGCGAGTGGAGCTACCCCCGCCTGAAGATCGCCCCCTGCCGCCAGTTCGGCTCTTCCCGCACCGATGATCTGGTCATTGCGGCGCACAACTACGAGAGCCATTTCGGCAAGCTGAGCTCCCTCACAGCGGGGGACAGCGTCACCTTCACCGATATGGACGGCATCGTGAATGAGTACGTCGTGAATAAGGTCGAAGTGCTTGACCCCCACAGTGTGGAGGAAGTGGAACACAGCGGCTACGCCCTGGTGCTGTACACCTGCACCTATGGCGGCAAAACCCGTGTCACCGTCTTCTGTGATCGTGCATCGTAAAAATCAAGGCTGAAAAAATCTCCCGGTTCCAAACGGAACCGGGAGATTTTTTTGTACGTTAAACCCCTCAGTCTCGCTTCGCTCGCCAGCGTCCGGGTTGCGGCTCCCAGCGTCCGCTTCGTGCAAAGTTTTGCACTCGCGTCCTGCTGGCCGCTGCCCCAACAACTCCTCCCTGTTTCCGCCACTGGCGGCGGTCGTCGTTGTTGCCCTAGTAGGGGAGCCTCTGGCGAAACCGGAGACTTTGCGGTTATACATTGTGGTTTGCTGCTGTTCCCCTCTGCCGTCAAACGTAATCTCCCTGCCAAGGGCCCCACTATTAGGGGGGCTGTCACCGTAGGTGACTGGGGGGTTGAGCCGTAAGCTGCTGCCGTTACTAAACCTCTCAGCCTTCGCTGACGCTCGGCGAAGCGCGTGACTGAGAGGTTGTACAAAGCAGAGCGTAACCGGTATCAAAAAAAACTCCCCCTTTCGGGGGAGCTGGGAAAACGATATGAGGGTTAAGCCTTTTTCCACCGCCGCATCACGCCCATACCCAGCGCATAGGGGCCGGTGTGCACGGCAATGGTGCAGCCGATCTGCAGCAGGACCACATTGCACTCGCAGGTGGGGTACTTGGCGCGCAGGGCGGCGCGGGTCTGCATCCAGAGCCGCTTGCCCTCGTCGGCATCGTAGCCGTAGCCCACCGTGATGCAGTAGTCATCGGGTGTGCCGTTGTGTTCGGCCAGATAGGTCATCAGCAGGTCGAGGGCCTTCTCAAAGCTCTTCTGGCGGCCGCGGGCCACGCCGGCGGAGAAAATCTCGCCCTCCTTGAACAGGATCATGGGCTTGATGCCCAGAATGTTGGCGGCACGGCCTGTGACTTTGCCGATGCGCCCGCCCTTGATGAGGTAGTCCAGATTACCCACCGTGAAGAAGATCTGGTTGGTGATCTTTTCCGCTTCCAGCCAGGTCACGGCTTCGTCCAGCGTACAGCCTGCATCCCGCATGGCCACCGCGTTTTCCACCACGATGGATTCGGTCACGGTGGCGGCGGTGCTGTCAATGACCTCGATCTTTGCGTCGGGGAAATCCTCCAGCACCAGCTCCCGGGCGTTGCGGGCACTGCCTACGCAGCCGCTCATCTTGCTGGTGAAGCAGATACAGAGCACCGGGCGGCCCGCCTCGGCATGGGCCCGGAAGGCGGTCTCAAAATCCTCCAGCGAAGGCAGGCTGGTCTTGGGGTAGGCCGCGGGGTTATCTACCATGAACTGGTAGAAATCGCGCACGGCGATCTCCTTGCCTTCCTTGCGGTAGTGCTCACCGTCCAGCGAGACATAGAAGGGGATGATCTCAATATTCAGTGTTGCGGCCGTCTCAGGGGTCAGGTCGCAGGCGCTGTCCGTGATGATATCAAACATAGTCACGCTTCCTTTTCAATGCGGCGGGTTCTGTGGCGCGGATCAGACGTTGTGGTGGATGTAGGCCTCACGCTCGGCACCCACGGAGATGTAGGTGATCTTGCAGCCAATAGCCTTTTCCAGATACTCAACGTAATCGCGGGCTTCCTGGGGCAGATCCTCCCACTTGCGGGCGGCAGTGATATCGCAGTGCCAGCCGGGCAGATACTCCACCACGGGCTGTGCAGTGTCCAGAGCCATGCCCATGGGGAAGCGCTTGGTGATGGTGCCGTCGGTCAGCTTGTAGCCGGTGACCATGGGAATCTTCTCCATGTAGTCCAGCACGTCCAGCAGGGTCAGGGCAACCTCATCGCAGCCCTGGCAGAACACGCCGTAGCGGCTTGCCACCAGGTCGATGGGGCCGACGCGGCGGGGACGGCCGGTGGCAGCGCCGTACTCGTGGCCGGCCTCACGCAGAGCGTGCTTCTCTTCTTCGGTCATGGCCAGCTCAGTGACAAAGGGGCCGTCACCGACGCAGGAGGAATAAGCCTTCATGACGCCGACGGAGTTGGTCAGCTTGTGGCCCGGGATGCCTGCGCCGATGGGGGCGTAAGCGCCGATGACGTTGGAGGAGGTGGTGTAGGGGTAGATGCCGAAGTCGATGTCGCGCAGAGCGCCCAGCTGGGCCTCGAACAGCACCTTCTTGCCGGCGGCATCTGCGTCAGCCAGATACTGGCCCACGTCGCAGATGTAATCCTTGAAGATGGCGGCATACTTCTCCAGCCATGCCCACATCTCGTCCACGCTGATGGGAGCGGCGTTGTAGCTGCCCTCCATGACGAGGTTCTTGGAGTCCACCATGGTGACCAGGCGCTTCTTGACGGAGTCGTCCAGATGCAGCAGGTCGCCCATACGGAGGGTCTTCTTCATGTACTTGTCACCGTAAGTGTAAGCGATGCCGCGCTTGGTGGAGCCGAACTGTGCGCCGGTCTTGGACAGACGTGCCTCTTCCAGACCGTCCTGATCGACATGGTAGGGCATGGTGATGGTGGCGCGGTCAGAGATCTTCAGGTTGGCAGGGGTGATGGAGATACCCTGCTCGCGCAGATTGTTGATCTCACCGTCCAGATGGTGGGGGTCGATGACCATACCGTTGCCCATCACGCAGACAACATTGGGACGGAGGATACCGGAGGGCAGCAGGTTCAGCACGAACTTGCCCCGCTCGTTCTTGACGGTATGACCAGCATTGTTGCCGCCCTGATAGCGTGCAACAATATCGTACTCCTGGCTGATCAGGTCGACCATGCGGCCCTTGCCCTCATCGCCCCAGTTGATACCCGTAATTGCAGTAAGCATAATAAATGACCTCTTTATTATTTTTCAAAAGGCGGCCTTTTCCGCGCACCCTGCCCGGGATACGCCGCCTTGGGAAACTTGTTTTCTGCCGCGCAGCTCCTGCCGGAGCACGCAACAGCTCGAGTATAAGTATAGCACTCTTTCGCCCACAAAAAAAGAGGAAAAAGCGGTTTTGTACGACTTTTTCCTCCCGGTTCAGTTCTTTTTGCTCACTCTGTGGATGGTGCCGTCCGGCTCCTTGATGGAGGTGCGCTCCAGCTGGGCGCGAAGGCTGGACTTCATGTCCTCGATATACTCCTTGCGCAGAGCCTGCTGCTCGGCTTTTTCGGCCTCCGTCAGGCCGGTGGTCTTGCTCTTGTGTGCCAGCTCGTTGATGCGGGCTATCTTTTCTTTGGTCATCGAAGTTTTCCTCCGTTTGTGGTATAATAAGATGAACTCAACCTCTCAGTCTCGATAGGAGAGGTGGCACGCCGCAGGCGTGACGGAGAGGTTAATTCCAGTATAGCAAAGGACTTTTCTTATGTCAAACCAACTCAATTTTTCACAGCAGATGGACGAAGTGTTGAAAACTCTGGGCGATACCCGCCCCCGGCTGCTGCTCCATGCCTGCTGCGGCCCCTGTTCCAGCGCCGTGCTGGAGCGGCTGTGCCGGTATTTCGACATCACCGTACTCTACTACAACCCCAATACATGGCCCGCCGAAGAATACCACCGCCGGGGCGAAGAGCTGGAACGCTTCGTCGCCGCCGCCCACCCGCTGGGGGTAACAGTGGTGGAAGACCGGTACGACCCGCAGGAGTTCTACTCCGCTGTCGCGGGCCTCGAAAACGAGCCGGAGCGCGGCAGTCGCTGCACGGTCTGCTATCGGCTGCGGATGCGCCGTGCGGCCCAGTACGCCGCCGAGCACGGCTTCGACTGGTTCACCACGACCCTCTCCATCAGCCCCCACAAGGACGCCAAGCGCATCAATGCCATCGGGCAGGAGCTGGAGCAGGAGTTCGGCGTGAAGCACCTGCCCTCCGACTTCAAAAAGCAGAACGGCTATCTGCGCAGCTTGCAGCTCTCGGAGGAATACGGCCTCTACCGGCAGGATTACTGCGGCTGTGAGTTCAGTGCAAAGGCCAGAGGCATCGGCACTACTGCGGGAGAATAAGTGATACACTGACAAATATATATCTTATCTACGTCTTATTTCGTCTCTGTATCAGTTTGATACACTAACACTCGCTGATACACTGACTCACTGTATCAGGCCGGAGGCTCTGTATCAGCTGATACAGTTCGATTTTCAACTTATCAGCGTCAAAAAAGTGCAACTGTATCAGATAACCTCCCTCCGTAGAGAGCTGATACAGCTGCACTTCTTATTTTTATTCTTCCGGCAAACGTGCAACCAGAATTGCAAAGATGACCAGACCCACGCAGGGAACGATGTTGGTCATCATACCGGCGGCAAGACCGGCACTTTCGGCCACGACGCCGATGACCCAGGGCATCAGGATCGCGCCGCTGGCCGCCACCGGCAGCATGATGCCCATGCTGGTCACGCTGGTCATACGGCCTGCGCTGGCCACAGCGGTGGGGTTCATGCCCGCCATCGCAAAGGCAAAGGCGAACAGCAGCACGATGGCCGCGCCCTGACTGCGGGCCTGCACCAGCAGGATGTAGAAGATGGTGCAGCTCACGCCCATGACCACCATGGCCTTGCGGGGCTGCTTGAAGGGGAACACGAAGGCGATGAGCAGACGTGCCACGAGGGTCGCGCCCCACATAACGGTGACGGTATAGGCCGCCAGTGCGCCTGCGATGATGCCGCTGCCCTTGAAGTAAGTGACCATCCAGCCGGTGACACTCTGCTCAGCGGCGTTCTGGCAGAAGAGCAGGCCGGTCAACAGCCAGAAGCGGGTGGATTTGAGGAAGCTCCAATCGGTGACTTCCTTCTTGCCTGCGCTCTTGCCCGCAAAGGGAGTTCCCATATACACCAGCCAGAGCAGCAGACCCAGCACAGCCAGCACCAGCACGGCGAAGGAGCCGCTCACCCTGCCTGCCGCCGCGATGAAAAAGGGGCAGAGCAGTGCGCCGCAGGCATAGCAGCTGTGCATCAGGTTCATGCCCCGGGTGCGGTCAGCGGAGTTGTCGCTGACGAGGATGGTGCAGGTGTTGATGACACTGCCCTTGGCGATGCCCACGAGGAAGAAGCCCAGCGCCAGCACAGCCACCGCGCCGCTGAGGCCCATCATGGCGTAGCCCAGCGCATAGCCGATGGTCAGCAGCAGGATGCTGGGCTTCATGCCCAGCTTGCCGGGCAGCATGGCGATGAGAAAGCCTGCCAGCAGGTTGCCGATGCTCATGAGAGACAGCAGGGTTCCGGTCATGCCGTAGGCGAAGCCATACTGCTCCTGCAATAGGCTGACCACCACGCCGCTGGAAATGGCGCAGATGCCGCTGAAAAAGAAGGTGATGAAGCCCACGTTCCGCAGGCGGGTGTTCTTTTGTTCCATACGATTCCTCTTTCCGTTTTTCCTTTTCCGTCCGCACCTTGCCATAAGCGCGTTGTATCCTATCCCATTATAGCTTTCTGCTTCCGGAGTTTCAACCTCTCTGTCACGGCAAGCCCTCTCAGGCGCTTCGGTGACGGAGAGGGCTGCCCCCGTAAGCCATGCAAAAAGAGGGCCGGACAGCTGTCCGGCCCTCTTTGAGGTCAGCGCTTATTCAGCCTTGGTCTCGGGCTTTGCCTCTTCGGCCTTAGCCTCCGGCTTTGCAGCGGGAGCTGCGGCAGCGGCGGGCTTTGCTGCGGGAGCAGCAGGCTTCACCACGGGCTTCGGGGGATACGGATCGTCCTTCAGGGGGAAGAGAATGATCTTCTTCGGACACTTCTGGGCGCACATACCGCAGCCCTTGCACTTGTCGTAGTCCACGCGGGCCACGCCGTCAACGACATGGATCGCGTCGAACTTACAGGTGCGCTCACACATACCGCAGGCGATGCAGCTGGTGGTGCAGAGCTTGTTGGCGACAGCGCCCTTATCCTGGTTGGAGCACATAACGACAGGCTTGCGCGGGCCGCCGGCGTCGATCATGATGACCTTCTTGGGGCAGATGTTGGCGCAGGCACCACAGCCGGTGCACTTGTCCTTGTCCACCTTGGCCACGCCGTCCACAATGTGGATGGCATCAAACTTACACACCTTGGTGCAGTCGCCCAGGCCGATGCAGGCAAAGGTACAGGTCTTGGGGCCGCCGTACAGGGTGGCAGCAGCGGCACAGGTCTGGATGCCCTTGTACTCGTAGCTGGGCTTGCAGTGCTCGGAGTTGCCCTGGCACTGGACCACAGCCTTCTTCTCCACAGCGCTTGCCTCGCCGCCCATGATCTTGGCAATGGCAGCAGCAGCCTTGGGGCCGCCGGGAGCGCACTTGTCGCAAGGCACGCCGTCCATGACGACAGCCTTTGCGTAGTCGGCACAGCCTGCGTAGCCGCAGCCGCCGCAGTTTGCGCCGGCCAGACAGCTGGCAACTTCTTCGATACGGGGGTCTTCCTCAACTGCCATGAACTTGGCAGCGGCGACCAGAATGATTGCGCCGACAGCACCGACGATGGTGCAGAGGATAACAGCAGATGCGATATTCATAATCCTGTTCCTCCTTTACAGCGTCACGTTAAACAGATTCTCAACGATGCCGCCAAAGCCCATGAAGGACAGGCTGGTGATCGCTGCGGCCAGCAGAGTGATGGGCAGGCCCTTGAAGGGAGCCGGGGGATCACAGGCCTCCACGCGCTTGCGCACGCCGCTGAACATGACCATAGCCAGCATGAAGCCGACGCCTGCGCCGATGGCACAGACCAGAGCCTCGATGTAGGCAGCGCCGAAGCCCAGAGCCTCGACGTCTGCGCCGTAGTCATCGACGACCAGAATGGTGACAGCCAGAACGCAGCAGTTGGTGGTGATCAGGGGCAGGTAGACACCCAGAGAGTTGTACAGCGCAACGACATACTTCTTCAGGAAGATCTCGATGAACTGCACCAGAACTGCAATGACCAGAATGAACACGATGGTCTGCAGATAGCTCAGACCGGCGGGGTTCAGAACAAAGATCTGCAGCGGGAAGGTCACGGCCGTAGCCATGAACATGACGAAGATGACAGCGCCGGACATACCCACAGCGGAGTCAAACTTCTTGGAAACGCCCAGGAACGGGCAGATGCCATAGAACTTCACCAGCACGTAGTTGTTGACAAGGATCATGCTGAAGAAGATAGCAGCGAGTTTGATGAGCATCTTATTAGCCCTCCTTCTTCAGATTGTCGATGTCGCAGCAGCTCTTGCGCTCGATGCGCGCATCCAGCTTGCCTTCCAGCCAGACACAGCCGGCCATCAGGACGCCGTAGCAGAAGAATGCGCCGGGAGCCTGAGTCATGATGCTGATGCGGGCGATGCTGTCGGGCAGGACCTGGAAGCCCAGCCAAGTGCCGCTGCCCAGCACCTCGCGGATGGTAGCCATCAGCACGACGGTAAGGGTGTAGCCGATACCCATGCCGACGCCGTCCAGTGCAGAATCGACCACGTTGTTCTTGCAGGCGAACATCTCGGCACGGCCAAGGATGATACAGTTGACGACGATCAGGGGCAGGAAGACGCCCAGTGCGGTGTACAGGCTGTCCATGTAGGCGTGCATGACCATCTGGACGATGGTGACGAAGCCTGCGATGATGACGATGTAGCAGGGCAGATGGACCTTTGCGGGGATCACGTTGCGCAGCAGCGAGATCAGGATGTTGGAGCAGACCAGCACGAAGGTGAAGGCTGCGCCCATGCCCAGTGCGCTGGAGACTGCCGTGGTAACTGCCAGGCAGGAGCAGGTGCCCAGGACCAGACGCAGAACGGGGTTCTCTTTGATGATGCCGTTGGTAAGGATGCTTACCTTGGACTTGTTTTCAGATGCCATTTCTTACCAACCTCCTTTATGCCAGCTCGTTGTAGCAGTTGACGCAGTCGTTGATGGCGGCGAACAGTGCCTTAGAGGAAATGGTCGCGCCGCTGTATGCGTCAAAACCGCCCTGACCGATGGCGATATTCTGGGTGCCGTCCATGCCGTTGAACTGGGCAAGGAAGGTGTCGTTTGCGACATTGGAGCCGATGCCCTTGGTCTGAGTGGAAGCGTCCACCCAGATGCCGGTGACGGTGCCGTTGGTGTCGTAGCCCATGATGACGGTGAGGATGCCGCCGTCGAAGCCCTTCTCCTCAGCCTTGATGGCGATGCTGCCATCCTCGGCCTTGACGACGCCGGTGACGTTCTCGGTGGTGTAGTCGGTCACTTCTTCCAGCGTCTTGGCGTCAGAAACGGTGGGCATGACGTCCACATAAGCTGCCAGAGTGGCGGCCTTCTGGTTTTCTTCGATGATAGGCGCAGTAAAGGAGTTGACCAGGGCCAGCAGGAAGCTGACCACCAGTGCGATGACGCTCAGCACGACTACCGGCTTTACCGTGCTTTCCCAAGTAGACTTATTCATTTGCCAGCAGCCTCCTTCTTAGCAGGTTTGACATAGCCATACGGCGTCTGGCGGGTCAAGTCATTGATGTACGGGACCCACAGGTTCATGAACAGCAGTGCGAAGGACACACCCTCGGTGTAGCTGCCCCAGTAACGGATAGCGAAGGTGACGACGCCCAGAGCCACGCCGTAGACCAGCTTGCCCTTCAGGGTGAAGGGGCTGGTGACGTAGTCGGTGGCCATGAACACAGCGCCGAACAGCAGGCCGCCGCTCAGCACAGCCACCAGTGCAGCGTGGACGCTGTGGGTGGCGATGAGGTAGAACACGAACATGCTGCCAACGTAAGCGGCAGGGATGGCGATGCTGATGGTCTTGGTGACCACGAGGTAGATCAGGCCCAGCACGATGGCCAGAGCGCAGGTCTCACCCAGAACGCCGCCGTGGACGCCCATGAAGAGGTCCAGCAGGCTCAGCTTGTTGGGGTCAGCCACAGCCAGAGGAGTAGCGGAGGACAGCTGATCGACCGCTGCATCCGGGAACACCCAGTTGTTCATAGCGCCGGCAAAGCTGACGAACAGCACGATACGGCCCACCAGAGCGGGGTTCGCAAAGTTCATGCCGATGCCGCCGAACAGCTGCTTGACGATGACGATGGCCACCAGATCGCCGATGATCAGCTGACCGATGGGCATACCCACAGGCACGTTCATGGCGAGGATGATGCCGGTGACGACGGCGGACAGATCGCTGATGGGGTTTGCCTTCTTCATCAGCTTGCAGTACAGCCACTCGAAAGCCACGCAGGCCACGACGGACACTGCGGTGACCAGCAGAGCACGCAGACCAAAGATAATGGCAGAGGCCACAACGCACGGGGTCAGGGCCACGATCACGTTGGCCATCAGGCCAGCGGTCGTCTCCTCAGAGCGCAGGTGCGGGGAGGCCGAAACAATAAGCTTCGTATCCATTACTTATTGCCTCCTTTTTTGATTTCACCGAGATAGAATGCCTTGGCCAGACCCATCATCTGGGTGCAGGGACGCTTGGCCGGGCAGACGAAGGTGCAGGAGCCGCAGTTGAAGCAGTAGTCAACGTGCAGCTTGCCCAGCTCCTGGACGTCGCGGGCAGCGTAAGCCTGGTTGACCTCCACGGGCTCCAGACCCATGGGGCAGTACTCGACGCAGCGGCCGCAGCGGATGCAGGGGTTGACCTGCGGGGGCTGTGCGGTCGCTTCGCTCAGCATGATAAGACCGGAAGTGGTCTTGGTGGTGGGGTAGCTCAGGTCACGCACAGCAGGACCCATCATAGCGCCGCCGGCCACGACCTTGCCCAGAGTGACGCCGCCCTTGAGGCCGGCAGTGTTCAGGACATCCTCGTAGGAAGTACCCACGGGGACGATGAGGTTCTGGGGCTTCTCGCAGGCATCGCCGTCCACGGTAATGACGCGGCTGACCACCGGCATACCGGTAGCCAGATACTTGCCGAGGCTGGACACGCTGGTCACGTTCATGACGATGGCGCCGGCAGCGGCGGGCAGGCCGCCGTGCGGGACCTCGCGGCCCAGGCACTTCTCAATGAGGATCAGCTCTGCGCCGGTGCCGTAGACACTGGGCAGGGGCTTGACCTCAATGGTGCTGTCGCCCTGGGTCTTTTTGCACAGCAGGTCGATGCACTCGGGCTTGTTGTTCTCAATGCCGATGACGCACTTCGGGATGCCGGTGTACTTCAGCACAGCCTCGATGCCGCGGACGATGTCGTCTGCACAGTTCAGCATCTCCTGCGTGTCGCTGGTCAGCCAGACTTCACACTCGGAGGCGTTGATGAGCAGGGTGTCCACGGGGTCCTTGGGCTGCAGCTTGACGTCAGTCGGGAAGCCTGCGCCGCCCAGACCCACCAGACCGCTCTCACGCACGGCGGCGAGGAAGCTGGCCTTATCGGTCACTTCGGGTGCCTTCACGGCGGGGTCTACGGTCTGCTTGCCATCGGTCTTGATGACCACAGAGTCGCACATCCGGCCATTGGACAGACGGAACGGCTCCACAGCCGCCACAGTGCCCGAGACGCTGGAGTGGATATTTGCAGACACAAAGCCGCCAGCTTCACCGATCTTGGTACCGACGAACACCTCGTCGCCCTTCTTCACCAAAGCCTTGGCGGGAGCGCCGATATGCTGACTCATCAGGATGCGTACCTGCGCGGGCAGAGGCATCGGGACCGGTTTGCTTGCAGCAGTTGCCTTGTCATGCGGCGTATGCGCGCCAAGCGCCGCACGTTTCAGCTTGTTCAACATGGAATTAAATCCCCCATTCTGCTTGAATTGCTGTCCCCACGCCCATGCAGGCGCACTGGTACAGGGACAGTTGCTGCTTAACATGTTTATTGTATCATTTTGCGGTGGGAAGTCAACGACAACAAGGCCAAAATGATGCAAATTCTTTGAATTTCTTAGCTGTTTTTAACGATTAGCCGTGGCTAACCTCCCATTTTTTCGTTCGTATCGCACAACTTTTCCCAAAGTCCGGTCGTTTGCCTTTCCGGGAAGAATATGTTATACTACAACCAAACGAACACGCAGGCGCATCCCGCGCCGTGCGGTCTGAGCCGTCAAGGAGGGTCTACCATGAAATTTCTGAAAGTAATGCTCGCTGTTTTGACCTGTCTGGCTGTCACGCTGACCGGCGTGCTGCTCTTTGTGGACAAGCACGGCCCCCGCTATATCCAGATCGACAACAGCGAAGACTGAGCCTCGCATTTTTGAAACGCAGTCATCCCCCAGCCTGAACGGTGTGCCGCCCGGGCTGGGGGATGTTTGGCTTTTACGGCTTGTGCCGCCTGCTGAGAATGCCCCCGGATACAGAGCATCCGGGGGCATTCTATTTTTTTAGTAATCCTTTTCGCAGCCCAGCAGGAACTTCATGTACGCGAAGGTCCGCTCCTGTCCGATGTCCCGCACCATCTTGAGCAGCTTTTCCAGCAGCGCTCTCGTCTCGGGGTGGAGCAGATAGTGGTCTTTGCTGTGCTCGTAGTACTCCCAAGGGGAGGCGTCGGTGTACTTGTCGCCCAGATAGATCTGGCTGGCGGCCACACGGTCGCAGACCATCTCGCAGACGTACCGCAGGGGGATCTTCATGCCGGTGAGGCCGGCTTTCGTGGTGCTGTAGTCTATCCAGTATTCGAGGTGATGCTTGTTGCGGCCCTTGTGGTGGAGCCATGCCGAGGTGTAGCCCCTGGCTTCCCGCTCCGCCTCATTGGGGCTGTGGTCGCCCTGATAGTAGATGCAGCCCGGGATGAACTCGGTGGGGCTGTACTTGCTCAGGTCATGGGCAAGGCCCTGCTCGTAGAGCCCGCAGGCAAAGCAGTATTTCATCACCAGCAGCTTGTGCCGGGTGATGGTCTCAAAATGGCCTTTGATGTTCATGCGTTTCGCCACCTCGCTGTCACTTTTCCCTCTTTGAGGTTCCGCAAATCGCCGCTCTCCGAGAAATCCTCCCGGTCGCGGGTCAGGCTGGGGTTATAATAGGGGTCGTCCAGAATATCCGCCTTGCCGTGGATGTCATACAGCCGCTGCTGCTCGGCGGCAAAGCGTGCTGCCTTGACGGGGTCTTTCTCGTCGCCGCCGCGGCTCTTGCTCTCGTAATGGGTCAGCTGGGCGTAGGGCGTCCACACGACGCGATAGCCCTTGTCCCGCACCCGGAGGCAGAAGTCCACATCGTTGAAGGCCACGGCAAACTTCTCGTCCAGCCCCTTCACCTCGTCCCACACGCTGGTCCTGACCAGCAGGCAGGCACCCGTGACGGCGGAGAAGTCCTGCACGGTAGCGGCGCGGAACAGATAGCCGCTGCCGCCCGCCTTCTTGTACTTATGGCTGTGGCCCGCGTAGCCGCCCAGACCCGTGACGACGCCCGCATGCTGGAGCGTCTCGTCGGGATAGTAGAGCATCGCGCCGCAGATGGCCGCACCGCCGGGGTGGGCGCACTGCCGCAGCAGCTCGGTGAGCCAGTCGCCGTTCCGCACCTCCACGTCGTTGTTCAGCAGCAGCAGGTACTCGCCCTGCGCCGCCTTCCGGCCAAAGTTGTTGATGGCCGAGAAGTTGAAGCCCTTTTCCGGCCAGGTGACCACTTTCAGGCCCTCGTACCGCTTCTCAGCATCCTTATAATAGGCAAAGGTAGCCGGGTCGGTGGAGTTGTTCTCAATGACGATGACCTCGAAGTTGTCCCACTCGGTCTTTGACCAGATGCTGTACAGGCACTTCTCGAGGTCGTCGGTGTGGTCTTTGTTGGGGATAAGGATGCTCACCTTTGGGTCGCCCTCGATGTCCCACTTGACCCGGTAGGTGCTGGGGAAAAGCCCGTCCTCCACCGTGCCGGTGCGCCCGGTGCGGCTCAAATGGTCCGTCAGCGCCTTTTTCGCCGCCGCCGCCACATAGGGCTTGGCATCGGTACCGCCGGAAGTAGAACCGGCATGGACCCGCCAGTAGTAGAGCACCTGTGGCAGATGAGCCGCACCGCCGGTCTGTTCGATGAGCCGGAGGAAGAGGTCGTGGTCCTGACTGCCGTCGCACTCGGGGCGTTCGCCGCCCAGCTGCTCATACAGCGCCCGCTTGAAGACTGCCAGATGACAGATGTAGTTGCAACAGAGCAGATAATCCGGGGCATAATCGGGCTTGAAGTGTCCCACCATCGGCTTTTTGATGTCCTTGGTGAAGAGCGCCTCATCACTGTAGAGGAAACCATCCGGCTCACCCTTTTCGCGGAGCTGCAAGACAGCCTTACCCATCGCGTACATGGCGTGGGGGGCCAGCACATCGTCGTGGTCGGCGAGGGCAAGATATTCGCCCGTCGCCAGCGTCTCGGCGGCGTTGGTGTTGGCGGCGATGCCCTTATTTTCGACCTTTTTGTATACGATTCGTTGATTTTTCTGCTGATATTCCCTTACGACACGCTCCACATCGGGGTGGGCGTCGTCGGAAGCGTCCGCGAGGCAGAGCTGGCCATTGGGGGCGGTCTGGTTCACAAAGGAGCCCAGAAATTCCCGCAGGTAATTTTCGGGCGTATTATACAGCGGGGTCAGGATGGAGATGGTGGGCAGGCCGCAGTTCTCAGCGGTCTTGCCGACCATTTCGGCGGCCTGAGCTTCCAGCACCTTTTTGCCGGGCAGATAGCGCGCCCGCTTGCCGAAGAAACGGCGGCGGACAAAGCCCGCGCCCCGCTTTACCATCGTGGGCAAGCCCTCGTCTTTCGTGAGCTGGACGGCATAGCCCATCAGCTCTTTGGCGCGTTTGAGTCGTACATCCATATCCAGTCCTTATGCCTCGCCCCGCTGCACAGCCTTGTAGGCGTT
>ENA-ORKW01000316-ORKW01000316.1-human-gut-metagenome-genome-assembly--contig:-NODE-316-length-19541-cov-4.78882_pt1 | contig 19541 bp, 32 predicted proteins | sample MGYA00243062_ERZ508813 | MGnify/ENA primary metagenome ERZ508813 (study PRJEB26277, sample SAMN04329846) | human gut metagenome | biome: human-associated habitat | host: Homo sapiens | place: USA...
CTGATATGCTTCTAGCTTTGGTTTGATCTCACTAACTTCATTGGCCGCTTTAGTAAAGCTGTCAGACAGTTCAACAAGTTTGTCAGTCAAAGTAGAAAACATAGTGATTAGGCCAGGCATTACGTCGCCATTATCCCAGTCCTCATAAATAACTTTTTTGCGTTTAATATTCTCGTACTCCAGAACAACATTGTCACCGTTCATAGAGTAGGGAATACCCATCAGTTGATATGTGCCAGAATCGGTTACAATAACTTCGCTGCCCTGAATATCAGTAAGCCAATACTTAGGGATCATACATTCATTGTCCCAACGAGAAGGAACCTGAACCTTAAGCAGCGCATTATAAACTTCATCACGAAGCTGATTAGCGGTCAAAGTAAATTCGCTGGACGCAGCGGGTTCGTCTTCTTCGGCTGGCGCAGTATTCTCAGCGGGAACCTCAGTTGTTGCATTTTCTGCACCTTCTTCAGGTGCGGCGTTTTCGGCAGGAGCAGCCTCAGATTCGGTCTTTGTCGCAGTATTCTCTGCGGCGGGAGTCTCAATCTCAGGATTCTCCACAGCGCCTTCTGCCACGGCATTTTCAGTCATAGCAGGATTCTTTTCATTTTCATTCATTGGCGTTGTATCTCCTTTCTCCTCATCGGATGGATTATCATTTTGCGCAGTATAGTTCTGCTGAATTGCTTGATACTCATAGAGCCGGTCGCGGATCTGAGCAGTAATATCTTCAACAGAAAAATTGGCAGTAACGCAGCTGCCTGTCATAGCGGGCTTGATACTCGGATCAGTCGTAGACAGAATGCAGCAACCGTCAAATTTAAAAGACCCCACAGGAACGTTGCCGTTCTTATCTGCGGGGCCACAAGCCATATCGGTCAGCTCAACACTGTGATTCTTCGTACCATCGCGGGTAAAAATATCTACAGGATCGCTAAACTTTGTCCAAATCAAACCATCAACACGCAAATACTCCCGTTCAATACCGGTGCCGTCATCCTTAACGATCCAGCGAGGATTACAAGATTCAGGGATAACACCATAAGCTTGACCAGCATAGACGTATTTCACGTCTTTATCGGTGATTCGCAATTCATGTTCATGTCCTTTAAAATCCTTATCTTCCTCGTCAAGTTCATCTACAACATAACCAAGGATCGGCGTATTACAGATTGTCGGTACTGCTTTGTTGATCGCGTCTTTTGTAAAACTTGTCTTATTGAGGTTTGCTCCAGTGTGCATTACATCAATGCTGACTTCCATGAAGCGGAAATCAGAAGATTCGTATTCGCCCTTCTTAATAAAAGAAACCGGATATCGTTGATTCATTCTGTTTTCACCTCCTCGTCAGCAAAATAAAAGCCCTGGCGAATCGCAACCTGCAACTCAGCCAGAGCATTTTCAAACACAGAATCGTATACAAAAACATACTTGTTTGTTGGGTCTATTCGTAGCATCAGAGCGCCACGGTCGGTCAGGAACTTTGCCATCCCGGCGGAGTGTGCTCCGTGTACGATAACTTCATAAATCTCCTGACTCATCTTATGCCTCCTGTCTATCAGCGCTTACATTGCCAGCATCAGACAGGCCCTCGCCCTTACTTGCGTTTGTTGGGCGGCCACCTTCATCCCCGGCGGAACCGGACTGAGTATTGGAGCTCTTGAGCGGTGTTTCACCAGCACTAAGTCCCAGGATTTCATTTTCAAGATAAGTCATGTTCTCATAATCGCTGCCCGCATAACCAGTAGTTGCAAGAGCGGCGGTTCGAGTCGGCATACCATAGGTGGCATCCTTGAGATATCTTTCATGCATCTCAGTCACGTTATAATGAGTGACTGGTAGGAAGTTTAGGCGGAACTTATAAGAACTGGAAACGCTCTTCAGCTTGCGATTGATCCAGCGTTCCAACTGTCGCATCACTGCAAACACGATCTCCTGGTCATTCACAGTACACAGCTGCAGGGTAGTAGCAGAAGGATCTTCGCCACCGCCGAACAGATTCTTATTCACGCCAGCGCCTGTAAAGAATGTGGCCTCAGCATTTGAGACCTCTTTAGAGTCACTGTTCACGCCGCTCTTTTCAAAGTTCCAGCTACTGATCTTCATGGGAGTAAGAATTGCGCCAATATTCGGCGGAAGTACATTACTCATCATGTCATAGAACTCTTTTGCTGTATCATAGTCGATCAGGAAAGAGCCGTCAGTATCATTCACTGGAATCTCCATTGCCAGCGCCTTATAGTTATTGGTCTCACTTGCGTTTTTACTGATGGCACGGTAGTCTTCAATATCGGCAAGCGCACTAAACAAACTCACAACCGGGGGAATGGGGATATAATCGTGCTCGTTTACTTTGATGCAAATGGACTTGGAACTGTCCAGCTCCTGCCACTTGTAGTTCTGCGAGTCAGCCTTATATTGGTTATACATCGTCTCAAACTCTGGCGGATAGTTGGGCAGCTTATCTTTGTTGGAATCAAAATAAGAAAAATCAAAAGCAAAGTTATAAACGCCGTCCTCAATGCTGCTTATTTTACAATAGTCTGCATCAAGATTTTGAAAAGCAAAACTGTCATTTGTCTCCCACGCATAGCCATAGTAAACGTCATCGCGGAATGCAATTGTCAGTATCTTCGTGGCTTCGTGCGAGATATTCATCAGCTCAACTGCTGTTACAGCAGAATAATACGCCTTCTTAAATTTATTGGCGTTAATTGTCTTAGAGCGATCAAGTCCATACGGAGAAATCGTGTAAGAATATGTAGACATATTCGCAAAATACTGAATCAGTCGGCGATAGTAGTTTGAAATATTGAATAGATATTTACTCATATTTCGCAGCTGCTTCTCATAGTTGGCGGGGTTGCCAAGATAGGTGACGATCTGATCTTTCGTATATTTTGTATATGTCGGATTTGTGTCGGTACTCGATGCCAGATTACGGATACCGATATGTGACAAGTTCGCATAAACGCCATTGACAAGATCCTGATATGTTACATAAGAGGTCTTACCATCTTTGGCATTTGTTACGCGGACCTTTTTCTGCATTTTATCTTCAGCCATTACAGTCCTCCCTTCTTTAACACAGGCGCTCTAAAGTTAAACGTGAGCGAAGTTGGTTTTTTATTCTTCTTCTCCATGCTTCGTTCAACTTGCTGCGCAATGTAATAGTTGTAAGACAGGGAAGAGTAGCGGTCTTTACGGCAGCCGGATTTCTCCTTGACCTTGATAACGTTATTCACAGTTTCGTAGCCCAGGTTCACGAGTTCGTTTACAGCAAGTCCGGTATTGATATATGGCATCTGTAGTGCGGCTCGTTCAGTAGGCGACATTTTATCATAGCCTTTATAGATTTTGCGCAACTGGTCTTCACATCCGTACTCACTCTGAAGCAGATGGATACGTCCTTGCTGGAAACCGCTGCGTAATCCAATGGCTACATCGCTATTAAACTGGGAGCTGCCCATAATAGCCTAGATGACCTTGCGAGCATTTTTGTCAGCACAGCGAGATGCGATTTCTTGATTGTTACAGCAGCTAATCGCAGGATACGTTTCGCCTGTTTCTGGGTCATACATATCGCGCATTAACAGGTCGACCAGAGGTAATCCAACGCCTCTACAGTCAACCCCGATATAATCACAGTTGAAGTAATCGAAATACCGTCGTAGTTTTAATGCTTGGTCTTGCGCACTCATACCCTCAACGTTCTCTGAATAGACAAAGTTGCTGGTATAGCGCCCTGATTTATTCGGCAGCATACAGTTCAAGAAGATACTGGTTGCATCGTTGTCGTTTTTGCGGCTACTCATCAATGCAATATCGGCAGTAAGAATTCGCACTTCGCCATTTTTCTTTTTCGGCACATCCATAGCAGCTTGATTAAGTAAAAGATTCGGTGCGTAGAACGCCTTTTCAATGACGCGCGTTTTGTTGATGTCATCAAATTGGAATAACCCACCCTCAGTAGCACCAAGCCACTTACATTCATTCTCCATTGCAAATGTCAAATCAGAAAAACTGGATTCACTCATTTCGTCCTCTACAGCTTCCTTCAACAGCAAGCCGCTCTTGATTGACATTTGATACGGGAAGGATACACAGAAATATTTCTTATTAAAGTCGATCATATTTACGAAGTAGTCCTGACATTTTTCATAGCTCCAATGGTTTTGGAACCAAGCGGAACTTAGGTAGAATTCTTTGTTTCGCTCTGCAAGATGTGCATATTGTGGCTTGTCCAAATATCCAGGATGACGAACAATATTCAGGAACTTCTTCAAAATCAAATCGATAACATCTTTAGAAAGCAATCTATATTCATCACAGATGAGAAGTGTAGCTCGACTACCACGACTACTATCTGTGGCAGTGACTACTTTGATATAGCTGCCGTTCTTAAATATAATCTCTGCTTTTTGATTGTTGATATCGACCTTTTTGATTTCAGAGCGTAGAAGGGGACTATTGGGGTAGATCTCCTTCATTATCTTTTCATCCAAAATACTGATAGATTGGCTTCTTACCTTACAGGCAATACAAACCTTGGAACCAGGCCATAGAATACATGTAATCACACAGAAAACTGCGGTTAGAAATGACTTACCAAGGCCACGAGCAGCAATGAAGCAGAAGCCGGTGCATCTCACCATCAAAAACAATAGTAGCTCTTGGAATGGCTTCAATGTCAGGTTTAAATAGTCTTTTGCAAACCGCTGAGGATTCGCTCTATAGAATGATGCCCTCATGGCAACTGCGTTCATTATTTTTTCTGATTTTGTATTCGCTACTTCCTTATCTGTTAATTTCTCTTTACTCATGCGGGACCACCGCCTTCGCCAATACCGAAAATAGTTTCGCGGAGGCTGGTATCTGTGGCATCGTCCTCATTTGTCTCTGGTTTATGAGCAGTATATCGTTCAAACTCTTCGTCAAATTCGTCTTGATATGGATTCTTCAAGTTGAACATCTTAAGCAACGTACCCAGCACCCACACTCTAAAATACTTACCGATACCATCAACGTCCTGCCACTCTGGCGACGGTTCTGGAATTGGCTCTTCCTCTTCCTATTTCTGAATCAGCGTGCCAAAAGTATTCGTTTCAGCCAATGCGTTATCGTTCGTCTGATTCGGTTTGATCTGAGCGGACGCCATCAGGTTAAGCAGGTTGTCGTTTGCTTCTTTTATTTTCTTTGTGTCGCCAGTGGCATCAGCCTTATCGCAATTAAGTTCTGCCTTTGCAATGCGTTTGAACAGAATTTCTTGTGCGGCCGTCTTACATTCATGTCTAGTGATAAGATTTTGATAGTGCTCATCAAGGAATAAATAATCTTTTTCATCCAGACCAGTACCCCAGAATTTTCTCATCTTCAGAGTGACCTTTGTCCCCTTTGTATCACCGGCAGCCAAAGCGTCTTTTTTCTTCTGGTCGATCACATCGTCATAAGTTTTATCTGCATACTGACGTATATTAAGCCGTCCCATATAGGTGTTAATTTTTAAAGCAGATGCCACAGAATGTTCTGAAGCGTCAAGCAATTTATCATTTACATAGGTATCGAACATCATAGCCAGACGGTCAATCGCTTCATCTTCATCGTTATACTTCTTAACATAAAACTAAAACATCTTCTCACGGCACTCATTGCACCACGGGAGGTATCCGTCGTTACCAATAAACCATTGACTCTTCGTTTTTGAGAAATTACCTTTGCGCACGTCATAGATTTTTCCGCAACACATACATTTGCCGCCACTCCAAGAAGGCGGAACCTTGATACGAGGCGGTTTCTTATCTGCGGCAACTCTGGCCATAGCCAATCACCACCGTTCCATCGTCCATCATATCATCGAAGCGATATTTGATCTGATCCTATAGTTTTAAAACTTCATTTAGTTTCCTCGTCTTGCGGAATTTTGTATATACAGAGCCGGTTACCGGGTGCTCTCCAATCTCTTCGTAAAAAATTCCCATAGCGCGAACAAATAGCGCTGTCCGTCTGGAATAGCAGTAGAAGTAATCGCCTCCTAAATCTTTGTGATATTTTTCTTCCATCTCTAATTTGGAACCCTCCTTTTTAATTTATTTTTGTGGGTACAGGTATGCGAGTCGAACGCATCCAAACACAGCTTATGAGGCTGGTCAGCACACCGGCGCTGTCACCTGCGACATATAAAAATGCCCCAGGCCGTAGCCCAGGGCATCAAAATCTCTATTAAATTACTATCTTCGCTGGCTTCTCCAGCTTGACATCATACAGACATTCAAGTCCACTATCATCGATTACAGCCACTGCCTGTTGCGGCACATCATTCTTGCGCAGTCCAATTGCCTAGGAATCGCTGCCACAAACGCAGCCGCTCTCAATAACCTTCGTACCATGCACCGTTGTCATGCCGTTTGTGTGGCGGTGACCAAGGAACACCATGTCGATTGGCTGCTTCACCATCAGTGTCAGGTGCTCAACGACGTTAGCAGGGGAGTCCTTATCTCCATGTGCGTACATCACAAGACTATTCCTAGCCTTAAAGCCACCAAAGGTCGGATCGAGCTTCTCTGTTTTAATATCAATGCCAGCCAGATTTTGCAGTCGTGCCTTCATATAGAACGGAATCAGTGCTTCAAGTTCGTCACCTGCTACCTGATCCTCTTTGCTGGGGAATACTCGTGAATGATTTCCACTCACAGAATACACGTCAATATGCTGGCATACCTCGTACAGTGTAGCAACAAAATTACTTACCAGCTCTGCAGCAGTCATAACCTGCCCAATGCTGTTTTCATTGTTCTGTACGCGGGTATTAACATGGATATGCCCATTGATCAGGTCGCCCAACAGCAGCACATGAATTTTTTCGGCTGTATGTCGCGCTACGATATTGAACACCTGTGCAGCATAACTCTCAAGCCGAGCCTTTAGAATATCCTTGTTGAACTTATTCCACGCCGAATCAATACCCGCGCCAGCGTGTAAATCAGACAAGCACACAATCACATCGTGACCGCTGTCTTCGTACTGCACAACATTCAGAAAATTGTCAGGGTTATACGGAGCAACATTCTTCAGAATCAATTCCTTAACGGATTCGGCACGAGCAACATCGCGATACACCTTGTTTGTTGCATTGCGTTCATCTTGTAATTTGATTTTTTCAATCTTCAATCGCTGCAGTTCGTTCTTGATCGTTTCTTCGTTGGCGTGATCAATAGCGTAGTCATAACCAGCTTTCCACGACTTATAGGTCTTGCGGTATCTGCATTCGCCATAGTCTGAGCCGGTTGCTTCATTCAGCAGTTCTGCTGCCTGATTCTAAGTCAGCTTACGTTCGCTGCATGCCTCACCGATTCGCATCATATATTCATCAAAGGTCTCGCCGTCCGCTTTCTTAAATTCGTCCATGCGCCACCTCAGATCTCAAAATTGGTGTTGGTACGCTGGGTGCGGTTCAGTTCGCGTAGCGCCTCTTCTGCCTCGGGATTGCCAGGCAACTGAGTCAGAACAGACTTGATTTCCTCCGCATACCAGTGGTGAACGGTACGGGTGATATGGACACCGGGAATAACCTTACGCAGATACTCTGCCTCACGCTTAGTAATTTCAACCATTATAATAAATCTCCTTTGTAATTTATAATCGAAAGGGAAATATACAACACCCTTTCATATATTAAGAACTTAAAGTTCATTTCGGTCGTTTGTTTCGATTTGCATTCTTTTTCGCCAGACGTGCTTGTTCTTTCTTTGCCGCACATCCTTTGCAATATCTGCTGGCATTTGGCTTTTCTGAGTGATACTGTTCGCCACACACGATGCAATAACATTCCTTCGGGTCAAATAGCTCTCGCACTATGGCGCTTAGATTCAGCCGATTATTTTCAAGCGTCACATTGAACGTGTACGCAATCGTGTCATTCTTATCAAGGGCAAAATTTGGGTACTGGTATAAGCATCCAATGTCGTCAGTGCCGGTTCTGTTCAGTAAGTGATAGTCGTCAGAGATTTCTTTCATACCCCGCACTGTATTATAGCCGTCGTCCTAGTTCTTCCCAGCGCAATACATAATCTCTGTCTGCTCTTCAAAGCAGCCACCAAAACGTTTCATCTTAAACTCAGTATCCAAGGCAAAGGTATCACTTCCATACAGTCGGCAGAAGAATATTACCCCAAACAGAACACGTAATTGTGCGTAGTTGATATGATACTTTCGACGCGCCTCTGTAATATAGTTCAGATCTTTCTGATAAAGCACAACTTGACGTACATCAAGTATTGGTGCGTTATTTTTTCGGCCTCTGCTAAACGTCTGAATCAAGTGGCTGCGGTCATAGCTGACAGACTCAGGATTTTTCATCCGCTCATAATAAATCGTGGCGCATTCAATAGGAGAGAGGGAGGTTCGCTTCAGCAGGTTTCGCAACATCAGATTTGACTCGTGATAGTCCTGCCAATGATCAAGCAGCATATTCTCATTACAATAAAATGTCGTATAAGCCATTTAACCTCCTTGCTCAATTGGTATAATTTTACCATCGACATAACGACAAAGCTGTCCATGTTCGTTATAGTATGGAGACATATATCCACTATGTAGCCAATAATATATAACTCTTGTATTCTCATCATAGATAAGTTTCGTATTAGAAATACTATACAAAGAACTTCCATTATAAACAGCTTTATCGCCTACATTGTTTTTACGCGGAATAGATGCCCAAATCCCAATACCCAAACATAAACATATTACAACTATCAAAGCGACAATCGTTGCTTTAAAACATCGATAACTCATTCTGTTTAGTCCTCCCAGCCCACAGATTTATGAACGAATTTTTGAATACGCTGAGCTTCGTCCCAGCTAAACATCATCTCGCCGCAATTCGCACATTTCATGGCGGTGATATTTGAGGCTTCGAGTTCTTGTCCACGGCAGTGAAATTTATATGTCAGTCCGCTTGTCAGTGTCATGGTTCCGCCACACTTGGGGCATTCCATCTGTTGCGAAGCTTCATCCTGTTGTGATTTCCTTTTCTTGAATAGATTAAACATTAAGAGCCTCCAGTCTGTGTGGTGTTTCTTCTCCACATTCTTTACAAAAGATAAATCGCGTATCGTTTTTTATTTCGTCCCATTTATATTGTGCTATACTATGATACCACCCACATTTCATACAACGAATTCCAACTTCTGTGATATTGTTTCCTTTCATATCAAAAAGTCTCAATTCTAATATCTTAAACCTCATCATTTACCCTTGATTCTCCTTTGGTAGAATCATAAACAAAATATTTACAACATGTTCTCGTCCAATAATCTGATCCAATAATACTTTCTGAATCAACAATTGGACTATTAAGTGCTTTTATTTGCATCCATGTGCATTCGTTATATTTAGCACAAACAGCACAGAGTTTATTGAACATATTACTTCACCCTTGCCTCATAGATTTTCGGTTCAGCCAGACTATATCGCTGGCCAAGATATTCGTACTCGCCGTTCGGATCGTGAACTGGCAGCTGAACAGGAACCGGCTTGATATTTTCGACCACACCAGCGCCGGCCATGTGCCACAAGAACTTCTTGAATTTATTGGGATATTTCTCATAGCAAAGAACTACAAGAATATTCGCCAGCTCTCTCACATCAGGACACACCAGCTTGCACTTGTTGCGGTAGACATTGTAGATCGCCTGCCAGTTCGTCTCATATGTCTTAGCCTCTTCTTTGGTAATACGCGACTCGATGTCCTTATGATATAATTGCCAGTTGCGGCATTTCTTTTCGAACTCAAGCTGTTCCTTGCGGCATTTGTTGAAGTCCAAGAAAATGGCTTCGATCTCATCAAAAACTGCATGGTCATAGGAGACCTCTGGATCGTACATGATATGCCAATCAAAGCTGCCTGCGGGCTCTTTACGCCACCGCACACCGCGCTCCCAACGCTCCAGACTCATGCAAAGCAGGTTCATGTTGCTATGTGCCTTGCTGAGATTATGTAAACGTGCATAGTAAGGACCTGCATACTTCATAAAGTAGGGTAGGGGACGACCATAAGCTGCTACATTACGCGGGATCGGATACAGAACACCGGTTTTGGCATAATCGATAGCCTTTCCGTTACAGATGCTTAAAAGCGAAATATTATCGTGATAGAGCTTCTTGGTCTTTTCCATGGTCGGAACCTTATTATGGTATGCAGTTGCGTAGTTTGAAATCTCGCCAATAGAACTCTTCAATCCACGAATGGTGCAGGCGACTTTGTTCTTCACAATATCACATTCTGCTAACGCAGTGATCTTATCTTCAACATCGAGTGTAATGGGGATATTATCAGGAACACCACTCATCATCAGCGGATTATCGATGATTAGAACCAGGTCTCCATCAAAATCCGAACCATTGAGTCTGGAAGCCACGATGGATTTGATATTCACCATAGCAACATTCTGAAGATGGCTGCAATATTTGCGGGTGTATTCGTTGTCTACGGCCTTGGCCTTTACATGTTCTGCAACAGAGATATGGGGATTGCGCTCAATTAAGCGGTCTCCCTCCATCACACCACGACGATCAAAGCTGTAAAACTCACCGTCTTCAAGGCAGCCAGTCACAGGTAGACCACCAATGTGCTGCAATAGTGCAATAAGGTCAGGAGCCCAGAACTTAAAAGTAGCATTCATCCAAAGCCGACCGCACTTCATCTCATTGCGATATTTATCAAGCAGCGAGTGAATATAATCTTTGATTGCAGGCTCTTTTACCATCACTGGGTTACGCAGGGCAGCAGCCATGTAATGATTCATCGGGTCGTTGTTCTCAGCAAGTAAACCAAGGAAGCAGTATGTATAAATCGGGTCGCCTTTGACAATATTCTGATACCAGGTAATGCTGTCGTCAGCTAGATGCTTAAAAGACTCATTGTCGAGCTGTAGATCTTGAATGACCTGATAGTTGCTACGGGTGGAAAGCGGTTCTTGTTCAAGCGTAAAGTTCCATTTAGCTACACCAAGGCAATTATCGTACTTCTTGAAAAGTTCCCAGTATCTCTCCCAGTCAGAATATGTACCAGTTTTCTTGAAATATTTGAGACCCTTGTACATTGAAGCAGTAATAATAATCATTGGTTCGCTGCCAGGTGTTACATCATATTCCATGCCCCAGATGTCCTTGATTTTTGTAACGCCGTTCTCTTCAAAAAAACGCTCGTAATCAATCTCATGTAAGCAACCCTTGATATATGGAGCACGCAGAATCAAGCTATTCATCCGTTCAGAAGTGCCGATACGCTTTTCAAATTCGCGCATGATACTTGGATGGCAGATTCCAGCACCATCAAAGGCGTTGATATCAATGTCAACTGTTTTTGTGGCGATATCTTTCTGAGTCCAAGTACGTTCTTTGCCTGTTTTGCGGTCATTAAACGTCACAGTCTTATCTACCAGATACTCGATCCACTGATTCTTAATCGTTGTCATATAGTCTGGAACAACAATCATTTTGGGGTACCAGTTCTCAAGGCAGTGGCAGCTGCTCAGCATCAAACCACGATAAGCATAATATTTACTCAGGACGGTTGGTGTCTCAGAAAAATCCAGTTCCATGCTTACGCGGCGGTCGAGTTCAGGGTAGATATGTCGCTCAACAAAACTCAACATACTCTGACGGACCATACTTGCACTACGTTCACAGAACAGATATTTCTGGCCATTAAATTTGAATCCATGCTCTACTAAATGATCAATAGCATCAGGGTGGTTCTGGCCGCCTGTTGCATCAACAAAGATAATAAAGCGCTGGAATTTATTCTAATCATCGGAAATGAGCCGAATCTGTCTGAACAACATATCGTCGCCCTGTAAGACCTTATACTGCTCCATCTCTTCTGGTGTCAGTTTAAAATTATAGTTATGAGAAACGATATAATTCAAGTTAAATTTTAGTACGCTATATAATGGTGGACTAAACAAATAATATCACTCCTCAATGAATCAAATTATTCCAGTGGTCGTTAAAGTGGTCATCGCCGTCATCTTCGCCATCGCTGCCGCCCATATCATCGTCGCCATACATGATCTCATCGTAGGCCGCCAGACACTTACTGATAAACACAACCAAAATGGGCGTAACCACCAGGGCAGTAAAGAGCACACGCCCTAAAATCTGATATGTAAGCACGAATACAACAAGCATTTCGGCGATAGTAAACATCCAATCAACAAAGTCAACGGAACTTAAAACACCAGCGATAAGTACCATCAGCGGAATAGAGTTAACGCGGATCTCCTGAATATCGTCTCGCTCTGTATCGTTCTCTCCGCCCGGCTTCTTAGGCTCTTTGTCCATACTATTGTGTACCTCCTTAGTCCTCGTCGTCGTCCCACATTGTGCGCCGCTTCCGCCGCTCTGATTGCCGCTGGCGTTCGCCGCTTTCCTGAGCCTTCTCAACTTCCTGCAAAAACTGATTCTCAATCATACGCTGCTTGCGGGCGTTACGCATATAGCTGCTCTTAGATACCTTATCACGCTTGCGATCACTCATCGTCGCCGTCCTCCTCATCATAACCATAATCATCTGGGCAGTACATCTCATGGAATAAATATCGTGTCAAAGAAGGGGACATAGGCGTACCATCTTCCATCCACAACGTATCATAAAGTGATGCATTGCCGATCAGTTCCTGCTATTCTGCATATACCTGAATCGCGTCAAGGATATCCTTGTAGGTTACATCATAATTGCGCACAGCATCAGCTACGGCAAATCCAATATTATAAATATCCTGTTTTGAAAAGTCGTTTTCTTTCATATAGTTCCTCCTTATATCAGCGGCTCACAAATACATGGTCCTGTCAGTAGATCTATTTTATGTTCAAGTTCTGCGATCCGAGTTTGTAATTGATCAATCGCAGTTTGATACGAGGTTGTTGTTGCTCTTATAGTATCTATACGTTCTACTGCAAAATGCGACAGAGTATTTGCTTCGTCGACTTTGATAATCGCATGGTTTACTGTATCGTGCATAGAAAATAAATGATTATCTATTTCTTCAACTCTTACAGTTAGCTCTTGTTCATCCAATATTTTCATCTCCTTTACAATAGACTTTCACAATAATATTCACTATTTGTATTGATATCTCCATTTATCAGCTTAAGATATCGTCTGTACATCTGTTCACCATAAGGTCCAGCAATTTCGAATTCAAATCCGTTATTTAATAAGAAAAGTCTTACTTTCCTTTTAACTACAAACGTTTCATCTGGTTCTCCATAGCGGCAAACCGTCATATCGTCTTCGTCTATTTGAAATCTAAAATTATCAAATTCTATTTTACAATCATTTTCAATTTCGATATGTAATTGTAGGGCTGCTTGTTGTTGTACTTCTTCACTGATATATTTTTTCATAATAGGCTCTCACAGTAACACTCATTGTGAATAGATACACTGTATTCTTCTTTTGGAAAATTTTTCGATATATAGTCTTTGATAAACTTTTGTAAAGTTTCATCAGTAACTATGGTGTTATAATCAACCCATTTGTCGAATTGAATAGTGTGATGTGAATTGCCATGATTTACAGTGTCTATGGTCGATCCATTTTCAAATTGAATTCGTACAGGCTGCTTCTAATCTGATGGATATATGTATATCTTATCATCGGGTATCAATAATTGATTGTTCATATCGTGCCTCATAATAGTGATTCACAGATACACTCGTTCTCTGCATTCTCATTTAGAATCGTTACTGTAAAAATCAGGTCATGCATACATCCATAGAATTTTATTTCTGCCATAGCTTGACGCTCGATTCCACTTTCATCATTATAAGTTATCATTTCGTTTGAAGTCCATAATGTAGTATCAGTAGGTTGACTCTATTTGAAACCAGGTTCAGTACAATAAAAAGTAAACTCGTCACTGTTGCAGTTATCGTCTGTATATCTATAGTTCAATTGTAGATAATTATCATGTAGCGCATCAAATTTGTTCATTGCTGGTACCTCTGTTATACCAAGCTGTTACACACGCATTCATCCCGCTGCATTTCTTGAGGCGCAGTTGGCGGTGTAAACGCAACCTCGCTCGGATCATATGTCATCAGAGAACAGGCATCGATTCGCACATTCGGGAAGCACATGAACTTAAAGCATCGGTCAATATCATCAACAACAAGTGGCTTATCTTCTAAGTGCAATCCACGATAATTATCGGGAGGACAAGTAGTTGTTATCACGTGAATACTGTATTCTCCACGCTCTCTGCTTTGTAAATCCACTATAAGACATTGATGATCAACCCTATACCCCTAATATTGAATATCAAGATTCCTGGCTATTTCCTTGATATAGTCCTGTGCACATAATATAGCCGTCCCGCCCATCGGCACCAAGATGTTACAGTTGTTCTTGACAGCGTATTCGCAGATCGCATATGTACGTCCACCGCCTCGTGGCGTTAGTATTCTTTCCATATTTTGCCTCTCCTTTACAATAGCGGTCTGCACACACATTCACACTGTTGATCAGCCAGAGCATCATGGATTACATCGTCCAGACATTCGGGTGTGATGGAGAACTGCTGGAACAAGTCAAACTGATTGTTGTTCATCAAATAGTTCATGGTGATCCGCCGCATTTTATTCTCTGAAATATACTTCGCATCCTCTTCACCATATAGCCGCACGATCTCCTTGAAAAATTCAAAAGTATCGGTCAGCGCCAGCCTATCGTCAAAATAGAATGTCGTATATTGTGCGCCGAATTTATCTTTATTGAATATATTCCAAAAATCTTCGGGTGATTTACAGATTGCGGTCTCCTTGCGATGCTTTTGCACAGTATCCATGCGTTCATACCAGTCACACACTGTGTCATAGATCGATGGCCTTACGAATAAAACGCGCATTATTTCTTCTCCTTCAAAAACTGTTTTTGAGTTATGATATTGCGCTCCATATTTCAACGTCCTGAGTTGGTTCCTTTTCTTATGGAGTCTAGCACCAGATGCATTTGCTAAGGCTCTATATGTGTTAATCAAATTATTTATTCTGTCTGTCATAATAAGCTCTCGCATATACATTCGTTTTCTGATTCTGGATAGTAGGGGATTGGATAACTGTATTGAGCCGCACGTCGATCTTCAGAGCAATTTCCTGGACGAAGTATATGTCGCGGATGAAAAGATAAGTCATGACCAAGCTCCCAGCGAAATCCTTGATAATCGAACCAGGTAGTATCTTGATTTTTGCTTAGAGCATCATAGAGATTGTTCATCACTTTATCGATTGTCATATACTGTACCCTTTGTTACTCATACGACCTTCGGTATCATCAGGTTTGCGCCGCGCTCTTTTACGAACTTGTCGATGAAATACTGCTGACCCTTCTGTCATGTTTGTTCTCTTATGTATTTCTTGAATAACTCTACTATTTGTTCGAATTCCGCTTCTTTGTAACGGTCATACAAAGCTTTCGCCAAACCGTCAATCGCTTCATAGTTCCAGTCGCCAGTAGGAGAGATGTAATCCATTAGTCGTAAGCCGTCTATTCTTACTTTTATCATTCTGCTGCACCCCTTAGTCTAACAGGTCAGCCAGTTGTGCTGTCTCGCTGCGTTCCGTCTTGTTCAGGTAGACATATCCAAAGTGCGGGTTACCAGCCAGACACTGAATTGCTTTACGCATTCCGCTGTTATTTTCAAACACGGCCTCGTCAGTCTGCTTCAGGTCACCATCAAGCCACAGCATAGATCCCTCACCAACACGGCCGAGTAACAGCTGTACATGCTCTTTGGTCAGATTCTCAGCCTCTGAAACCATAATAATTGCATTCTTGTAGTCGCGGCCACGAATAAATCCAAGGTGAGCTACTTCTACCTGCCCATTATTGATCCAGTATTCCAAACCAGCCTCGCCGCCCAAGTGATCAGCCAGAGGGCCAGCAAAAGAAGCAGCGCCGAGCTTCTCTAGTAGGGTACCGGGTAGTGCGCCCAGCTCCTTGGTATTCTTGACTTCGATGTTATTGCGAATCCAGATCAACTTCTCAACTTTGTGCTTTTCGATCATATCAATAGCAGAGGACACCATAAGCATTGTCTTGCCGCTGCCGAATGTTCCAGCCAGCATCTTAACTGTGATATCATCGTTCTGCAGCATATCAAATGCGAGCTTCTGTTGGTCATTGAGCGGTTTTACGTCGCCAGTGAAGCGATTGCTGATCTTTTTGTATTTGAGTGGTACATATTTCTTGCCATTCCATCGTAGCCAGCCTACCGCATTGCCTGCCGGCATATCATCGTCTACTGTGTCTGGATCACGAACAATCAGATAGCCATTCACTGGAGTGTTAAACAGATTCTGATATGTATAGCCTTCATCGTGGGTTTGATACGCCATCGCCATGGCTTCCTCGCCGCCTTCATCAAGAGTGACTTCGGTCTAGCCAGTGTAGTTATTGTTGGCGCTTGCTGCTGCATCGGGATAGGTGAATTCGATCGGCAGATAAAGAATGCCGCTGGCAATATTGGCGCAACTTAGGTCGCTGGTTACGAACTTAAAAGAATCAATATTGGCCTGGATCTGTCGCTGTGCTTCCTGGAGTCCGGCTTCAATCGCGTCATCCAGATTGCGCTGCATCTCGTCCAGATACCAGCGGGCGGTTGCCATGATTGTCGCGTCGTTGTTGTCACTGATCGGTTTGCCATCGAGAATGTAGAACAGGGAAGACATGGGGACTGCCACTACCATAAAGGTGTTGTCGTCGTGATGCTCGGCCAGCAGGCGGGTTACAGTACGTGCCTTATAGCGGATCTCTTCGCTCTTCTTGCCGCTTGTCTTGATCTCTTCCAGCTCGTGCAGTGTCATATCGGCAATAAGAAACGGCTCTGTTGCACTAGAGGCTGTTGCACTGGCAGGTTCGAAGGCGGCGGCTCCCAAATCAAGAAGCGCGGAGGTGTCATAAAACTTCATTAACGGGTTATCCTCCTTTTATAATGATATTGTAAAGTGTGATTGACTGCTGAAAATATAAGCTCGCAGCTGTGGAGAGAACTGCGGGCTTTTTCTTTATACCTTATTATACACCCATAGCGCTGTAAAAGCAATAGTTTTGTGCAAAATACCGGAATAAAATAATCTGTTGTAAAAACAAATAAAATATAGTAAAAATAGCAGAAAAATTATTAAAATTAAGTAAAAATGAGCAAAAATAATGCATTTTAAGCGTTTCTACGGCGCTTTTGGGACGCTGTTACATGGCGATCAAGGCACAACTGCGTGAAGATTGGGGCGAAAATTATTATTGACGCGGAGCGTTTTATAACGATAATACGTTGTTTACCGGAGACAAAATCGGGGGCTAAATATGGGTGTTTTACGGATGCGCAGATAGGTGAGGGGACGGGTGATTTAGGGGCGGTCAACAGGTGATTTTGGGTGCTGGGGACTGCGAATGAGGGGCGAATGCGGATGGATGATTGTTGCGCGGAGGAGGCGAGTGAGCGGCGGGCGAGGTGCGAAAACCGGGTGATTTGGTACGGGCTGGGGAGATGGAATAACTGGTACGCACGACCCGAACTCGACCCCTTTTCCAATTTTTAACATCCCCCCGGTGTGGCCCGAAAAGTCTAGGATTCATGCGGGTTTTCAGTGAATGCTACCTTCCGTTATTAGGTGGTATTCGAGTGCTGGAAATCTGGAATTTTCTTTTATACTTTATCTATATATAGGGGAGATCCTTTCATGGATGTTTCGTGCAAAAAATTTAATATGCTATTATGTAGTCACTCCAAGGGGCTACGGAAACAAGGCCCCGGGGAGTAGTCGCACCTTGAAAATTGCAAAGTCTGGATTCTTCCATGTGGGCGGTTTATACCGCGCCGGGTATCCGGTCAAGGTTTATGCCTTGCCATTTCAAAACATGGGTCTCCTATCTGAGCAATTAGTGCGCCCAAACCCCCGATGGCCAAACATTACTGGCATAATTCCCAAGAACGTGGGAGAAGTTGCGGGGATGGTGTACCTTGACAACAGAATACAGGCAGTTCCGAGAACAACACAATAGGAACTGTTACAACAAGGTCAGAGCTACTGTTGTAGAGCATGGAAAACGCCAAGGTCAGAGCTGGCGACAATTAACAAGCTCCAGAGAAATAAGTGTTTGATGGGTTTGGAACCCTAGAGGAGAAAGAAACCTTACTTGGTTACAATTGTAGCCATTTTACATAAAGCCGGGCGCTTGGTAGTACCGGGGGAGACGTAACTACCACCAACGGCAAAACGCCGTGTCCGATATACACCAACTGAGAAAACAAGAGGTAATAACTATGCTGAAAGTTTATGCTGACTACGATGCAATCGCAAAGGCTGGCAAGCTGAACGAGCTGACCATCCCCGAGCTGGTGAAGTTCCTGAACGAGCAGAAAACTGTTCTGACCGCTGAGCAGTCTCAGAACGTCACCACCACGCTCAACAAGGCTGTTGAGAACAACAACAAGGCCGCTTGCGACAACAAGTGCGCTGAGTTTTGCGCCATGGAACGTTCTGAAATGTGGCGTTCCTACGCTCCGAACCCCTACTACATGGGTATCAAGATTACCACTGACCCCAAGAGCGGTGCTCTGTCTACCCAAGATGCCAAGATGCTCATCAAGTTCAAGGCACTGGAGAAGTATTACCAGACCCTGAACGCTGTCGAGACCAACGACAAAGGGGAGCCTATGCCCAACAAGAGCGTAACTCTCTGCCGTGATGGTCACTATGAGAAACTGGTTATGCTGTTCAACGGTATGCTTTCTGAAGAGACCGCAAGCGAGCTTGGTGCTGACAAACTGACCCGTAGCGCCAAGGTGGAAGAAACCCTCAAAGATATGGGGCTGGATTGCTTTGTCGGTCCTGTCAACAAGGGCAAGCGCCTTGCTCAGCTCCAGGCTATCTGGAACGCCATGCTTCCTGAAGAGCTGGCAGTGGCCTGCACTGCGCTGTCCTGCGATATTAAGTATCTCAAGATTGCGGCCAATCGGGCAAAACAGGGTTCTGTCAAGGGTCTCGGTGATAAGGCCATGATTGACGAGATTGTTGTCACTATCTCCAAGGGCCTCTCTTTCGATGGCAAGGCACGTTCTTCCAAGTACGACTTTGCAAGCAAGAGCAAGTTCTTTGCCAAAGCCGAGCAGTAACACGCAATAGTCGGATACCCTTTCGGGGTCGCACCGTTCAAAGCGGCCCCTTTCCAGCTCCGCAATAGGGGCGTAGCGCCTTAGAGTGTGGCGCATTGTAGACACTCAGAAAAGAGGTTCACTATGGATTGTCCTTACATCATTCGTGAGAACATTGGCTTCGGCCGTGTTCGTGAGCATGGTTACTATCAGCTCGATGAGATGGCCTATGACCTGACCCACGACTTTGCAAACGCAGATGTCGAGGTCATCACTCGCACCCTGTACAACGTCACCATGGAGAGCGGCGAAGAGCTTTCCCAACTGGATGACGACACGGTGTTCAAGATGTTGAGTGCCGGTCTGCCTGTCAAGTACATG
>ENA-ORKW01000333-ORKW01000333.1-human-gut-metagenome-genome-assembly--contig:-NODE-333-length-18800-cov-6.30152_pt1 | contig 18800 bp, 11 predicted proteins | sample MGYA00243062_ERZ508813 | MGnify/ENA primary metagenome ERZ508813 (study PRJEB26277, sample SAMN04329846) | human gut metagenome | biome: human-associated habitat | host: Homo sapiens | place: USA...
CTGATAGAGGTCATATACCTCCTGGTAGTTTACTTTCTCTTTTGCCATAATCATTGTTGTTTAAGGGTTACGGCGCAAAGGTAGGTTTAGGGAACATGCGTGTCAAGGCGGAAAATAGAATGCTTACATAATGAGAGGCCATCGAGTACTTCTACGGCAAGATGGGCGAAGTCACCAAGACCCGCCGCACGCTGATTGTGCCCAACCAGGCGATTGCCACCTATGTGACGCAGTGGATCTACGACAGCCACAACCGCCTCCTGGAGATGATCTACCCGGACGAGGAGAAGGTCTATTATCATATAGAAAGGCTTAACACCTGTAGTTCTTCGCTTACACCTTTGCAACAATATATCAAGCACATCTTTATCGGCTCACAGCGTATTGCCTGTGTTTTTCAAGATTGCTAATACGCTTTTTATGTCCTAACCGATACACATTCAGTAGTTTTGTAGTATGACAAAACCATCTTTCCGTTAAAGATAAACAAAAATAATCTACCCAATAGCAGGTTATTAAAGATAATTACGGTATCTTTGCCGACAGTACAATGAAAAGGACAATAACGGCTATATAAGAGGTCAGAATTTGCTTTTGGCATTATCGACCACACTCGGAATTTCGCAACATACTTTGCATTTTGTTTGCTGGCATAACAAATCTGCCGCGATGACAGTTCTATCGAATTTGCATAAATCCGTGTATGGGCATTGAAAGCTATCTTCTGAGTTCGTACGCATATGAAAACTTGCATTTCTATTCTCACCCTAATCATGTTAGCAATAATTGCATCTCAAATTAGGTCGAAGGTGATTCTGTATATCTAATACATGCTAATCGACAAAAAACATTAAACGCAGCAGCGTTTTTTCAATGCGAAAACAGATGCTGCGGAAAAGAAATCACAAGTTTTTGGCTGTTAACTATTAACCTATTTAATCCAATACTACCCCTTTGGGTATTACTCAATCACATTCCATTTCATCCAATTTATTATCACAATGCGAAAAATTCTGTTGACGCTCTCTTTCCTTTGTCTGGGAGCACTATCGGCATTTGCCGATCTGCCGTTTCGTAATCATCGTTACGACGCATTTAAAGTGCTGAAGGTTACCCCTGAACATACAGTGTTCGTTGGTAACAGTATTACGAACATGCATGAATGGTGGGAAGCCTTTGGCAACCCGAAAATTATTAACCGAGGCGTTTCCGGAGCCGTAAGCAATGAAATGCTGGCCAACTTGGAAAGTGTGGTAGCAGGCAGACCGAAACAAATCTTCTTTATGATCGGTACCAATGACCTGGGCACCGCAGGACTCAACACGGCTGCACAAGTGGCACGCAATGTGCGCACGACACTAAAGCGCTGCCAGTTGGAAACGCCCGAAACTCAACTGTTTGTGCAGAGTATTCTACCCAGCCGTCAACGTAATCTGGCCCTCCAACAAGAAACCAATGACAGTTTGAAGAAAATCTGTACGGAGATGAAGGTTACTTACATTGACCTATGGAATGACCTGCTCAGCGTATCTGAATCCAACAATAACAGCCATACATTGGACGGTCTTCATCTGACGGCATCAGGATATCGCATTTGGTGTAACAAAATTGCCCGGTATGTGGGTTCCGAGTGCGTTTATCCTGCTTCGGCACCAGACAATGCTTGCAATCTGGGCGGTTCCTACGGTATGCGTGCCACCTATTTCAGTATGCTTCCTGTTTGTAAGGACGACATCCTGCTGATAGGTGATGCTACTATTCACGGTGGAGAATGGCACGAACTGCTACATTCCGACAAAGTGAAGAGTCGTGGTACGGGTTGGGGCTATCCCGGACCGGACATTGCTACGATCAGGAAGATGGTTAGTGGTATCTTCAAGGGACGTTCCGACAATGAAGAACCCGCTCAGATTTATCTCTATATCGGTACGGCTGACTTGAATAACACCAACAAAACCGTTGATGCCGTAGTAGCAGAATACCGAACTTTGGTAGGCGAAATCCGCAAGCAAGCCCCTAACGCTCCCATCTATGTGCAGGCTATTCTTCCCAAAAGTGATGCAGCCTCCAACACCAACCGCATCGTGCCTTTCAATACAAAGCTTCAGGCACTGGTAAAGGAACTGGCCAACGTGGAATACATAGACTGCTATACACCCTTTGTAAAGGAAGGAATGGCTAATCCCGCTTACTTCTCAGGTAACTACCTCTATGGTAAAGGTTATGCCAAACTCTCTCAATTATTGGCAAAGACCATGGGATCGGGCATAATTCCCACAAGTGACGAAGAAGCCAATATAAATTATGCGGTTTTTAACCAACGCACAGAACTGGGTGATATCATTTCTCGTGCAGAAGGCTTGAAACTGGGTAACGAGGTCGGTGCTTACACGCCCGAGGCTGCTGCAGACCTGTTGAAGGCTCTTCCCTCTGCCTATATGTTATTAAGTAAACAGGATGCAACCGGTGCTGAACTGGCTGCCATGGACAAAGAACTCAATGCGTTGATGACCACCCTGTTGCCAAAACTCAACTTGCCAAAAGCTTCGACGGCTGATAACGAAACGTGGTACCAACTTTACACACCCAACCGCGAGAATCGCTACCTCACCTCGAACGGAACAGGCAAAGAACTGACAGGTAACGATAAACAGGCTTATGCCCGCATGATGTGGAAATTTGTCAGCCGCACAGATGGTACGTTTGACATCATCAACCGCGAAGACAGCGGTTATGTAAGCCCTACAGCCAACTTTAATGCTGCCGTTTCTACATCAGCTACGGCTCCTGCACAAGGTTGGGAATTAAGTTACAGCAACACCGCGGGACTCTTCATCATCCGCAGCGGTAAAGTGCAACTTAACCAGACGCAAAAGAATCTGAATTATGCACTCTATAATTGGAGTTCGGGGCAGGATGGATTGGACCGTGAGGATGCCGGTTGTCAATTTGCGATTGTCAATGCGCCTGCAGTGATTCCCGAACCTCATGCGAATCCTATAGCAGTACTCGATTCGGTAGTGCTCGACGGCACGATGCCTTATGCAGTTCCCGCTGATGTGGCATCTGAAATTTTCAAGCACAAGTCTGTTACCGTAGCCATCGACTTCACTCCAAAAGTAGCTCCTGCTCAACCTGCTATGCTCTTTGCTTCGTCAAACAGTAAAGGGCAGGATTACTTTGGCGTAGTGACGCGCGAAACAAACAAATACGGTTTACAATATGTCGGCAACAGCCACAAGGAAGGCTGGTATACGTGGGGCGGAAAAGACCTGACGAAACGTAGTCAGATTGTCATCACAATGAATGGTGAAACGGAGACCTACCATTACTATTTTAATGGAAAAGCCGATCGTAGTGTTTCGGGAATGGGAGAATATGGATACCGTACATTTGGCAATGTGCCGAATGTTGACGGATTGTATCTGGGCGGTGTAGTCCGTCAGGATAAAATCAATGAATATCCATTTGCAGGAACTATTCATTCTGTTCGCATATGGGACCGTGTACTCACAGCAGATGAAGTAGCATCTTTGACTTATGGCAAAGAAGATCTGCCAGAAGGGACTTACCAGATAGACATGGCTCACGGTAAGTTTGTCAAGAGTAACCAGAATGGTACCTGGCACCAAGTATGGCAGAGCGACGTTACCAATCCTGTGTTACAACTCGATGCAAGCCATAATAATATGACAAAGGATGACCAAGGTAATATCCTTGCTTACGTAGGTCAGTATTCTCCCGAAAACTATGCGCTGATTGTCCCGGTGGGCTATGCAGTAACAGGATTTTCTTTCGATGTCATTAATCACGAACACAATGATGCCATTGAAGTAGCTTGCGGAACAACGAAGCTGACAACCAGCAATAAGGTGCAACACTTTGCAGTTAGCGGACTCAAAGAGCAGACGGCTACGTTTACCCTCAAAGGGGTCAACAAGGGCTTGAAACTGACAAATTTCCATGTGACTGTTGCTAAAGGCGAATATATAGTGGAAGAGCAGTTTGAGGTATTCCCTACGCTCAACAGCACTGCAATTCCCTACCGTATTCCCGGTATCGCTACTGCAAAAAACGGTGATGTGATTGCCGTAGCGGACTATCGTCATTCACGCAGCGACATCGGCTTTGCCGGCAGTGCCAATGGGCGCATTGACCTTCATGCCCGTGTAAGCCACGACAACGGTAAAACATGGGATGATATCACGACCATCGTTGAGGGACAGGGCAAGAATGCAACCGATCCTTTCTACACAGGATTCGGTGACCCCTGTATCGTTGCTGATCGTGAAACCAATGACGTGCTCGTGCTAAGCTGTTCCGGTGACATTTCTTTCCCGAGCGGTACACGCGAACATCACCAGGGTATTGCTCGCTTTATCAGCACCGACTTCGGCAAGACGTGGTCAGCACCTACCAACCTGGCAGAAAGCATCTATTCACAGTTTGACAATTCTAAGCGCGGTCCGATTCGTTCCATGTTTATAGGTTCGGGTAAGATTCACCAAAGCCGCTATACAAAGGTAGGAAGCCATTACCGTCTCTACTGTGCCGCTTTGGTGCGTGATGTCAATGCCACAATGTGTAATTATGTGCTTTACTCCGACGACTTCGGTGCAAACTGGAAGGTGTTAGGTGGCACTGATATCGCTCCTATTCCTTCGGGGGCAGATGAACCTAAGGCTGAAGAATTGCCCGACGGCAGTGTAGTTATCAGCAGCCGTTGCAATGGCGGCCGTTATTATAATATATACAGCTTTACCAGTGCGAAGAAGGCAGAAGGTAGCTGGGGTACGGTGGCTTTCTCCGGCAAGAACAATAACGGAGTGACGGCAGAGGGAAATTCCTGCAATGGTGAAATTATGATTCTTCCTGTTACGCGCCGTGCGGACAACAAACCTCTTTATCTCGCTTTGCAGTCGCTTCCCTTCGGCAGCGGCCGTGCCAATGTAGGTGTCTATTATAAGGAACTCGCTTCATACGAAGATTTCTGCTCTGCAGACTCTTTGGCTGCCAACTGGGAAGGTCGTCACCAGGCTTCGCGTATGAGTTCTGCTTACTCAACGATGACGCTTCAAGCTGATTCTACAATTGGTTTCGTGTATGAAGAAGATACACATCGCACTAATGGTGGTGGCTATACCATTGTTTATAAAAACTATAGTTTGGAACACCTTACCGATAGTCTTTACAGTGTACGTGCGGAAGAAGGGTATGCCGATTGGATTAAGGCTTGTGGCGAACGCAAGGTGGAAATCATCAGCGAACAGCAAACGGGCGACTTTGTAGGTATGTATGACCGTCAGCAACTTTCGCTGCTCAAAGAAACCGGTGCTCAGTGTGTGACCGACCCTTCACCTGAAACGTATGAACAGATTCAGCAAGTAGCCTCAAGTCATCGCATTGCATTAGAGAACGGGGCAGTCTACATGCTTCAAAATAAGTTGTACCCCTCTAAAAAACTGGCCTTGAACGAGAATCTGACGGAGTATGTCGGCAAGGAAGGCCGGGACGACTATATGGAGTTTGTCTTTACTCAAGATGAAGCAGGTAACTGGAAAGTGTACAATGAAAAGTACAACAAGTGGCTGGGTGTAACGGGACAAACGGAAGAACGTGTACCTGCTACGACCAAGGCTGATGCTGCAACATACGAGGTAACTTCTTCGGCAACAGGCTTTAGTGTACTGAGTTGTACGAAGCCGGGTAATGGCGGCATTCCGGCCATTCATCTGGCAGCTCACGGACATGTAGTGCCCTGGACATCAAGTGCTGATGCTTCTATGTGGAAAATCTGTAAGGTGGGTATAAGTACTGATTTGGACTCCGTGCTTACCCCGGCTCCAACTGCTCAGCCGGTTCGCATCTATGATTTGCAGGGCCGTTTGGTGAAGAAGCCAGTACTTGGAGGTGTCTATATCGTCAACGGACGAAAGAAATTAGTGAAATAACATTTAATCGGACGGACTAACTAACTCGCTCGCTCTTGTAAAAATACCCCTGCTTCACACTGTGACAGGGGTAATTTTTTTCTGTCCGTTTGGATATTCGCCTAACTACATTTCTTCCATCGTAAAACATTCCATTAAAATATCATACTTATGAAGGACCTTGTTTCGTAAGGTTTCTACCTTGGTAGCAAAATCCTCCGGCTTGAAGTTCTTCCGCTGTCGTTTAACCTCTGCTACTAATGCTTTCCGGCCTTCGGCGTAGATGCCGACAATATCAATTTCGCAAGCATCTTTTCCTTTTTTAGCCTGCCACCAAGAACCTATATCCACAAAATTTTGGCTTTCCATCATCTTCTGACGAAAATACTGCTCCAATGTAATCCCGGAATAGGTTGGATAGTCATTCTTGATAAGCTGCCCCAGTTGCTCGAAGTTCTCCATCTCGACAAGCCGGTGATACTTGATGAAATAGCGGAACCAAAAGCGCAGGAACAGGTCGGAGATTTCAAACCGGACCGTCTGCGAGCCTTCCTTGGCCAGGATGGGACGTTTCTTGACAATGAGCTCGTAATCTTCTTCGAGTTTTTTGAGATGACCGGCAATGACCGTATCTCCCATGTTTTGCTCGATTTCTGCGGTCGTATTCCGACCGTTGGCGATGTCCGACAGTATGGCAAAATAATTACCGTACTTCTTTCCGAACTCCTGAATGAGCAATGCCTTGCCCTCATTCAGGAACGGGGAATCTGATTGCACGATGTAATCCACCATGCTTTCCATATCCGTGCAACCCTTCTGCATGAAGAGATCGATGTATTTGGGCACTCCTCCGGTGAAAGTGTAAAGCGCCAGAAGATCTTCATTCGTATAGTCAGGCTTGTGGTCATGAAGAATCTCCTTCAGTACGGAAGTAGAGAACGGACGCAGCTTGATGATGCTGTCACACCGTCCGTAAAGCGGTTCGCGGGCATCCATAAAAATCTGGTTCATCAGCGTATAGACCGAACCGCTGGCCACAAAGTTGACGAACGTGCTGTCTTTGTATCGGTCCCAGATATCCTGCATTTTGCTGTAAACAGCCGGATTGATATAGAAGAATTCCTGAAATTCATCAATGATCAGATTGTACTTTTCCGTTTTTCCGGCTCGCATCAGCATCTCGAATACATCTGAAAAGGAATCGATGGATTCAGGAATGAAGACATTGGATAGTACTGAATTGATGTGTTGCGCAAATCCACGGCAAAGCATGGATTCATTGCTCCGGCTCACAAAAAGATAGACCGTCGGACTCTCTTTACAGCTTTTCAGGATAAGCTTCGTCTTTCCGATACGGCGACGACCGGTCAGTACGGTCATCTGTGAATGCTGGGCGAAGGCTATCTGACGAGTCTTCTCCAGTAAGGCCAGTTCCTTTTCGCGATTGTAAAATTTCATACGCTTCTAATATATTTTTCTTTTACTTGTACTTGCAGAAAAAAACTTACCGTTATAATACTTACGGCTATAAGTTTTATACAAAGGTAAACATTTACTATTAAAAGCCAAGAGCCAGAGGCTTATTCTTTTCTTTTTCAATGTAAAAATAGGATTTGCTACCTGAGGAATGTGTTTTCAATAGTATAGAAGCAAACAGACCTGAACAGTGTAATCGCACTGTTCGGGTCAATATATAACCTTTATCTATTATGAATGCTTATGGATGTACAGGGCGGATGCAGTAACCGTTGTCCGTTAATTTCGGATTATCTTGAGAACTGAAATAGAATACTTTAAGCATCGGAAAGTCTCCATACTCAACATTATTCATCTTGGAATTTGTAAGATAATATCCGAAATCAGTCCGTTTACACACATTTCCAGCTTTATGGTCCTATAGTAGGAAGAAAAGTACCTATTTACAAACGTGTACCATAAATTCATATCCAACTATGTCAATAACTGCAAACCGCATCTTACAAAATGGGGGGGGTACCACTTAAATATTTGTAATATTTTCCATATTTAAAGTATTCACTATATTTCATGATAAGATACTTGCTAACTTCGCATGTACGCAGAAAACAGTTTCTAAATCACAATCCATCCATACAAATAAGTTTACATCTTTGCTGATGCTGATTTCCAGTTTATGAGAAAAGTACTGGCACAAACCGATGTTGCTTTCGCTTTAGAACTGAATCAAAATTATGGTTTTTAATTTTTAATCTCTATGAATAAATTTACTTATTTGTTGTTATTCCTTTTCTGCATGATGGGAGTAATGAATGCGCAGGAGTTAGAAATTTCCGGCTTCACCAAAGCTGCCGAAAACAGGACCTTACCTGCAGAGTTGACTACTGGTTATTATTTGATTAAAGAGGTGAACCCCAATGCTTCGGGTAAACCTGGTGGTTACTTGAAGTCTGCCAGCGAAGCAGCTAATGCAGTAATTACACCACAAGGTAAAAACACCGCCTACGATGGCAGCAATGCTTTGGAATTGTGGTATGTTGAAATGGGACAAGATAACCAAACTTTCACCATTTCTACAGCCAATAAAAAAGCTGCCTGGCAGGCTCCTTACCAAGGCCAAAAGAACCTCGTAGTTTATGCGAACAAAGCCAATTTGACCAAGACTACTGAATCCGTTACACTTGGTAATAAGACGGCAAAAGCTGCTGATGGTTCGTGCATCATTCAGAACGATAATAAGACGGCTTGTGTTCACTATTCTTCTAATGCATTAGGTTCATGGACAGATGCAAACCCGGCATCAGTTATGATGTTTGAGTTCTACAAAGTGGAAGAAGCAGATCTCATCAAAGCTGTTAAAGTTACCTATACTTACCAATTGGAAGGAACTTCAACCACTATTGTAAAAGAAGTTGCACAAGCTGTTGGCAGTAACTACAATGCTCCGGTTCTTGATTTCATAACCTTTACTCAACCGGTAGGCACAGTAACAGGCGGTGAAAATGTAACGGTTAATTGTACCGAAAACCTGCCTTTTGAAAAAACTACAGACTTGAAAAATCCGAAATGGTTTGCAATTGATATGCACAGTAATCAGAATCGTTACATGTGTCACTATGAGGCGGATAATCAAAACATATCAGTAGCCGTTCCTGGGGATTTAGTCAGCATATCAAAGGATGATGCTTACTTTTGGTGTCTCACCGGTAACGTATTTGATGGTTTTCAAATCTACAATAAGAAAGCCGGAACTAATAAATCACTTAATACCACCACAGATAAACCTCAGATTACCGAAGGCGAAAAACATACTATTTGGCATATTGTAAAGCCTCAGTCTTCCATTTCAAATGCAGCCTGCTTCAAGGCAGATAATACTCAATTTTTAAACCATCAAGGTGATAATACGCTGGGATACTGGTCAGATGCGGACGAAGGTTCATCTTGTCGCTTCTTTAAGCCAGCGGCCATTGCCATGGAACAGGCCGAATTATATGCCAATATGCCTGAAAATGCAATAGGTGCTTACACCGGAGTTGAGCAATTAGATCCGGCTATTACTGAAGCTGAAAAAGACTTATTCAATTTTGGGAATGCCAACAAATTAGTAGATGCAATCAAAGCACTAAAGCCGAACGGTGTGACCCTCAAGGCAGGTAAGTATTATCGCTTGCAGAATAAATACTACCAGTCTCGTTATGCCAATGCTGATATGACCGGTAAGGAAAATATGCAAAAGGCAATCAGTTCGGTTGTATTGTTCGAAGCTACCGAAACTGAGAACCAGTATCACTTGAAAATGCAAGGTCAAGGTTTGGGTCATGTGACTAAGAGTAATCAAATACGATTGACTACTGATAAAAATAATATGGGGTCGTTCCAAGTTATTGATAAGGGTAATGCCCTGTATGCACTCAAGGACGTTACAAGTACCGAAAAGAACTTTTGCTACATTCACGACGCTTCTTCTCAAAGTCATAATTTGGTGGGATGGGGAGAATCTGCTGATGCTTCTCAGTGGTACATTGTTGAAGCTACCGATGTGGAAGTTACCCTCAACACTGCCGATAATGCTTCATACGCTACCGTATATCTCCCCTTCGCTGTTTCGTCAGTACAGGGTGCTACCGCTTACATCGGTCAGAAACAAGGCGAAAGCACTTTGCGCGCTACGGCTATTGAAGCCGGTATTCCTGCTAACACGGGTGTTATACTGAAGGGTGCTGCCAACGAAGGTAAGGCTGTTTTGACGCTCGGTACTGCAACTTCAAATGCTGAAGGCAATGCACTTACTGGTACACTTGTTGAAAAAGATTACACGAACGAATTGGTATTCGGTAAATCAGCAGAAGGTGCTGTAGGTTTCTACAGCATGGCTGCCGGCAAGAAGATTGGTGCCAATAAGGCATACTTGGAAGCTGCTACTACTCAGGCCATGAAACTCGTGTTCGACGGTGATGTAACGGGTATTGAAAACGTAATGGGCGAAGCTGCTGATGCTAATGCTCCTATCTACGACTTGACCGGTCGCCGCGTGATGAAGGCTGTGAAGGGTGGCTTGTACATCCAGAACGGCAAGAAGTTCATCGCTCAGTAATCAACACTCCTTCAACATTTAACCACAACAAAACGAAACAACAATGAAGAAATATATTCAACCTTCAATCGAAGTTATCAAGCTCCAAACCGAAGATGCTATCCTTACCGGTAGCGGAGATAAAACTCTGGATTTCACCATCAATGCCGGTGAACAAACCGAAAGTGCCTGGTCGCAAGACAAAGGCTGGAGCAGCGATAGCTGGTCTTCTACTGGCGAAGCCGAGTAATTCAGTTTCATAAGTAGTTGATTAAATGAGTGGCGGGTGTCCAACAGCGGTTGGATGCCCGTTTTTTGCTCTTTTAAAGATAAAAGATGTATATTCGCAAACATAATAACGTGAATATGTGAATTTTGAATTGAAAGATATGTGATTGACTGCTCAAGGGAAAGACCGTATGCATACCTTTATATATGTTGCCACAATTTTGGACGATATGGAAAAACGGCTTACATATGAGGAACTGTTGGATGAATACAACAGACTTCTTGCAGAGAATAGGCTTCTTCATGAGGAAATGGACAAGTTGAAGGCTTTGCTGAGCGACAGGAACAGCGTGACGGCACCGCCTATCGTGAAAAGTTATCTGTCTCTGGAAGAAAAAGTGGATGTGTTCCGCAATCTGTTCAAGGGACGCGAGGACGTGTTTGCGCGTAGATGGTACAGCCGGACCACCGGGAAATCCGGCTACCAGCCTGTATGCCGGAACGAATGGGACAGGCAGTTGTGCGACAAGAAAAGATACAGATGTACGGAATGCCCCAATAGGCTGTTCAAAGCATTGGAGTATGAGGATATATACAAGCATCTTGAGGGGAAAAGTCCGGACGGACAGGATGTAATCGGTGCCTATGCCATTCTTGCAGACCATACTTGTAATTTTCTTTGTGCGGATTTTGATGACAAATCCTGTGAACACGGCTATCATCAAGATGTACTGGCATACGTCGGGGTCTGCAAGGACTGGAATGTTCCCTGTGCAATAGAGCGCTCCCGTTCCGGCAACGGTGCACATGTCTGGATATTCTTTGAACAGCTGTTGTCTGCATCCAAAGCACGGAGGCTTGGAAACACGATCCTGACGGAAGCCACGAACAGAAACGGGCGGATGACCTTCAAATCCTACGACCGATTCTTTCCAAACCAGGACAAGCTACCGGAAGGCGGATTCGGGAATCTGGTGGCACTGCCATTGCAGGGGAGAGCCCGCAAGGAAGGGAACAGTGTATTTGTGGATGAAAACTTTATGGTTTACAAAGACCAGTGGGACTATCTGCTCCAAATGAAACGGCTTTCAGAAGCGGAAATTGATGCGATACTGGCAAAGCATGCAACGGCTTCCGAACTCGGCGATTTGTCCACAACCTGCGAAACAAGGCCTTGGGAAACTCCGACACCCCAGAAAATCACCCGAAATGACTTTCCGGCCAATCTCCACCTTGTGTGCTCCAACATGCTGTATATTCCTTTGTCCGGACTCCAGGCAAAGGTTGTCAACCATCTGAAACGGATTGCATCGTTCAGAAATCCCGAGTTCTATGCCAGACAAGGAATGCGCCTGTCCACTTACAATATCCCCCGTATCATCTCCTGTGCCGAGATGGAAGAGGATTATGTCTCTCTGCCACGGGGATGTGAGGATGCAATTACAGCCTTGTTAGACAGCAACCGGGTATCGTACCGTGTGGAAGACAAGACCAATTCCGGAGAGCATGTAACCGTAAGGTTTAAAGGCAAGCTCCACAAAGAACAGGAAGCAGCTATAGCTTGTTTGACAGCCTACAACAACGGGGTGTTGAATGCCACAACCGCATTTGGAAAGACGGTTACTGCCATCGGCTTGATAGCAGAGCGGAAAGTGAACACGCTAGTATTAGTACATACCAAGGCTCTGCTGGACCAATGGAAATCCCGCTTAGAAGAATTTCTTCAAATCGACTTTACAGAAGATGAACTACCCAAAAAGCGCGGCCGTAAAAAGACCTTTTCTCCATTCGGTACTCTGGATTCAAAGGGAAACACGTTGCATGGAAAAATAGACATCGCCCTGATACAGTCCTGTCTGGAGGAGAACGGGGTGAAGCCCTTTGTCCGAAACTACGGAATGGTGATTGTGGATGAATGCCACCATGTTTCGGCTGTGAATTTTGAACGGGTATTGAAGTATGCCAATGCCCGCTACGTCTATGGGTTGACGGCCACCTCCATCCGTAAGGACGGTCACCAGCCCATTATCTTCATGCAATGTGGGCCGGTCCGTTTTTCGGCTGATGCCAAAGTCCAGATGGCATCCCAAACTTTCGCACGCCTGCTCGTACCCCGTTTCACCTCCTACAGGGAACTGGCAGATGAAAAATCCACTTATGCACGGATGGTGCAGAAAATGTCCGAAGACGTGAACAGAAACAGGCTCATCACGGATGATGTATGCGAAGCCTTGAAGGAGGGACGAACACCTATAGTACTGACCGGTCTTACCGCTCATGTAGAGACATTGGCAAAAGCTTTGGCTCCTCATTGCAAACATGTAGTTACCCTTGTCGGTTCGGAACCGGCAAAGGAAAAACTCCGTAGAATGGAATATCTGCAGAATGTAAACCCCTCAGAGCCACTTGTCATCGTGGCAACCGGAAAGTATGTTGGCGAAGGATTCGACTATCCCCGTTTAGACACCCTGTTTCTGGCTTTGCCCGTTTCCTGGAAAGGGATTGTCGCTCAATATGCCGGGCGATTGCACCGGGAATATACAGGTAAGAAGGAAGTCCGCATCTATGACTATATTGACATCCGCATGCCGATGTGCGATGTGATGTACAGACGCAGGCTGAAAGGATATGCATCTGTAGGTTATAATCAAGCAGGAGAAACCGGTGGATGTATCTGCTGAAAGCCTACAAGGCATTATTTTTAACGGACACACCTATCAAAAGCTGTTTTTCAATGATTTATCCCAAGCCAAACATTCGGTCGTCATTTCTGCAACGAGGCTATGGCTGAGCAAACATTCCCCCATACTTGACATGCTGAAGGAATTGTCGGCACGAGGTGTGGAGGTTTTCGCTTTGGTCAAAAACAATACAGAAAAGGAAGAAAGACTGAAAGAAACAGGAATCCGGACCAAAGTCATTGATTCATTGTCGATGGACGCTGTTATCATTGACAAGTCTTTGATATGGTATGGAAGCGTCAACTATCTTGGTTACAATACGGATGAAAACAATGCCATACGCATTAGTGATTCAAAAGTGGCTGATCAAATTTTGGAAGTTCTATATACATAACATCTGTCGGTCTTTTATCCAACTTGTACAGAAGAAGTACATATAGATGGAATATCGTTTTTTCATTAAACAGCTATTGGAAAAGAACGCAAAAAATCGTATCTTTGCAAACAAGAAAAGCGTTCTTTTGGTTGATGCAGGACGTTGCAGAATATAGAAGCTCGCTCGTTTCTAAATCGTTACCTGTTTAAGACAATATCTGTTTTAAATGTTTGATTTTCAACAAGAAAAGAAAACCTAAATGTCTTGCTACATGAAATGTCACCCTTTTTCTGATATGGCAGATGTCGGCAAGCTCTTTAAGGTAGGCATTACTTTTCTGGTTCGAGATGGTCGGGAACAGGTATTCCGATTCGCCTTTTCCTATATAAAAACTTGCTATTTTCTTGGCTTTGGGAAGGAGAGGGATGAATGCGGGGTGGTTGGTCTTGGTCCTGTACAGATGGATATACATGCTTTTGTCAGAATCTGAAATGATTTGATCCTTTCTTAACCGACAGATGTCTGAGTAGGCGATGCCTGTGAAGCAGCTGAAGATGAATATGTCACGGATGGAAGCTAGTCTGGGAATATCCAGCCGCTTGTTCATTATCCTTATTATTTCCTGCCTGTTCAGGTATTGTTTCTGGCTTTCCTCCTTCTTTATTCGGTAGGTCGAGAACGGATTGGTCAGAATAATTCCGCACCGGTATGCCCATAGGATTCCTTTTCTGACCATACTCATCATCTTGGCTGTCGTATTGATTGACAGCCTGCAGTCAGTCCTGAAGAAAAGTTCCAGTTCGTGTATCATCTGCCGGTTGAACTGTTCTAGTGGCATATCTTGTCTGCCCATTTTCTTGCAGAACTCTTCAAGCCGCCTGTAGACCAGTTTATGTCTGTTGGAATGGGACATGCTGATTTGTCCGGCATGTGCCAGCCTGTCCGCATCTTTCACCTGTTTGTCAAATATCTCCAAAAGGGAAGGCGGGTTGGATTCTGTGGCCATGAAGCGTTGTTTCAGCATGCTTGCTGTAAGATGTTTCCCTTCCATTTGGGCCTGTCGGTAATGATGCTGCAATGTGGAACTTACTTTGTTCAGGTATGTATTGATGTCGTGTGCTTCTGGATTCATGTCGGAAACACGCCTGTTCTGCTTGTCCCAATGCTCATGCAGGATGGACGTTTTCAGGCTTACATCTGCGGCCTTGTTGTTGACTATGATTCGGAGCATGATTGTTGACTTACTGTCTTTTTGAAGCTTTCTACGCTTCAGATAGAAGTAGATGGAAAAACTATGTCTCATAAGAAATAAATATTAATTGTGTCCATATCACAAATGGGTGCATAGGACATGGATAAGACATAGATTATGGTTTTGAATGGACTTTAATATCTTGATTATTAATAGTTTTGAATAAAACGCTATATAAGAGGGGAATAAAGTAAATGTGTGATTTTCAGATATTTGTTAGGGTCATAGGGAGAGGCTCAAATCCGCTTGGGGCCCGAACCCAGAGCCCCAAGCTGCCTAGGACTAATTGGATGGTATGTAATGTGTTTATTATCAGGTGTTTGTATCTGTATCGCTCGGCGCTGCTTACAAAAATAGGTTCAGTTCTTACTTAATTTGCTAGTGAACCTTGTAGGATATTAATATTTAATCAGATACATCAGAATGCTAAGTGTGGACTTTTCAAATAACCACCTCTTTCCATCTGCATCAGAGAAGAATTTGACGTGTTCTCCGCCTCGTCGGAACAGACAGGAAAAGTCGGTTATTTTCGTTTCTTTTGGGAGTTCTTACATTCCGCAGTTTTGGTATGTTCGTACACATAAGTACGGGCTTCTTTACGGAATTTTTCACGTTCCGGTGTCCCGGGTTTACCAAACTTGGAATCCATGAGTTCGTCGATGTTTGTTAGACCGTTTCCTTTTAGAATTTCTTTTTCTGTTCTCACATTTCAAAGATAGTTCTCTTGCTGGAAAATGGCAAATTTCATGGTGTGAAATTGCGAAAAATGGTGTGAATAAGGAGTAGGGATTGTAAGATAATAGTGGATTAGAAAACTTTTATTGCAGATATATAGTATAACCATCTATCGTATTAGTATCCCGTTAAAATCGGGACAAATTGAACATTAATCAAACACCATTGAAAAAAGTGAAGAATTGAGCTCTTTGACATTGTAGAAATTAATCTTTTCAAACAGACCTTTAAAGCATGTTTTATCCGTAAGAGAGATGCTTAGAATTTGCAGAACTTCATATGTTGACCGTTCCAGTTTCATGGCATATCGGGCTATAGCAACAAGGCAATAACTGATAATGGTAGCACTAATTTGGATTTGGACTGAGTTCTCCGTAGGGTGCCCCAAGACTTCTTAATTCTGAGATGTTGTTTTATCCATTTGAAGAACAGTTCAACTTTCCATCAGCTTCGATAAATATTTTATAGTGTTTGGAAAAGTCATACATTCTTCCTATTTATGTCTATTGAATGCCTCTTTACCAAGCTGCCACAAATACTTGTCAATCTGTTTGACAGTGAATGCTTGCAATCCATAGAAAAACTTAAAGGTCTGGATAATATAGTAATAACTACAGTATTCTTTCGGGTCTGTTTCTTTGAATACCATAAAGCCATCTCTATTACGGAAATATTTCAGCAATTTGTTCACGTAACTGTCATAAATAGGATATATATTAGGCCGATGGTGGCTGCAGTATTTTGTCGCAAAAGAATAGAAAAAGAATCTTTTGCCGTTTATCATTATATTTGTCAAATCCATTACAAGCTTCAAGTCGCCTGTTGCTAACTTTTCGTCAATATTTTGATTTAAGAAATGTTTTGCGACATTATGAACCTTAAATATGTTCGTACTATAGAAATCATTCAGCGATGAACACTTGATTAGTATGTCCGACATCTCTTTATTCTCAGGGCAGAGATTGAAGAACAATTTGTTCAGAGCATTCTCCTGATTGACATAATCGGCTAACGTGTTCCATTTCTGTTCATATTCAGTAATCTCTAGGGGAGATGGAACATGGTCTTTTAATATATCTGTTTTTTTATGCATAATATTCTATAATTCACCTTTGTAAGTAATGTCTTTCCAGTGTTTTGAAAAAACGGTCTCACAAGCGTCATCCAGATATTCCTGAAGGAATTTGAAGGGGAAAGGATAGGTCATTAGTTCATTCCATCTTCCGAAACCGAATTTTAACATGGAGGCGATTTCCATAATTTCGTTCTCTACTGTTTCCGGATTCGATTTGTTCAAGACAAATATCCTTCGTGCGCGAGGCATCTTATCCATTTTTGTGTTCTGCATTATTTGCATGTTATCACTATTTGTGCCTGATATGTACGAATAGGAGCCATTTGCTTCTCCATTGATACCATCTGACTTCCACAAATGGAAACCGATATAGCCTCGCAGATATTCATGTGCAACTTTTTTGCGTTTGAACATAGAGATAGTTTCTCCTTCATTGACCACCTTCCCATATCCGTCATCAATCAGGTTAGCATCGAGTATTGGTATCTCTTCTGTATCGATAATTAAATACACGTTGCCGTTTTTCTCCATGGCCATATAATCCCGTCCGCCACGAATCTTATCAGGGTCGTTATATCTTAATTTATCGTGGACAAACTGTTCGAATTCTTCTCCTAAGTTGTTTTGAGACAGTCCGTATTCTTCTATACTCATTGTGCCTGAGATATTAACGGCTAATGAAGCGCCATGCACAAAGCCTTCATTAATCTTGTATCGGAAGAATTTCCAATCGTTTATCAGTTCTGTCAATTGGTTGGGCATTTTTCTGTTGATTAACGAATCTTTTACAAGCAATTCAATGAGGATTCTTCTTGTACTAGCTTTGCTTATCTTATCATCCTTTTGATTACCGTAGAATGTGATATGTTGAAGTACCTTACCAGAATGTGACATCCGATAGAGGGATTTTGTATAATGGGTACAAATTGCATCCTCCTCTTTAGGTTCACATAGTTTTATCACCATGTCATTTCCAGAAGCTTTTCGTGGAAAAACGAGTTTGCCATCCATTAACGAAAGAGCTTCGTTCTTGAATTGATCAATCAATTCTCTTGATGCGGAAGTACCAAAGGGGTCTTCAAATAAAATGCATTTTCCTGATAGATATTCTTTCAGAAGTGAGAGCATATCATCACCAGTCTTGCATTCATCATAGTGCAATACTTCAAAATCACAAAAGTCAATTTTGACGAGACCATCAAAGTCTTCATTGACGGATTGTACTACTTGCCAAATGGCAAATAGTTTTCCGTGAGTATAGTTCTCTTTGTTATATGGCCAATAGGGAACGTTGTTCTTATTGTCATTGAATCTTTTCTTCTGCACATACAGTTTTTTCAGGTTGAAGTCACCATCCTTGAAGTCTTTTATAACTATAGGTTTCACAGATTGCCCTTCCCATAAGTACCCCTCTATGTCTTTCCCGACTTTAAAGACGCAGTTTTTGCGTTTTCTTAATTCATTGTATGAAGATGGGTTAGAGAATGATGTGGTCTTGGCTGTAAGATTCATATATTCATTGATTTCTATCTTCAAACAAACAAGCTCTTGCCTGGATTTGGGGACATTGAAATTCTTGTCATCGCATATGAGTAGTGTTCCATCATTATACATCATCTTATCACTTCTCTTTTTCCCAATCGAGTTGATGGCCAGAGAGGCAATAATCCTTTTCTGTAGTGTATCGTCGTATTCCTCCAGTGTCTCGACTTTAGAACGGATATGCTCATATGTTCTTAGGCTGTTCAAAACTTGTCCCTCTTTACCTTTGGCTATTAGGATAAAAAAGTGAACCATAGGAAAACGTAATCCTGACCATCTTGCCCTTACGCCAGTTACAGACAGACAAGGTACGTCTGCTAGTTGTTCGTATGCAAGATTCTTCAATTCCTTGTTAGTGCCATAGTATGACACGACACGGCTCTTTCATTTAAGCTTAGATAAAGGCACATAATTCCCCCACCCACTTCT
>ENA-ORKW01000335-ORKW01000335.1-human-gut-metagenome-genome-assembly--contig:-NODE-335-length-18692-cov-3.4446_pt1 | contig 18692 bp, 10 predicted proteins | sample MGYA00243062_ERZ508813 | MGnify/ENA primary metagenome ERZ508813 (study PRJEB26277, sample SAMN04329846) | human gut metagenome | biome: human-associated habitat | host: Homo sapiens | place: USA...
GCGTTGACGATGCCGCCACGGTCGTCGAACCACGGGATGCCGTTGACTATCACCGTGCCCGTACTTTGGCCGAAACAGGTTGTTTCGGTATCTTGGACGGTCTGTGGGTCAATATGCCGGATGTATTTGGACAACCGGGGCACTTTTTGGGACAAAGCCTTGGCGGCAATGGCCGCAAAGACTTTGCTCCCCCATATATTAAGATGGGTGTTGTCTACCTTGCCTTGCGGTAAGGAAGGATATCGTCCGGGCGGTATCCACATGAACAGTTTTTTAGATAGTTCCGGTCCCATTTCCGCGACCTGGTCGTGGGTCAGCTTGGCCATGTCCACGAACGGCACGTCCATTTCGTGGGCTATGCGGCGAGGTGACAAGAGGTATTCACCGTGTGTGTCCACCAGTGTGTTGCCCTCTTTTTCATAAATGTATTGGTGAGGTGTCTCCGGAGTAGGTGGGTAATTACGCCTTACGATGGAGTTCATCAGGACGGGATGAGCTCCTTTCTCACGGGTTTCACGCACGAACCGTCTCAAATTTTCATCGAAAGAACCTCCGGGCACAGTGTGTAATGCCGTATCGGTTTTCTCATCGTTGTGTCCGAATTGTATAATGACATAGTCTCCGGCTTGCAGTCGGTCGAGTACGGCCTGCCATCGTCCTTCACGGATGAAGCTTAAGGAACTGCGTCCGCATGCAGCATGGTTTTCTACACGGATGCGTCCGTTGAGGAAACAAGGTAACATTTGGCCCCATCCCCGTTCCGGACTTCCGGAAGCTGTGCTCCGGTCTGCCATGGTAGAGTCTCCAATCAAAAAAATGGTAACCGTCTTCTCTTTCAGGGTGAAGGCGGAAAAGAACAGGAATGCGAGGCATGAAAAGATAAGTTTGTATTGCATATTGTGGGTTGATGTAAGATTCGTGTATGTATCCCCGAGAAAGTGGCGAAACTTTCTTCGGGGATATTGCAGGTAGGTTAATATTGGTCTTCTCCGAGGCCACCGGGACCGCAAATGCCGAGGGGCACCAACTCAATGTAATCGAGATGGAAGACTCCTCTTCCGGTCGGGGTGAACACCGAACGTATGCGCATGGTATGGGGGGTATTTGCCTTTATGTTCACGTTGCAAATTTTGCGGCGCAGCGTAGCCCTCAGGTTATAAAGGAGAGTACATTTGGCGGCACTGTATTGGGGGCCGCTCGTACCGTCGTTGCCGGAATAGAGGCTCTTAGGGCCACAGTAGTAACCGTTGTTTTTCATGACCCTGGCATTTTCTTCCAGTTCTTCGGAGGTATATATTCCATTGGCATTCTCTTCAGAGTTCCGCCACCCGTTCCATCCGTTGTAAAGCCCTCCGATGATGGGGCTGTCCCCTTCTTCGCGCATATCCAACGGTAGTCCCTGGGGTACATTGTCCACGTACATCTGCACGATGCCCCGGTCGGGCATGCTGCCGTATCCCAAACGCAGTTCATACGTGCCCGGGGGGACGTTGGGAAGTTGGAACGTCAAGTCGTATGTACCTAAGATGCTGACGCAATCGTCGAATGCGGAAGTCATGCCTATTTTAGGGCGTTGGGCGAAAAATATGGCATTTTGAGTCCTTTGATGTAGTTGGAGGGAATGTAGTAGTTGTATCCTCCACCTTCTGTCCCGTTTTCCGTGTTGTCGTATGAGCCGTATGGCTGTGTCACGTTGCCGCATAACCTTATTTTATTGTTTGTCAGTTCCGGCCATACGGTGTAGAAATCGATTCTCATCCGCGTGTTCATGACATTGTTGCGCATGGTCTCGTCGTAGGCCAATACGTCGTCCACGTAATAATAGGCTACGTTGAGTGAAAAGTTGTCGGCATCGGGGAGGGACAAGTGTGCACCGCGTACCCGTTGGCCGGAGTTGTAAATGCTAGCCACGCTATGATTGATGTAGAAGTCCGTGGGGGATTCCACGGCAGGGTCTACGGTCGAATATACTTTTTCCAGTTTGATGGTGGAAAAGTCGAGCAAGGTGCTGATCCATTCGGTGGGATTGGCATATTGGGTGTGCACCCCCCAGCAGTTTACCAGTTTGGCCGTGCTCTCGAAGAGCCGGTCGAGGATATGGTAAGAAAGGAACATGTTGAGTGGGTTGTGCCGGTCGGTCAGGGAATGCTTGTTCCAGAACAGTTGTTTATAGGTCTTACCTTCGGGGTTTTCCGGCACCGGTTTGTTTAATCCGAATATTTCTGCGGCTGCATGGTCGTCGTACTTTTCTTCCGCCAACCGGTAAAGGGCATCGATTTTCTCCTCCATGGTCATGTCTTCGTTGAAGCGGTCGCTGTATTTTTCATAGAGGACTTCGTCCGGGACAATCAGCAAGGTGAAACCGCTATACCGGTGGTCGGGACGTTTGGCCGTAAAGATGTCCGTGTCGTGGCCACAGACGATATTGGGTTTGAATCGGGGATAGTCCTCCTTCCATATCTCGTAGCTTTCGTCCTGGTATCGAGCCAAAGAATCCAACAGTCCGGTACGCCGGAGGGCTTCATAGAAGATGGAAAACTGGCTATGGTTCTCATCCAATAAAGTGGCTCCCAGACTGGTATTGGGAATCAGCACTTTGTCCACAGGATGTACTACGCCATTTTCCACGGAATCGTTTTTAAGTTCGTTGATGATGGCCGCACGCCGGTTGATGATGCTGAGCACCATGTGGTTGGCATCCAATGTGTCGCCGTCGGTCTGTATAATCAAGGGCAGGTCTAACTGGTTGTTTTCCTGTTGGGTCTTTCCTAAATCATAAGTATAGATGATTCGTTCCACCAGACAGGCTTTCAGCAGGGTGTCGCAATAGGAGACGGGAATGTCTTCGACCGAAGCATACCCTTTTTCTTTCAAGAAGGCTTCCACACCGGAGTTTATGGGCGGGAATAGGGTACGTGCGCCCCGGGTACCCAGGAAGTCCAACTTTCCGGCACGCTCCACGATGCGCCTGAAGAGGCTGAAATCTTCCCTGTTTTTCAGGAAGTCGCTCATCATGTCTCCGGTGAAAGTGTAGGAGCTGTCGGCCGGCAGTTCGTCTTGGCAACCGGTGAATACGTTTATCTGTGCGGCCAGAAACAGGACTACGCAGCAAGATTTGAATGTTTTGAGCCAGTCTTTGTTCATCTTTTTGGAAGTTTTAAAGCCATTGGCAGAATTAAACAGATGGATGCCTAACGCCGCCAATGGCTTGTTCAACAAGCTTTTGTTATGGCATGGGTTAACGTACCATGACCTTTATGGCTTTCCGTGTCCCGTCGTCCATCAGGTCTTGACGGATGTAGATGCCGCGTTGTCTTGGTTCCTTCACGCGCACGCCATCAAGGGTGTACCATGCTGAACTTACTATCTTGGCCTTGCCCTCGGCAGTGACACCGTCGATGGCCGACTCGAAGTCATCCGGCTTGTTGGCATCCCCGTCGCCATAATATAATAATGTAAAGTTGTCGAATACGGCCCAGTCGTTGGCTACAAGACTGTCTTTGCGCACTCCAATCGTGACTGGCTGTCCTGTCTCGGATACATAGAACGAGAAGTCACCGGCATACAAACCTTCTTGGAATGCAAGGTCAGCGCCCGATACGTTGTTTACTATGATGTGGTACAAGGCTTTTGATTCGGGGAAAAGGCTATCCGGCAGGACTTGGTCGCCCGTGGTATATTTGTATTCTCCCATGCCCTCGAAAATGGATGCCAAGGGTTCGTTCCATTTGCCTTCACCGGATTCCGCATATACCAGTGCGTTCTGCGGTTCCTTGCCTTCCCGTCGTGAAAGGGCGGCAGGGATGGCATCGCCTGCACGGTATAATCCGTCGAATGCCAAGCGGTAATATCCTTTAGGCAAGCCGTAAACGGTTTGATGGATGTCGGCCTCTTTCAAGTTGTAGAACTCATAGTTGTTGGCCGACATGGCATATTGGTTCCCGTTTGTAGTCCAACCCTGTATGGTACCTACGGTTTCCCCGTCCCCGTTCACTTCCGAAAAGCTTGGGGATTGCAGCATGGATGTCATGTCAGCCGGGCTGTCGAGTGTTGCTCCCGATACGTCGATGGAAGTCGCTACCATCTTGTTGTAAGCCTCGTTGATTTCAGCTGTCAATCTTTCAATCTCGTCCATGGATTGCAAGTTTTCCACAGCGGGTACCATTTTTTCGCCGATAAGGGCTTTAAAGGCATCGAACTCCGGGGTGCCGGCAAATTGCTCGTAACTGTAATCTCCGGTACTCATGAATTTGATGTCGTGATAGGTAACCAAGGCATCGAATCTGGTGGCGGCTTCAGTGGCATTCTGAGCTGCCGTGATAGCCTCGTTCAACGCTTTCACATGTTTGCCATAAGATTCTTGCGTCAAGCCCGCGGCTATTGCTTCCCGGGCAGAAGAAATGGCTTCAGTTAGGCTGTTGCGCGCCTCCTGGGTGGTCAGGTCTTCCTGATTGAGCATGCTTTCCGCACTTTCTATCAATGCGTTGATGGCTGAAGTGGCTCCGCTCATGTCGCCTGCACCAAGATATTCGATTTTGAAATTGTCGAAGAACACTCTCGATTCCCACCAACTGATGGCGGAACCTTTTATTTTTATTCCGATACGAAGCTTGCCATCCTGGCCTACATAACAAACCACGCTGTTGAGATAACAAGTTTCGTCGTTTTCAAACAAGTCTGCCGATGTGGTGGAATTGCTGGTCAGCCATTTGTTTTGGTAGGCAGGGTCGTCAGTCCATGTAATCTGTTCAAATCCATCGGTGCCGGGCAGCGCGCTTTCCTCTATCGGGTAGTCCATGATGTGGCAGAGTTTGGCTTGGGCATCGTTGCCCATCAGGAATGCCAGGATGTCGTTGCTCGTGTCTCCTTCTGTTCCCCAGTTCTCTTTCCAATTGTTTGCATTGGTGATACTGGGTGAATAATATCCTTGCATCGTGATTTTATATGAGCCTTCGGGCAGTCCGTTGATTTCTTGGTACACTTCGCAGTCGCTGTCTTTGGCGTTCCATACTTCTGCCATGCGGTTGAGCTTGCTTGAGAGTTGCCCGCTGCCCGATTTGGTCCATCCGTTGGTGCCGTTGCTGAAATTTGTGTTGGTAAATAGTCCGGTGGCATCGCGGATGCCATCCGGTGATTTCAAGGATTCTGCGACGGCTTCCTTCAATATGCGGTCGGCGCGCGGTTGGATGCTGTCCACTTCGTTGGGGTTGAATGTTTTTTGGCTGTAACCTTCCTGTAATTTGTCCAGATAGTCCTCATAAGCGGGTAATCCTGCTTCTGCGTATGGAGATTCATCGTACGCGGTTTCCAGTTCATTGCTTTTGGCTTGAAGGGTCTTGTAAGCTGCAATATCCAAAGCCAAGGAGTCCATGCGAAGTTGGACTGATTGGATGATTCCCATCAGGGTTTCGTTGTCCAGTTGCGGGTTGTTGGCCGCTTCTTTGGCTGTCTTTATGGTCTCTTCATACTTTTGTTGCCCGTCTTTGCTGAATGTCTCGTTGGCATTTGTGTATTCGGCGTATTTTGTTTCTGCATCTGCAATGTTTTGCTTTAAGACGTCATGTAGGGTTTGTGCTCCTTCTTGGCCCAAGAATTGCAGGGAAAAGTTGTCCACGGCTGTCCATTGGGAATTAGCTCCTTCTACACGGAATCCGACAGTGGCCGTACCACCCACGACGGAGAAGTCCAACGTGGTCGGGGTGAACACTTGGCTTTGGGTGATTTCGGCTTTCTGACGTGATTCGCCCACCAAAGTGCGGGCATACAGGTAACGTCCTTCGGCTTGGGTGTCCCCTTCGTTGATTGGGCAGAATATATAGGCTTTCAGGCGGTATTTTCCATCAGGCAGATTGGTAAGGTTTTGTGTGATAGACCAATCCTTTTGAGGAGAGGAAGGATTCCAACGTTCGAAGAAATTAGAGATTTCCGTGCCGTCGGATGCCGTATGTGAACCGGTCTTACGGGAGAAATTATCTTGTTCATTGGCGGGTTCCCTCCATTTGTCCCATCCTTCGTCGTTGTCCGTAAATGAAGGATTTGCCATTAATTCTGTGATATCTATAGGATGGGCGGATGTGGCCGAACCATATTTGAAGTTCAATATGTCTGTTTTTAGGTCCTCTGTCGCTTTCTCCAGTTCTTCGACAGTTACTTTTTCACTTTTATAAAGGTTGGCATAATCCGTTATGTCTTGGAAGTTTGCCGCGTCTGCCGCGTCTAACTGGGCTTGTAACTTCTTTTTGGCTTGGTAAATGTCATAGGCAGTTGGCTCCACAAACTTCCAGTCGTATTGTGGATTCACGACACCTTCCGTTCCTTCGATGACTAACGGGTTGACCCCGAAGTCGCCTTCGTTGATTCCGATGTAACATCCGGCATATTGTGAGCTTTCACCATATAGGGGATCTTCATCGGCGATTTTGATGCGGTAAGCACCATTGTCTTGTTTCACGATTTTCCACAGGATGTGTCCTTGTTTGTCATGGTCCACACAGAGTACAAGTTCGCTGGGAATGTAGAATTCATGGAGCTTGCTGTTCGTCTTCCCCTCCATCATGGACATGCGCCAACCGTATGCGTCGTTATAAGACCCGTCCGTGACGGGACGGCGGCTCAGTTCATAGTCCTGCCCGTAGCTCAGTGTGACCTTCTTTCCCTCTTCGGCCACGATGAGTTCCGTGCCCCAGTTGTTTTTCCAATTGCCATCGCACATGAATTTCCGGGTGGCTACATGGTAGACATAATATACACCGCCTCCGTTCTCGTCGGGAGTCAAAGCCGGGTCAACAAAGGTCAAGGCCGGGTCGGGCCAGTTTTCAGACGCCCACAAGGGCAACGTGGATGAAGTTGCGCTGCATAATGCCATGGCAACGAGTAATTTGTTTCTCATTTCGTTAGAATTGAAGTTAGTCTGCCGACCGGGCTAAATCAGTGTGTGTGTAGCACGGGCCGCAGTGTTGTTTTTATTAATTAAATGACGTAGCAAGGAAGTAGACACACTGATTCCACCAAATTCAATGGTGAATATACTTCCATTTGGTTTGCTTGACGCAAAGTTAATGGCTTGCTTCCTCGGCAAGCGTGCGGAATCATTCTGAAAGAAGGGGAATTCCGTCAAACTCTCCATGGGGATATGCAGATAGTGTGAAATCGGTCAAAAAGAGGGCTATTGTTGCAAAAAGCATACGATGGGATGGTGGAACCGTTTAATTTATCATATCTTTGCGGAAAACTGGATCGTAAAATTCTAAGGCCATGAGACGGTACGTTTGTTTTTTTATGCTTTTTCTTTGGGAATGCCATGTGACGCTTATGACAGCCCGGCCATACGAGATGCAGCACTTGGGAGTGGAAAACGGTCTCTCAAATAATTTTGTGCTTGGCATGGCACAAGACAAGCGTGGTTGCATCTGGGTCGCTACGGATGTCGGTCTGAACCGTTTCGACGGAAACAGTTTCATGGTCTACAAAGCGCATGATTCGGGACTTACGTCCGATGCCTTGAACACGCTCCTTTATGATGAGGCAGAAGATGTGTTGTGGATTGGCGGTAAGTTCAGCGGACTTTGTGCTTGGGACGGCCAAACCGGATGTTTCCGTACCTACGAAAACCGTAACGGTTTAAAGTTAGAGAATGTGGTGCATTTGGCAAAGGCCGGTGACGGAGGGATTTGGATTACACCCCATCATGCGGATCCCATTCATTTTGACACCCGTACACAAAAGTTTTCCACCTTGTCCGAGATGGGCGTCCATTTGGATTATCATTCTAATTTGTGTGCTTTCGAGGATGCCGGAATATTGTATGTCGGTCACAATCGCGGCGGGCTGAGCATGGTGGATTTGAAGAGTAAGACCGTACGCCGGTTTTTCCACGATCCGGCTTCACCGCAGAGTTTGCCGGAGGACAGGGTATATGCTATCTGCAAAGACCGCATGGGGCATATCTGGGTAGGGACCGGACGGGGATTGGCCCTGTGGAATCCCTTTGCCGGCAATTTTACGGTATTCCGGCATGGCCGGGGTAATCCTTCTTCTTTGGTGTCGGATTGTGTTTACGACATTTGTGAGATGGCGGACGGTAAACTTTGGATCGCTTGCGATATGGGCGGTGTGAGTATCTTGGATTTGCACCAGATGGCTTTCAAGCATCCTGAAGAAGTGGTTTTTGAGAACTTGTTGCCGGAAGGGGACGGGAAAGGACTTTCGTCCGGCAATATCCGCAAAATCCTACAGGATTCATTTGGCAATATCTGGATTGGAAATTATAACAGCGGCTTGGATTTTGTCAGCCACAATCGTCCGTTGTTCCGGACTTTGGGCAGTAAGCCTGCGTATGGGATGTATAAGGACGAAGAGGGCCGGTTGTGGGTAGGCGGGGAAAATGAATTGTTCTTGTATCGCGGCGGCAGGTTGTTGGAACGTTTTGATTTGTCGCCTTATTTGTCACGGTTCTATGGATGGGTGAGTGCCATCGTCGGTGACGGCATGGGGGCTTTGCTGATAGGTGTTTCTGGTAACGACCTCCTGAAGATGGAAGTCCGGACGGGAAGGATTGAGCGTATGCCTTTGGATGTGCGGGACTTGAGTGTGTTTACCTTTTTTAGGGAGGACGGAAAGTTTTGGATGGGGACCGTATTGGGATTGTATACTTATAGTGGTGGGAAGATACATAAGGAGACGGAGCTGAATCGCCAGTTGGAGGAAAAAAGCGTGTATGGTATCCTTCGCGACCGGCAAGGCAAGCTTTGGGTCGGGACTTATGGCTGGGGAGTTAAAGTGTTCGACCGTAACCGGCGTGTAGCGGCTGAGCTGAACACCGATACGGGATTTCCGGACGGTTCCGTAAATGCACTGTTCGAGGATTCCCGAGGCGGGGTTTGGATTGCCACGCGTGCCGGGTTGGGGTATGTCAGGGACACTCGCCGTCCTGATTCATTTCTTTTTTATGGTCATGAGCATGGTTTGGAGGACGTTTTCATACGTTCCGTTCAAGAAGACTCGCATGGAAGGATATGGGTTTCCACCAACAATGGCATCTCTCATTGGGATGAACGGAAACAGCGGTTTGAGAATTATGATTACCGTGATGGGGTCCCGATGGGAAATCTCGTTGAACGGTCAGCTTGCCGGGGGGCGGATGGTACGCTTTATTTCGGTTCGATGAAGGGTATCTGCTGTTTCAATCCTTTGGGATTGGATACGATGTCCCGCCGTGCAGGCAGTGTACAAATCATCGAGTGCCGGGAAATGGACAGCCGTACAGGGAGAGGCGGAAAATTGATTTTACCGGGAGAAAACGGGGAGATTGAATTGCCTTATCATCGCAATGCTTTCCGTATAAGTTTCTCCGTGCCCGATTATGCACAGAACGGGCAGGTGGAATATGCCTACAAGATAGAAGGATTGGAACGGGAATGGGTCAATATCGGAGAGGAAAACCAGATTACGCTCCGTAACATGCCTTTCGGGACTTATACCTTCCGAGTGAAGGCCAGGCTGAGGAATGGGGAGTGGGACGAAAAGAATGTGGCTACGATGTCTGTCCGCATCCATCCTCCGTTATGGCTGACTTGGTATGCCTGGACTTTTTACGGATTACTGGCCTTGTCGGCTTTGTGGCTTTGGATGCGTGCCTATAAACGCAAATTAGCCGCCAAAGCCGCCATGGAGGCGGAAGAAAAAAGGATGCGAGACGAACAGGAACTGAACAACGAGCGGCTTCGTTTCTACACGAACATCACGCATGAGCTGCGTACGCCGCTCACTTTGATACTCGGCCCGTTGGAAGACTTGGCCGGAGACGGGAATTTGTCGGACGTTTACCGCAAGAAAGTCGGTTTGGTGCATAAGAGTGCTTTGCAGTTGCTCGACCTGATTAACCGCTTGTTGGATTTTCGTAAGGTGGAAACGCAAAACCGGCAGCTTCGGGTGGCCAAAGGCAGATTGGGACGTTTGGTGACCGAGATAGGCTTGCGCTACAAGGAACTGAACCGGAACCCGAAAGTGGATTTCCGTATAGAAGTTCCGGAAGAAGAGTTCCGGATGTATTTCGATGCGGAAGTCGTGACAACCATCCTGAACAATTTATTGAGCAATGCGATGAAATATACGCCGGAGGGGCATATATGTTTGCGTTTGTGCCGTGGAGAGGAAGAGGGAAGGCCGTATGCCGAGATTTCCGTGTCCGATACCGGATATGGGATTGCACCTCAGGCCTTGCCTCATGTTTTCGACCGCTATTACCAGGCAGAGGGAAAGCATCAGGCCTCAGGTACAGGTATCGGGTTGGCTTTGGTGAAGTCTTTGGCCGATTTGCACGAAGGGGTGCTGGGAGTGGAAAGTGAAGCGGGGAAAGGTTCCGTTTTCGTATTCCGCCTTTGGGCCGACCAAGTTTATCCGTCGGCTCTACATTCGGAAGTTGCGGCGGAGATGGCCGGAGAGCATGTGGCTGACGAAGGGGAAGAGGCTGACATCAGGCCGCTTGTGTTGGTTGTTGAGGACAACGATGATATCCGGGATTACGTGGCCTCTTCCTTCGATGAAGGATACCGGGTGGTAACAGCCATGAATGGCAGGGAGGGATGGGGGGAAGCCCAACGTCTTGTGCCGGATATCATCGTCAGCGACATCATGATGCCGGAGATGGACGGGATAGGGCTATGCCGGAGGGTGAAAGAAGATGTACGTACTAGCCATATACCGGTCATTTTGCTGACGGCCAAAGATTCCATCCGGGACAAGGAAGAAGGATATGATAGCGGTGCCGATTCTTATCTGACCAAACCGTTCAGTGCCACGTTGCTGAACAGCAGGGTACGTAACCTGTTGGACATGCGCAGGAAACTGGCTCGGATGATTGTGGGAAAGGCAAAAGACGAAGAACGTGGAATGCCTGCCGGAGAGGTTCGTCTCAGCAAATTGGACGAAGAGTTTATCCGTCGGTTTACCGACGTGGTGACGGAGCATATCAGTCAGGATAAGTTGGATATCCCTTTCATGGCCGACAAGATGAACATGAGCGTGTCCACGCTTTACCGTAAGCTGAAAGGGTTGACCGGCCTGTCGGGCAATGAGTTCATCCGGAAGATAAAGCTGAAACGCAGTTTATACCTGATGACCGAACAAGGGCTCAACGTGACGGAAGCCGCATACTCTAGCGGTTTTAACGATGTGGGTCATTTCAGACGCTGCTTCAAGGAAGAATATGGCGTTTCACCCTCGAAATACACAAAGCGTTAAGGCGTGTGTCATGTGATGCCCTATTCACATAATTTCCCGATGGCTTTTTCCAAGTCTTCTATTTGCTCGTCCCGCGCCACAAGGTCGCCGTGGCGGTCGATGAGGAAGAAGGTGGGAAGGCGGCGCACGAGGTAAGAGCCTAAATAGCCCGAAGCCTCTCCTCGGCTCTCATAGACGCAAGTCCAGGGCAGGTGTTCGCATGCCGTTTTCCAGTAATGTTCATCGGGGTCGATGGATACTTGGTAAATCTCAAATCCCTGTGCGGCGTACCGGTCGTAAAGTCCCCTCATCTGCATGATGCGTTCTTGTGAAGACGGGAGGGAGTAAGCAGTGAAGTCCAACAGTACGACCTTATTTCTGATGTCGGAAAGTTTGCGGTTTTTACCGTGTATGTCCGGCAATTCTATGTCGATGATGCCCGAAGCGGATATCTTTTCCGGGTCGATGTCTGCCAATGATACGGGAGTGGGGCGTTTGGTGTTCTTCATGCCTTGTATGGCAATGTTGTGCAAGTTTTCCGTGCGGTTGGTGCCTGGATAGTTCGCGTCCCATGCCGTGGCCACGGCTCCCACGAACTTGATGTCGTCCGGATTGCTTACCGGGTTGAAGATGAGGCTTCCGTTTACGGTCTGGAACAGGGCGAAGTAAGCCGGGGCAGAAGCAGGGGCTTCCATGATGTACTTCTTTTTCATTTCCTCCTTGTAGATGTCTATTTTTTCACGGACGAGCCGTTCCTGTTCCCCTAACGTCAGGGTCTTGTCGGTCATGATGTCCCTGACGGATTGTTGCAAGGCGATGAGTTTGCCGTTGATTTCCTTTAGGGTTTGGCAGTCGGGTGAGCCTTCCACCTCATAGCCGGTGCCCATGGCGGGCCACGTGGCTTCCACGTGTATGGTCTCCGTAGAGTCTACGGACAAGTTGACGATTTGCCGGTCGATACGCAGGCGGTAAAATTCCGGATTGAAAGGACGCATGCCATGGAAACGGAAGTCTCCGTTTTCGTCCAGGCGGATAGAGTCAAGTGCTTCTATGCCGTTCAAGGTGACAGCCTCGAAGTAGAGTGTCTTGCCGTCGGCTTCGGCAATCCGTCCGTTGATTTCAAATTGTTCTTTCTTGTCTTTACAAGCCGTAGCCAGTATCATGAGGGCGGCCATGGCGTATGTCATTTTTTTCATCTCGGCATCATGTGTTTACAAACCATTTACAAAGATAGGGCCTTTCGGCTTCTCTCGGAGTATGAAACTACGGTTTTTTCGGAAAAAAGCCATGTTGTGCCATTTTTTACGGGCTTTAAGTCTGATTTATCAATATTTATGCGTACATTTGCCCGATTTATTGATGAAACATTTTAAGAAACCAAATGAACGTAATTAAGAAAACAGTCGAATTGCCTGATGGGAGAACCATCAGCATCGAGACCGGGAAATTGGCCAAACAAGCCGATGGAGCCGTTATGCTCACTATGGGCAACACGATGCTCTTGGCCACTGTCTGTGCCGCCAAAGATGCCGTTCCCGGAACAGATTTTATGCCTTTGCAGGTAGAGTACAGAGAGAAATTCGCCGCTGCCGGCCGTTTCCCCGGAGGTTTTACCAAGCGTGAGGGTAAGGCTTCTGACTATGAGATTCTGACCTGCCGCCTGGTGGACCGCGCTTTGCGTCCCTTGTTCCCCAGTAACTATCACGCAGAAGTTTATGTGAATGTGATTTTGTATTCTGCCGATGGCGTGGACATGCCGGATGCATTGGCCGGTTTTGCCGCATCTGCCGCATTGGCAGTTTCCGATATACCGTTTGAAGGCCCGATATCCGAAGTGCGTGTGGCACGCATCAACGGCGAGTATGTGGTCAATCCGACTTTTGCCCAGTTGGAACAGGCCGACATGGACATCATGGTGGGTGCCACGGAAGAGAACATCATGATGGTGGAAGGCGAGATGAAGGAAGTGACCGAACAGGACTTGCTCAACGCCTTGAAGGTAGCCCATGAGGCCATCAAACCGATGTGCCGCCTCCAGAAAGAGTTGGAGAAGGAAGCCGGTAAGGAAGTGAAGCGGGAGTATTGCCACGAGGTGAACGACGAAGACTTGCGCGAAGAAGTGAAGAAGGCTTGCTACGACGCAGCGTACCGTATCGCCCAGGAAGGCAACCGCGACAAGCATGCCCGTGAGGATGCTTTCATGGAAATCCGCGAGAACTTCAAACTGTCGTATGCTGAAGCACACGCCGATTTGTCGGAAGACGAACTGGCTGAAAAAAATACGTTGATTGACCGTTACTACCACGATGTGGAGCGCGATGCCATGCGCCGTTGCGTGTTGGACGAAGGCAAGCGTCTCGACGGTCGCGCCACTACGGACATCCGTCCCATCTGGTGCGAAGTAAGTCCGCTGCCGGGTCCCCACGGATCGGCCATCTTTACGCGTGGCGAGACCCAGTCGCTTTCTACCTGTACGCTCGGTACGAAGTTGGACGAGAAGATTATCGACGAAGTGCTCGACCAAAGCAAGATGCGTTTCTTGTTGCATTATAACTTCCCGCCGTTCTCCACGGGAGAGGCCAAGGCGCAACGCGGCGTGGGCCGTCGTGAAATCGGTCACGGCCATTTGGCTTGGCGCGGCCTGAAAGGGCAAATCCCTGAAGATTTCCCTTATACGGTGCGTGTCGTGTCCGATATCCTGGAGTCCAACGGTTCTTCTTCCATGGCCACGGTTTGTGCCGGGACGTTGGCGCTGATGGATGCCGGTGTGCCGATGAAGAAGCCTGTCAGCGGTATTGCCATGGGCTTGATTAAGAATCCGGGTGAGGAAAAGTATGCCGTGTTGTCCGACATCTTGGGTGACGAAGACCACTTGGGCGACATGGACTTCAAGACGACCGGTACTATCGACGGTCTGACTGCCACCCAGATGGATATCAAGTGCGACGGTTTGAGTTACGAGATTCTAGAGAAGGCCCTGATGCAGGCGAAAGCCGGGCGTGAACACATCTTGGGCAAGCTGACCGAGTGCATGCCTGCACCGCGTCCGGAGTTGAAGCCGCATGTGCCTCGCATCGTCCAGATTACGATTCCGAAGGAATTCATCGGTGCTGTCATCGGCCCTGGTGGAAAGATTATCCAAGGTATCCAGGAGGATACAGGTTCTGTCATTACCATCGAGGAGACAGACGGTGTAGGTGTCGTACAGGTGAGTGGCGCCAATAAGGACGTGATAGACGCAGCTTTGGGTAAAATCAAGTCTATCGTGGCTGTGCCCGAGGTCGGTGAGGTGTATGACGGTGTGATTCGCAGCGTGATGCCTTACGGTGCATTCGTGGAATTCATGCCGGGTCGCGACGGTTTGCTCCATATTTCCGAAATCGACTGGAAGCGTCTGGAAACGGTGGAAGAAGCCGGACTGAAAGAAGGCGACCACATTCAGGTGAAACTGGTGGATATCGACCAGAAGACAGGCAAGTTCAAGTTGTCCCGTCGCGTGTTGCTCGAAAAGCCGGAAGGCTACGTAGAGCGTCCCGCCCGTCGCGAGCGTCCTGAGAGAGGCGAACGCCGCGAACGTCGCCCGCGCAATGACGGACAAGGAGGCGAATAAATTGTTTCATCAACGAAAATGATAACCGAAAGGCTGTCTGCTATCCTGCGGACAGCCTTTTTGATTTGGAGACACTCATATTTTTCTTTTCAAATTTATGGGAAAATATTTGGTTATCTATAAGAAAAACGTCATATTTGCAAAGTGACATCAAAAAGGACATGTTATGAGTGTGAATAGTGCCCAAAGCCTTATAGGAATGTTGGCGGTTGTGCTATGGCTGAGTTCATGTGCCACAAGCCGGCGGAGAGCCTACGATATGCGTCCGGAGAACCGTGCCGCGCTGTATCAGGAACGCAAGGCTTCGCCCTATTACAGAATGGACAATGAGCACACGTTCCCTATCTATAAGGCACCTTATACAGTGAATCAGCAAGAGGGGCAGGTGCTTTTCGGTAGGGGGGCTTATGAGCTTTACCGTGCGAAGGACGCGACTTATGTCACGGCTACGTACCGTTGCCCAGAGGACTGGTGGTTTTTTAATTTTAATTCAGGATGGGCCATTATCGACAACAAGAGAGGCGACCGTTACATGTTGCGCGAAGTGGAGTATTATCCTACGGATACATGTTTTTGGATAAAGGACAGCAGGGACAAGTTTGTTCGTTTCGTATTGGTTTTCCCTCCGCTTCCCAAAAAAGTGAAGACCGTGGATTTCTTTATACCTTCCGGTGAGTCGCGTTTTAATTTCGACGGTTCGGAAAAGCATATGTCCGGCTTGTACGTGGAAGATTTACGACCTAAACACCGGATACCTCAAGGCGAGGTCATCCGCTGATCCCGGTTCGGCGTGGGATGTGGGGGTGGTTCCTGATTTCGGGGGCTGCCCCCTAATTTTGTCTTTCAGGCCGGACTGAGGCTGACATAATGTCAAAACGGAATCCTGCAAAGGAAGGTAAATGGAGTGGTTATGGAGTCTTTTGTTTTGGCTTTTATTAAACCTTTGGCCGGTTTTCAGCTTGTTTTTTGCATTTCTTGAGCGAATTTGTGATTCAGTCTCAGCCGAATGATTTTTCGTTTGGCTGAAAAAACATTTTTTTTGTCCGCATGTTGTTCGCCAACCCTCTGCATGTCGGTGCGAAGTTTTCCCGAAAACGGGGTGGCGATGCACCTCCGAGGCCCGTTTTTTCTCTATTTGAGGTGTTTTGCTGTGCTAAAAAGGAATGACAGATTGTCTTGTGAATCTTGTTTTATGCTTACATTACCTTTTTCATATCAGCGGAAGTTGTGCCTTTTCGTTGTGTTTCGTGAAAGGCAGGAGCCTCTGGTGTTTGGCAAATTGTCCGTCCCCTAATCCGCGAGAATCGCGTATTTCCAGCGGCTTCCGGCCTTGGGGACAAAAAAGGGATTCCTGAATGGGAGGTTTGACATATTGCAAATTCTTTAGGATAGAGGTGTATGGGTAGTCAAAATGACATGTAAGGTGTCTGTCTTTTTATGGTTTTTGTCATTTTTTGATAGGGAAAAGTACGGAATGTAACAAATCAAAAAGGAAGTGTTACATGGTAGAAAGTGTGATTTTTGTATTTTCTCTATATTTGTACCGTGAAGTTGTTCATGTGCAGCTTGATTTTGGATAGTATATTCATGTTCAATATATTATGATTTTGTCTTTGTTGTTATGATATTCGTAAAGAAAAGATTCTTGTTAGTGTTATTGCCTTCTCTTTTATTGTTCGCGTGCCGTGAATCAGTCCAATTTCCTTTGAAGGCTTTTGATGGCTTTGATGATGGAATGCGGAAAAACGGTGACGGGTTAGCTGTGGAGGCATTCTTTGCTGTGCCCCTGCAGTCGGGGGCACAGTGTATGGTGGAGGGTATAAAAAAAATCATACCAGTAGATTCGTTGCTGATTGTGGTGTCTGAAAGGAGCGTCTTGGCATTCGACCGCAGTGGGCATTATATATGTAATTTTGGGCAGCGCGGAAATGGAGAGGGTGAATATATAAAAGTGTCCACGGCTTATTGGGACAAGTCAACACGTACCTTACGAGTGATTGACGGTATCCGGAACCGTGTTTTGGTGTATGCCCAGAATGGGAAGTTGCTTGATACGCTTTTTTTCCCACCTGCTACTTTTTCTTTGTTGGGAACGGCAGAGAGTTTGGGCAGGCATCGCCTTTTTTGTGCCAATTACATTTATAACGACCAAAACGTGGTGATGTCTGATTTTGATATGTTAAAAGAAGAATGGGAGCCTGTATACAGGTTTCCCGGGCAGACAGACAACACGCAGGAATACGCAGGGAGGCATCCTTTCGCGTTGTCCGGCAATGAGATAGTATGCGTGTTGCCGTTCGACAACCGGATATACGTTTACTCAATCGAAGACATGTCCTTACAGCCTCGGATGGAAGTGTTGACCCGCCAACCGGTTCTGGCCGAAGAACAGTTGGTTGAGATTGAAGATTATGGTATCAACCGTTATGCGGAAGAATTGTCGCGCGGTGTTTTCGTGGGCTTTACAGATATATTCGAGACAAGTGGGCATTATTTGTTGGGGTTTTCCGACCTTTATTATGCCGTGGCGGACAAGGTTGCAGGCCGTGTGGAACGGTATGGATATGGGGTGGATAAGGAGAATGTAGATTGTCTTCCTTTGGTGAACATACTGTCAACGGACAACGACGGTTACTTGATTGGCTATGAGAATGCGTTCGATTTGAAGTCTTGGCGTTTTGCGGACAGCATACAAGACAGGCATTTGCGTGTGATGGAGCAGGCAGTGTCTACCATGACAGAGGAGGATAATCCTTGTCTGTTCTTTTATAAGCTAAAGCGTTGATTTCGAATATAAAGAAAAGAAAGGATATTTGTCTTCATATTTTTATAGCCACTCGGCCGGGGACTTTATCGACCTTGCGGAAGTTGTGCTTTCCGGAGGAGGAAAAATGAAAGCCGGAAGCCTTGGAAAGCGACAAATTCTCCGTGTCGCAGTCTTGAAGAGTCGCGTATTTCCGGCGGTTTCCGGCCTTGGGGATAAAAAAGAGATTCTTGAATGGGAATATTAACAAAATGTCATGGCCTGTCTAATTGCCGCAAGGCAAATGTATAGGCTCCCAAGGCAATGGAACGGTTGGTTCCTTGCCGGGTGAGGGCTATTCCCGTACGTTTGAACGCATCATAGGGGATGGCCTTGTCGGTATCCAGGACAGGAATGAGGCGTTTTGGGGTGGTTGCGAAGGTTTCAAATTCTTTCTCGTCTTCCAAGTCGTATATTTCCATCTGCAAACGGGGGAAACGGCTGCCATCGCGCATGCCCAGTGTGCCGTGCAAACCTTCAAACAAGGCGGGGCGGATGTATTTATAGGCACCCGACAAACCTCCGCCAATGACTACAAGGCCGTCTATCAGGGTGAGGGCGGAAGCTAAGGCTTCTGCGGCCATTTGTCCCAGTTCGGCAAAGGCTGCCCGGGCTGCTTCCGGATTGCCGTTCCGTGTCCCTTCGGCGATTTGGAAGATATCCTTGGGGGAAAGGTTTTCTGCTGAACCGGATTCCCGGGCATGGACAGGTTTCACGGCACGGATACTCACACTTTCTTCCACGATATATTCCGGATACTTGTGATTGCGTTGGCACCACACGTCGCCACCGGTAGAGTTGTCGCCCGTGAGCAGCTCGTTCCGGATGACAACGCCTGCCCCGAATCCCGTACCGAGCGTCACACCAATCAGGTTGTGGTAACGCCGTTGCGAGCCGCAGGCTTTCAACCGGTCGTTTACCTCCGGTAGGATGCCGGTCAGGGCTTCGCCGTAAGCGAACAAGTTGCCGTCGTTGTTGATGAAAACCGGAATGCCGAAAACGTGTTCCAGATAGGGGCCTAAGGCCACGCCTCCCCGGAAGCCCGGGAAGTTGGGCAGG
>ENA-ORKW01000376-ORKW01000376.1-human-gut-metagenome-genome-assembly--contig:-NODE-376-length-17165-cov-6.41146_pt1 | contig 17165 bp, 19 predicted proteins | sample MGYA00243062_ERZ508813 | MGnify/ENA primary metagenome ERZ508813 (study PRJEB26277, sample SAMN04329846) | human gut metagenome | biome: human-associated habitat | host: Homo sapiens | place: USA...
CAAATTAAATGCAGATTATTTTATAGAATTAGTGTAAATTAGTATATAGCTGCCTAATTTTTTTAGATGGAAATTCAAATATATATGACAAGATTACTATTGAGCATTTAAGCCAAAGTATAATATTGAGACTTTCATATTTGAATTTTGAAATTAAATATTTACATCAACTACAAAATATATTTTTTGATTTAACAAGTGTAGAATTATCTGTTGATAGTTACATTAAATAGTTATTTATCTCAGCGTGATTACTTAGGTAGTCACGCTTTCTTTTTGTCTAAAAACGAACATTCTCCCAATTGTTTCGTATCGTTAGCCTTAAAATTTCCCCTTCCCTTTCTCTATAAGTAAATTTACCGTATGAAATTATTAATCAAACTCATACGGTATGACAATCTTTGAACAAATCTTGGCAGGACTGCAACAGAAATTCGCTGGGGTGGACACTGCCACACTCACCCGTATCGCCACAAAGAAGGCAGAGGGTGTAACGGACGAAACGAAGGTGACCTCCATCGTTGAGGGTATCTCATTTCAGGACGTGATGCAAAACTATGGTGATTTCCGTGCAGGACAGGCGCAGACTTCCGCTGTTTCAAACTACGAGAAGAAGCATGGGCTGAAAGACGGGAAACCAATCGAGAATCCGAAACCAGAACCACCGAAACCAAACGACCCTCCAAAGCCGCAGGAAACGGACATCGCAAAGATGATTGCCGATGGCATCGCAGCCGGTATCAAGCCTTTTGCCGAAAAGCTTGCCAAAATGGAGGAAAATGAAGCGCAGGCGCAGCGCAATTCTCAGATTTCAGCAGTGGCGAAGAAGTACGGCATTCCCGAATTTATGCTGAAAGACCGCAACATTCCTGAAAACACGGACTTGGATACTTATTTCAAGGACATGAAGCAGGATATGTCTAACAACGGTTTTCAGTTCTCCAAAGCTCCTGAAACTGCCGAACAGAAGCAGGAGAAGGAAGCGAGCGAGTTCGCCAAAATGATTGAGGCGGACACAAAATCTATTGTCGAACAACAAAACAAGTAATTTATGTCAGCAGGATTTAAGTACAACATTGAGCCTGAACCGTCCATCGAGGAACGCTATGACGTTTCTACCGGAGTAAGACGTAGAGGCCCTTACAAGCTGGATACGGCCAACCTTGTCACTGGTTCGTTCCTTCCATCCTTCACTCCGATTGCCGCTGATTTGGTAAAGAAAACCGCTCAGGTGGCCATCCGTGTAGAAGTCTATGAAAAGTTTACCACCGGTTCCAATACCACATTGAAAATCAAGAAAAACTCTTTGGCTTATGTGGGTATGCATCTGGGTAATGGTTCTCATGGGGCTACCATCAACAGTATTGACAAATCAAACAAAGATTTCGATAAGTTGACGCTGTCTGCCGACTTTGGCGAAACATTGGAAGCTGGTACTGTACTCTATGAAGCTACAGCGGTAAGCGGCACAACTCCGAAAGTCATTGCTAACTCAGCCTTGTACGGAAGAGTACAAGTAGAAGAAGGCATTGTATTAGTTGCTCTTTTGATGCGAGCATTCGAGATTGAGCCTACCAAATTGGTTATGCCTTTCTCTGACATTGACAAGGCCAACATGCCGCATTTCCAGTTCAACGCTCCTGACGTTACTCAAAGTGGAAAGGCTGTAGTTGCCAAAGCGTCTTCCAGTCAAGATGGCTTGATGAGTAAAGAAGACAAAGCTAAATTGGATGGTATCGCATCCCAAGCCAACAAATTCACTTTGTCTGCAGCAACATCTTCTGCTCTCGGAGGTGTAAAGCAGGGTGTTAAAGTAGATGATGCTACTGGGCAGGAAGATGCACATACAAAATTGAATGCCCTTCTGGCATCTTTGAGAACAGCAGGTGTAATTGCAAGCAAATAAAGAAAGGAGGTAAAACATGATGCTAACTATTCATACTCTGTTTAATGACCCCAATATCGTAAACGCCGTTATCCAGCGCGTCCTTCAGACTCGTAAGGATACAATCTACTGGCAGCAGTATCTTGATTTCCGTAGAACGACTACCCGTGTATTCAAGGACTACATCGGTCAGGTTACTGGAGTGATGGCCGGTTCCATTAACTCACGATACGGCGAGAAGCCTATCCGTGAACGTAGAAACATTGGTTCGGGATACGGTGAAATCGCTTATCTGGGTGATGCCTACCAGATTTCCATTGACCGTTTGTCAGAACTGCAGGACTTGATTGACAAGTTCAATGCAGCAAAACCTGCTGACCAGGTAGCAGCCATGCAGGAAATCGTGAATTTCATCTACGACGATTACCGCCAGGTACTTTTGGCAGCTCACAAGCGCATGGATATTATCGTAGGTTCACTTCTGATGACCGGAGAAGCAACAGTCAAGAACAAAGACGACAATGCCGGAGGTGTCGACCTTCTTAACATTGAATTGCCGTTCAAGTTCATCAAACCTGATACAGGTGCTAAAGCGAACTTCATTACCTATTTGCAACAGCAGATTAATGCACTGAAAGCTGACTATGGAAACTTCCAAAAGATGATTATGTCACGAGGAACTTTCGTGAAGAATATCATCGGGTCGGCTGAGTTTGGTGACAAGTTCAAGATGCAGCTTACAGGAAATGAAATGTACCTTTCAACCGGGTTGATTACCTCTCAACTGGCTTCCCAAGTGTTCACTGGCATCGGGCTTCCGGCCATTGAAATCAAGGAAGATTACGTAAAAGACCAGACCGGAAAAAACGTGCAGATTTACGCCGACGACCGTATCACCTTGCTTCCGCAGGATAAGGTCGGTTATATGCGTTTCCACACTCCGTACGAAGCAGTGGACGGCGTACCTGGACGTAACTACACCCAGGCAGACGGTGATATGCTTATTTCCGGTTACAAGGACAAGAACGGTCGTTATTTGGAATACACTGCAGAGTGGATTCCGCAGATTACGAACCCGAACCTGATTGTGAACTTTGATTTGTCAACCATGAACGAATGACAGTAAACGACTACATATCACAGAAGTTTCAGACCTTCGGCATCAACTTGTCGGAGGCTGACCTTTTGGAGATAAGTTTGTCTTCAGGAATAAGCGGAGATGATGAGATGGGCCCGTCAAACATCGGACTTGTTTCGGTGTCTATGGCGAAGTTCATCCCCTCTCTATTACTCCGTGCCACTTCCATCAGCGAGAACGGTTTCTCTATGTCATGGGATACAAAAGGCTTGAAGGAATACTATTCTTTCTTGTGCAAGAAGTATGGTCTTGAAGACACGCTGTCAGATAAACCTAAAGTCAGATTCCTATGATATTTGCTCCACATACATTACAGGTTAAGGTCTTTACTCCGATGGAAACAGACGAGTTCGGCCGGCCCATTCCCGGAACCGGTGGAGAAAGCTGGCAGGACGTATGTAAGTGCCGGTGCGACGATAACTCAACCAAGGAGTTTACTTCGGAGAATGGCAAGGTGTACCGACCGAACTATCACGTAGTCTGTGAGAAGAAAACCTCACTGAAGGCTGGTGATGAGGTCAGATGTATGGATGGCGATAATATCCGTGGAACTGGCAAGGTTTACATGGTGAAGAATACGAATTATTTTGGTTACTCAGAGATATGGCTGTAAAATTTGATTTTTCGGACGTGGATAGCTTTTTCGAACAAGGTTATGCCGAGGTGAAAGCCGTTGAGGAGAAGGTTGGTAAAGAGGCTGTCGATTACGCTGTAAAGAATGGCAACTATCAGAACTGGACCGGAACACTCCGTAAGTCAAATAAGTATTCAGTTGAGGATGACGGATTGGTGATAAGAAACGATGCTGAGTATGCCTCGCACGTCGAATCTAAAGGCTATGAAGTATCAACTGGTGCGGCTCTATACGCTGAGAAACGATTGAAGGAGGAAGTCAAATGAAGTATAGAAAGAAACCAATAGTAATTGAAGCTATTCAGCTTAAAGTAGATAACTTCGATGAAGTATGTGAATTTATGGGTGAAACTCCTGCACTGGAGTATAATCCGGATTTTGGCATAGATGAGCATGGTAACACCAACGAGCCTTATCTAGGTGTGTACATTGAGACTCTTGAGGGTAAGATGCTTGCAAGTTATGGCGATTACATTATTAAAGGTGTAAACGGCGAGTTCTATCCTTGTAAGCCAGACATTTTCGAGAAAACATACGATAAATCTGATGATTTATCGTACGCAATGGATTTTGGTGACGCCATTGAAGTTTTAAAGCAAGGAGGTGCAATCCGAAGAAAAGGTTGGAATGGCAAAGGACTGTTCGTTATAAAGCAAGTGCCGTCTCATATTGAGAGCGAAATTATTCCGAAGATGCAGTCGCTTCCTCAATCAGCCAAAGACCTTATCCTGAAAGGAAAGGGCTTCATTGACTACACAAGTCAGTGTCTTATCTACAATGAGAATACCGGCAGAGCTGATTCGTGGGTTCCATCTATCAGTGATGTTTTTGCAGAAGATTGGGAGATTGTGCAATGATAGTGACCACCGACATAGCGAACATACTTTACCGTGACTGCCAGACTTTCGGCATTGACATCGTTCCTCACGGAAAGAAGCTGACTGGCGAATTGAAGTCTGAAATGATTGTCATTCATGCCAAGAAGCAACAATCTGAAACGTATTGGAAGAAGTCTTTCGTAGAAGTGAACCTTTGCGTTCCTGACTTAAAAGAAGGCGAAGCCAACACCATCCGTCTGAACGAGCTGGAGAAACAGGCGCAAGAATTGTTTGACGGAGTGACCGGACGCTATGACGGAACAACCTATCATTATTCCATCGACACAATCGGGACAGAGGAGGACACAGCCTTAAAGTGTCACTATGTGAATGTAAGAATTTTGTTTGAAGTTTTAAATGTGAAATAACATGGCAGAAGCAAAGAAAGTCACAGCCGCGAATATCAAGAAGCTTTGGTATGGCGAAACAAGCGAGATTACCGCAGATTTGACAGGACAAGCCTTGCATACTCTTTTGCAGGGTGAAACCTTGAAAGAAATCAAGAATATCCATCAGGATACATGGACGATTGAAGAAGCGGAAGCAAGTCGTACAAATTACAAGAACCAGCTCACGAATCAGACCTATCGAAGTGATAAGGAAATGGGTGATGTTACTGTAAACTTCACTATTGGAGAATACGACTATCCTACTAAGAAAGACCTTATGGGTGGTGATGTTATTAATACCGACAAAGGCTGGAAGCGTGCAAGAGGTAAGGTAAACATTGAGAAGTTACTTGTTGCTTTGACTGACGATGACCAGTATTGCGTGATTCCACGTGCTGACATCGGTGCACGTGAAGCCACAACAGACAAGGCTGTCGGTATTCCTGTAAGTGCGGTGGAACTGGAACCACAAAATACTGCTGTTGCACCGGAATACTGGTTTGACTCATCTGAAGTAACAGCAGGTGCTTAATGCCTATCCAATAGGTAGAGATTGAATTCCATAACAGGGGTGGGCTTTATGGCTTCACCCCTTAATTTTTATCTTTTATCAGAATGAATCAAGGAGCAAAAATAGTAACTGAATCCATTATCGGAAGTGATTTCAGAACGGTGTTTGTCGCTGGGAAAGCCTACACGCTCTACCCTCCTACTATCCACAAGCTGGCCGGAGCAATCTCCCATTTGTCAGGCGTACAAGAAGCGGACAATTTGAAAGAAGTTCTGCTCTCCCTGGGAGAAAGCGAGGCTTACAGCAAGGCTCTTTCTTGGCCTATAGCTGGTGACGAAAGTTTAAGTGAAGAACTGGCAAAAGGAACATACGAAGAGAATGTGGACACATTGGATGAAGCACTCTCTATGATTGACTCAAAGGTTTTTCTCAAAGCTGTCAGCTTGGCGAGGAACGTAAGTCTGCTGGCAGCGAAACCGAGGTCGTAGGCAATGATACTCTCTTGGGGCAGATTGCATCGTTCATGGAAAATCTGCATCTGTCATACCGGGAAGTGGTCTATGAGATACCATACAGGAATTTAGTATTAATGCAGCGTGACAAGCTCCATACAGTTACCGGTACCAAGGTTACAAAGGTGAAGGGTAAGGACATGGCTTCGCGCAGAAGAAGAAATAAGAAATAGATATGGCTCTATTAGAATGTTAAAAAGCAACAGAAACGTTACTTTTTTACGTTACAAAGTTTGCTTGATAGTAACGAAAATGTTACCTTTGCATTGTCAATTAAAAGTTCTTTGATTTATGAAGTTTTCAGAGTTTTACAAATTGATTGAGTCAGCAGGCTGGACAATCGAAAAGGGAAAGAAACATCACAAGTATGTTCATCCCGACTTTGACTACTTTATCCCTGTAGGCAGACATCCAGCCAAAGAGATACCTAAAGGTACTCTTGACAGCATGATGAAAAAGGCGGGGTTAAAGAAGTAAAAGAACAGCACCCACTTCGGTGGGTGCATTTAATTGACAAAACTTAAAATACACGATTATGAAGAAGATTCAGGCTATTATTGAAAAAGCAGATGATGGAGGAATCTCTATCTATTCTGAAGATGTAAACGGTGCGTATGGCTTTGGGCTTACAGAACAGGAAGCGAAAGAGGACTTTATTTCTGTTTTAGAGGAACAGGCGGAATATTACAAAGAAAAACATGGTGAATTTCCCAATTGGTATAAAGCTGGTTATTCTGTGGAGTATGTGTATGACTTAAGCGGTTTTTTTGAGGCATTTCCGTTCATCAATGCCAGTAAGTTTGCAAAGGAAATAGGTTCAAATGAATCTGTAATGCGAAAATACAAGGGCAAGATTGTGACGCCTTCCGAGAAACAGAAAACATATATACAATCAAAATACGATGAAATACTTAAAAGAATGGAACTTGTCAAGTTTTGATATTCCAGCCGTGAGGCTTTGATATAAATTAAAGAACAAATTGACAATCTGGCGCATCATTATGATGCGCCTTTTTATTAAAACACTGAAAAACATAAATACGCAACAATAGGTTTATTGTTTGGTATTAATCATCGTAAAAACTGAATATTAATGAATTGAGTGCTAACTTCATGCAATTAATTTTCAGTTTTTTTGTATGCCAACACTTGTATTTAAAATTGCGGCCGATTATGATGAGGTTATAAAACTTCGTAATGAGATTAGTAAGCTGGAAGCCCAGCTCAAGAAGATGGACGTAAACAAATCCCCTGCAGCAGCCAAGGCTTTAGAAACACAACTGGCATCCACCCGTCAGCAGATGATGGGACTGGTAACTGAGGCGGCTAAAGCTGGCGCAGTGATGGAAAAAGACTTTAAATCCAATATTTACAATGCCTCACAATCTGTAAATGATTTTACTCAAAAAATTATTGACCAGAAAAGAGTTGTCAAAGACGTAGAACATGATGTTAAGCGGTTGGGCGATGCTTATAAAACAGCTTTAAAAAGAAATCCGACGGGAGCTGCAGGCTTATTATCAGAATACAAATCTGCAAAGAATACTCTCGATGAAGAAAGAGCTACTTTATTTGGTTTGACTCAGCAGCAGGCTGAAGCCCGTCTTTCAGTAAAGAGACTGAAGGATGAATATGCAGCTTTTAAGGAAGAAGCAGGTGAAACGGTCGAAGCAAATGAAAAGATGTCCGTTTCCTTAACCAAAGTACTTGGTGTAATAGGTGGAGTAACTGCCTTGAAAAACTTTGCCACAGAACTTGTCAATGTACGAGGACAATTCCAGCAGCTTGAAATTGCTTTTTCAACCATGCTGAAAAGTAAGGAAAAAGCAGATAAACTGATGTCAGAGCTGGTGGATATTGCCGCAAAGACACCCTTCGACCTTCAAGGGGTGGCATCATCTGCCAAGCAAATGATTGCTTACGGCTCGTCAGCTGAAAATGTGGGTGATGAACTTGTCATGCTTGGTAATGTAGCCGCTGGTGTTGGCTCCCAGCTTAGTGAAATAGCCTATCTCTATGGCACATTAAGGACACAAGGAAGGGCCTATGCGGTCGATATTCGCCAGTTTGCAGGACGTGGTATTCCCATCTACGAGGAACTGGCAAAAGTGCTTGGTGTGACAAAAGATGAAGTTTCCGGTTTAGTAAAGGAAGGCAAGGTAGGATTTAAAGAAGTAGAACAGGCCTTCAAAAACATGACTAGTGAATCAGGAATCTATTATAACCTGATGCAAGAACAGTCTAAGTCTCTTACAGGTCAGTTGAGTAACCTTGGAGATGCTTGGGATACAATGTTGAATGAGATTGGGAAAGATACTCAGGGAATTGCTTCTGCAGGTATTTCAGGATTGAAAGGTCTTATTGAGAACTATGAAACTGTTGGTAAGATTTTGATAGGACTGATTGCTACATACGGGACATATAAAACCGCTCTTATTGTTGTGCGAATAGCTCAGGATACATTAACGGCCAGAATGGAATTTGCAATACTGATTACTAAAGCTCAAATGATAGCACAAAAGGCCTTGAATACGGTTATGAAAGCTAACCCGTATGTACTGGTAGCTACGGTTCTTGCCGGGCTTGTTGCTACTATGTGGGCCTTTCATGACAGCACAACCGCATCGGAAAAGGCACAGCAAAAATTCAATGAAGAACAAAAGAATTTTGCGAATCAGGAAGAGGAACGCAAGAAAAAGATAGAAGAGCTGATACGCGTTATCCAAGATGAGACAGAAACAGAGTTTTCAAAGATAAAGGCCTATGAGGAACTACAAAGGTATTCTCCTGCACTTTCTTCTGCTTATACCCGTGAACAACTGGCTGTACTCAATCTTGCAGAAGCAAATAAAGAACTGAATAAGGAACGAGACAAGAACAGTTATGAAAACATACTAAAGAATATTCAACAATGGGAGGAGAAAATAAAATCATTAAATGCTTCTTTAAAAAATGCGGGGCAAGGTGCCCCATTAATCGCTTCACAAATAGAATCAGCAAAAGCAAATCTTAACAAGTGGAAATCAGCCCTGAGCGAATATAATAGACTGAAAAAGGAAACAGAGGAAAACTCGAAACCTGTAGAAGTCAAGCTGATGGAAGCAAGAAGTAATCGTGAGCAGATTATACGCGAATACAATATAGCAAGACAAATATTGCAGGAAGAGCAAGAAAAAATTAAGAATTTTCCTTTTGCAACAATTCCTATTGACGTTCAAATACGGTTCAATAATGCGCAAGCAGCGTTAAAAGGGATTGACGGCACCATATCTGGCCTGGAATCGCAAAGAGAAGCATCGGAAAAGACGTATCAGCAAGCATATAAAGAAGCAAAAGCTGTTTACGAAGCAAAATTAAAGGCTGTAGAGGATGCTAAAAAAGGTACTGAATCTGCTTATAAGAAAGCAATAGAAGAGTTGGAAGCAGCAGAAAAATCATATAAATCGCTCGGAGGTGTAACGGGAGACACTTTGACCAAACAAGAGAATCAGGCAAAGAAAGATGCCGAGCGACAAAAGAAAGAGCAGCAACAGCTTGCAGAAGAACTCCTTCAGCTTCGCAGGACCAATCAGCAGGAAGAAATCAACCTTATGGAAGAAGGTTCTGAAAAGAAACGCAGACAGATTGAATTGGATTACCAAAAAGAGATTGATGCTTACAACAGGGCTAAAGCCAAATATGGGGAAACTGATGAGGTGAAGCAGATGAAGACTAACACCGAGAACAAGCGTAAGCAATCACTTTACAGCCTAGATTTAGATCAACTTCAATCTGAAAAGGATGCGTTAAACTCCTATCTTCAAGAATACGGCACATTCCAACAGCGTAAGTATGCCATTGCACAAGAATATGCCGACAAGATAGCCAAAGCCCAAACAAATGCCGAAAAGATAAGGTTAGGGAAAGAACGGGACAGCAAACTTTCCGGTATCGAATCAAATGCTTTAAAGGCAAATATAGATTGGGTAACAGTTTTTGGTGAGTTCGGAGGAATGTTCTCCAATATGATTAAACCTGCTCTTGAAGATGCCAGGAAATACATGCAGACCGATGAGTTCAAAAACTCAGACGCGTCAAGCCAGCAAGCCATTGTTGATGCGGTTAATCAAATGGAAAAATCTCTTGGAGGTGCAGGAGGGTTGGATTTCAAGAAACTTGGTGATAATGTACAAGCATATCAAAATTCAGTTGTAAGTCTTAATCTTGCTAAGGAGCAGGAAGCGGATGCATTGGAGCGTCTTGTCACAGCTCAGGAAGAATATGAGAATGCGTTGAAAAACGGTACTGAAGAGCAGAAAAATGCAGCAAAGGAAGCATTGGCAAATGCACAGAGCAATGCTGATTTGGCATCTGCAAATGTACAAATGCAGTCAGAAAATGTTGAAAAGGCACAGAAAGGAATGTCTGAAACAGCCACTGCATTAAAAGCCAATATGGATAACGTGGTACAGGGATTGCAACAGATAACTTCCGGAGGACTCACAAATATCTACAATGGACTGATTCAAGCAGGAAAAGGAGTTGGTGGTGCTGCTGGAAAACTTGCTGATTCGCTTGAAAGCGTTCCCGTTGTCGGATGGATTCTTTCTATAATTGACATATTCAAGGATGGGATAAGTATAGTAATTAGCGGACTCCTTGACTCCGTATTCAGTGCCGTGTCTGGAATCATTGAAGATGTGCTGTCAGGAGATTTGTTCGTATCTATAGGAGAATCCTTAATGAAAGGTATTGGAAGCATTTTTGACGCTATTTCTTTCGGTGGATTCAGTAAACTTACTTCTATTGGGAGCAATGCCAAGGAGGTGCAGGAGGCTATAGACCGACTGACAGACAGAAATGAAGCACTTCAGGGAAGTATTGACGCACTGAATGACACCATAAAAGCCGGAAGAGGTGCAATATCAGTCAATGCTGCAAGGAAAGCCGTGAAGTATCAAGATGAGCAAAACGCAAACTATCTGAAAATAGCACAGGAACAAGCCCGTTATTCAGGAAACCATCATAGCTGGAATTATTACTGGGGAGGATTCACACAAAGCCAAATAAATGATTTCAGCAATCAAATAGGAAGGATCTGGGATGGAAGTCTTTGGGATCTTTCTCCTGAAGAAATGAAACTCTTGAAGGGGAATGTAGATATGTGGGAGCAGATACAGAATGCCGGGAAGGGAGGTTATGGAGGTAGGCTGACTGAAAAGCTGGATGATTACATTGAGCAAGCCGGAAAAATTGAAGAACTGGAAACACAACTCAATGAATCACTCACTGGAATGACATTCGATTCGATGTATGACAGTTTCATTGATACACTAATGGATATGGATGCATCTGCCGAAGATTTTGCCGACAACATGTCTGAATATTTCATGAGAGCCATGCTTTCAAACAAGATTGGAGAGTTGTACTATGACAGATTGAATGAATGGTATGAAGATTTTGCCAAAAGAATGGAGGATGGAACCCTTGATGATAATGAACTTAATTATTTACAAGGCAAATGGAATGGAGTCGTGAGTGATGCTATCAAAGAACGCGATGATATTGCTTCCGCTGTAGGGTATGACAATAAAAAAGCGCAAGGACAGCAGTCAGCCTCCAGCCGCGGATTCGGTACGGAAATGACGCACGAGGATGCCGGGGAACTGAGCGGACGGTTTACAGCCGTATATGAGTCCAATCTTCGTATTGAGACGGCAGAACAGCAGCAAACGATAGCTATTACCGAACTGCGAGGTTCCATCGGTTCCCTGACATCACAAGCAACCGGATTGTACAACATCGCCGACGAGACACGTACCATCCTGGCCAATTCCTATCTGGAGCTACAGCAAATCAGAGAAAACACAGGCGAAATTGTCAAGCCTATCAAACAGATGCAGGCCGACATTGCCGAAGTAAAACGTAATACATCAAGATTATGACAGGAGATTTATTTATTAACAGGAAGGATGCCTGGAGCACATGGGGTGTCCGCATGGGCGACGGTTTTCTCGATGCTATCGACGGATTCAATCAGATGAAAGATTACATCGAAGATGAGAGCCGGCTAGAGCACGGGAAGCGAATGATAACCGACAATGCAAAAGTAGCATCGCGTGAAATCACTCTCCAGTTCACCATAGAAGGAAACTCAGAAGGCGACTATCGGACAAAGAAGAAATCTTTTCAGTCAGAACTGGAGAAAGGAACCGTAAACATCAAAATCCCAACTCTTGGAAACGAAGTCTACAAGCTGGTTTACCTGGGGAAAAGCATCTCTTACGGGTTGAGTATTGACAGGTGTTTCGGTAAGGTTTCAAGTAAGTTTTGCGAACCGAATCCAATGGATAGAAGCGAATAACGAACATTTCCTTTATTGTTTCAAATGGAAGTCCGGATTTTTAGGGCTTCCATTTTCTATTTATGAACTTTGTGGATATGATTGAAATTAAGGACATATCCGGAAAGACGAGGTTCTCCACCCCTATCAACAAAGGGGCGAAGGGAAAGTTTACACTGATGAAAGAGGACTACATCGTTCTCCCATTCTCCGTGCCTGAACCGATATATTTTAAACTTGGAGACTATGTAGACCTTTCTGGGGTTCTGGATGATTCACTGGGCGGCTTACTTTCAAAAGTATATGAGGTAACAGACCTGCAGAAACCTTCTTTCAATGCTTCTACCGGTGGATATGATTATGAGCTGAAACTGGATGCTTACTACTGGAAGTGGAAAAACAAAATTTTCAAATACACTCCTGAACATGCTGGATATGAAGCGTCATGGTCTCTCACCGCAGCCCTTGATGTACAGCTTGATGTGTTCTTACGTAACCTGAAAGCTTTGGGATATACCTATAAGGGAAAAGGATTCGTATTTGAAATAGATTCAACAGTAGAGAATAAGGCAGTTGCAATGACGTATGACAATATGAACCTGCTGGATGCCTTATTCTCAATGGCGGGTGAGGATAAGTGGAACTGTGATTGCTGGATAACGGACAACGTAATTCATTTTGGGCGAAACGAATTCGGTGATGCCGTCAAAATCGAGTTAGGGGTTGAAGCGTCTGCCATGACTCACAGTGAGAGCAAAGGCACTTATGCTACCCGCATCTATGCGTTCGGATCTACAAGAAACATACCTGAGAACTACCGTCTGACCGACGAGCAGGCTGTCATTAACGGTGTGGTCCAGAAACGGCTGATGCTTCCTGCCGACACGCCCTATATCGACGCATACGAAGGCATGTCGCAGGAAGAAGCCATTGAAGATGTTGTTGTCTTCGATGATGTCTATCCCAGAAGGGTAGGAACGCTTTCCGATGTCCACACCCGTACCGAAGAAGTGGAGAACGAGGACGGGACAAAAGATACCGTAACATACTACCGCTACAAGGACACCGGGCTGGAGTTCAAGGAAGAGTATAAGCTGGAAGAAAATCTTAAAATCAGATTCCAGTCAGGTTTGTTGAATAGGCTGGAATTTGAGGTGCTATTCAACCCTTCACCCAAGGATGAGACCCGCGGTGAACAGCTTTGGGAAATTGTCAGGAACGAAAACTACGGCCGTCCGTTGCCGGATGATATGATGTACCCTGCCGACGGTGACGAGTATATCCTTTCCGGATTCGACATCCAACTTGTTTCCGACCAGTATATCCCTGCCGCAGAACGGGAACTGAAAGAGAAGGCACAGAAGATAGCAGACCAGCGAAAAAAGGACGATGGTACATACTACACTACCCTCCGGTCAGAATGGGTTAATGAAGACAAGCTGAAACGCTTTTTCGAGTTCGGGCAAAAGATAAACCTGGTCAATAAAGCCTTTTTTGAGAATGGCCGTGAAAGCCGTGTTCTCGGATGGGAGTTTAACCTTGACATTCCATGGGATTCTCCGGTATATACTATTGGGGAAAGTATGCCCTACTCTCGCCTTAATGATGTGGAAGAGAAACTGGAGTCGATTACGTATAAAGGGCATACTTATGTTGGAGGTGGAGGAAGTAGCATATATGTGATTAAGACCAATGATTCTACTGCCCCATCGGACAGTAACGTATTTTCGGCAAAACGGTCACTTGCAACATTATTGAGAAAGGACAAGGAAGACCAGACAAACTATCTCATTAAGCTTCTTGGCGGTATCATATCTCCTTTCCTGGAATCAATTGACTTCGTGACTGGTATGATGGGTGCTGGTATGTCATTCTCTTCAGAAAAGGGCGGCGAGTCTGTCGGATGGATTGACAAGCTGTACGTGCGCAAGAAAGCTATCTTCCAGTTACTTTCAATAATGGAGACCGAGCTGGCCGGAGCTTCCTTCATGTTCAACGCTTCCGGAGCACGGGCTAAAATAACAAAGGTAGAGCTTGTAGAGAAAAAGGGGCTGCGTTTCAAGGACAATAAGGCAGTCAGGTTCTCGGACGGAAAAAGGGGCTGTGCATCTCCCGGAACCTATGGCTCCGTTTACCGGTGCTACTTCCTTGCCGATGACGGTGACACAGCGATAGAAAACCGTTTCAAGCCGGGGAATCTGGCACGCTCACAGTCGTTCAACATCAAGGAAGGCGCGTATGACGGCGTATCCAATCACTATTGGTGGCGTCTGGTGGAAAATGTCGGTGATAACTGGATAGAGGTATCCGTGAATCATTGTGACGAAGGCAGCGACATACCGGCAGTTGGAGATGTGATGGTACAACTTGGAGACGTATCGGATACGGATTTTCAGGCTGCAATCGTGTTGTCTGCATACGGAGACGGTGCGCCTTCTCTTACCTTCTATCAGGGGATAAGTTCTTACTCCCTCTCCGGGAAAGATATAGTTTCAATCGGATATGATCGTCTAACTAAAGAAGGATACTTTAATGTTTATGGAAAGACATATATCGGTAATAGGGACAAGACAAATTATATCAGACTTGCTTCTGGAGAAATAGAGGTACGTGCAGCAAGAATATTGTTGTCAAATGGTGAAAGCGTTGTAGATGTAGCAGAGAAAAATATCTCAATTAAACTTGGTGCTACAGGTATTGACATCGAAAAAAATGAGATTGTTATTTCTTCAGATAAGTTTAAAATTAAAAGTTCTGAAGGGAAAGGAATAGCCGTGTTTACGGTTAAAAATGGGAAACCACTTCTTCTTACAGAGTGCATAGATGTAAACTCGTTAAAAGTGAAACATTTGGATGGTGCAGACGGTACATTTTCGGGTGAACTGAAAGCCGCTAAAGGTACTTTTTCCGGAACAATATCTGCCGATGGTGCTAAGATTGGAGGTTTCACTATAGACAACGGTTCCTTGAATTGGAAGGGAAGGGATTTTTTCGGCAATGATAGCAGGAGTATACGGATTGGTGTTCCTACGGATGATAACAGTGGTATGATTGACATAAATTTCAATGGTGCGACTGACGGGAAATTTGGGGTTAAAGTAATTGGAAGCAATGACGGTGGAGCATGTATCTATGCTTCAAGGAACGGTACTAGCAAGCCACATAGTTCTAATACTTATGCCGGATATTTTGACGGAGGAGTACATGTAAACGGAAATCTTTATACCAATACGATATTGTCTAATGAGTTCGGTACCGGATGGTCATTGCAAGCCGATGGATCATATACATACAAAAAAGGAGCAACGAGAACAATATCATGGACTATACAGAATGGTTCGATACCTTCAACGTATAAACTGGTTTTTGAAAATGGAATTTTAGTCGATTAATCATGAAAATAGATTTTAAGAAATTTAAGAAGTACACGAAGATAGATAAATCTGAATTCGTGGAGATTGATGTCAGAGAAATGTTTGCAGATAACATTTTCAATGTGACAGGAGTTGGTATTGCTGATTTAAAATTGGCTGAGAAAATTTTTTCCAGCGATGACGATACCGAATTTTCAGATGATGAAGTTAACAGGGTAAGACATCATGCAGCGTCGCTTCTTCCATGGTTTCTTGCTGGGCTTAATGATGCAATGAGATAATTATAATATACAATGTTGGTAATATCATTAATAACTATAAATTAAAAACAATTATGGCAGCAGAAGAAGATTTTGTATTAAGCTTTACAGGTGAAGAAACTGACAATCTATTGAAGCATACAGAAAGTATGAAGAATCAGACAACGGCAGATGACGGTGAAACGGTACAGGTGTACGATACAAACGGCGTGCCGCATAAGGTGTCGAAAACGGAACTTTTGAAGAAGTCTACATTGGCTCTTCCCAAGCTGGAAGACATCTCCAGTTTTGTGGCCGTGAATGCCGCTGGAAATGCAATCGGATTAATGACAAAAGAGCAGGTTGCGTCAGTTCTGGCGGAACTTATTGATTTCCCGTTCAAATATAGAGACCGCGTTGATATTAATACGGATGCTAATAATCTTACCGGTTCAGGATTTTATGCAGTGTATTGTTGGGGTGAAGATATAGCTTCTAAGCACTATCCGATAGAGCTTGGACACATTATTGTGTTCCGCGATGGAGCGGGTGGCTCTGTTTCTCAGCTTGCAATTTCAGGCAACGGTACATCATACACAAGAATGAAATGGGGTGTTGATAACTGGAGCGAATGGAGACAACTAAGCTGATTAAGCTATCTTTTTCCAATTTGACCAAGTTTTACTTGATTGATTATATGTTCTAGTAAATAGTGAACCATCAGCATAGTTGCATTTTAATTGCAATTTGCAATCTACATTGAAAGATAAAAAAACTCCATAAACACCTGTACCATCATTGTAAGAATAACCATATCCTGAGCCTATATCGTCAAGATCCTGGTCACCAATATTTCCCAGATAACGGAATGTTCCAGCCTGTTGTAGTCCGTTCTTTATGTCTGTTACTGTTCCGATAAGTTCCGCCAGTGCTAAATATGCCTGGCGGAACTTATGAATGGAAATAACTTGTTTCCATTCATGGTAAAAGATTTTTTGTATATAACAAACAGAAATAGCATTGATGAACTTAACGATGTTGTGGAGTCCGGCATGTATATGATTATTCCAGGTTCGGATACCTACGGAACTCTGTTAGTTTTTCAAGCAGGAGTTGGAGCTGCTGGAGCAACTGTCCAGCGTTACTTTCATCCTTCAGGATTAAATATTACAAGAATTAAAAATTCAAATAGCGAAAATTCTTGGGCTCAATTATAACTCAATCCACCCTCTCCATGTACCGTCCACCTTCGCCCTCCAATATCGTTTAATTGGATACATCGAG
>ENA-ORKW01000412-ORKW01000412.1-human-gut-metagenome-genome-assembly--contig:-NODE-412-length-16131-cov-4.14282_pt1 | contig 16131 bp, 9 predicted proteins | sample MGYA00243062_ERZ508813 | MGnify/ENA primary metagenome ERZ508813 (study PRJEB26277, sample SAMN04329846) | human gut metagenome | biome: human-associated habitat | host: Homo sapiens | place: USA...
GATCTACACCCTATCCTACACTCTTTCCCTACACGACGCTCTTCCGATCTGTTGACTATGAATTTTCTGATGCAAAGCTTAGTGGCGGAGTAGAGTCACTCTACACTGAGGAAGCCTTTTTACTGTGCAAAAGATACGAATTCAAAAATATGCTGTCACGGTTTAATGTGGAGGCTCCTAAAAACAATGCCGAGGAGCATTTTGTGGTAGTAAGGGACTTAAAGACTGCAGAGAGTGTGTTTGAGAAGGCAAAGGGCAGGGAGGTCGCTTTTGCGGTAGTACCGGGAGAGTCTTTGGGAAACTGCGAAAGTGATGGACAGCTAAGTCTGTTTTCGGAGCCGGTTTCGAACGATTATCTTGCTGTTTCGATTTGTTTTTCAGAGGAGGACATTTATTTTATCTGTACAGGTGATGAGATTTCAAGCAGCTTCCTGGATGAAAAATTAAATACCCTGGAAGTAAAGTCATGGATATCACCGGATTTAAAGACCAATCTGCACAGATTTAAGAGCAAAGAGATAAAGGCAGATGACAGAGGCATATATTTTGACATGATGGTGGCTGCATACCTTATCAATCCGCTTGTCGGGGAGTATCCCTATGATGCGGTTGCAAAGGACTATCTGGGGCTTATGCTCTCATCTAAAAAGGATTATCTGGGAAAGCTTGATTTTACTCAGATGATGAAGGAGGATGAGAAAAAGGCAGTGGACTGTGCCTGCTACGAGGTGTATACTGCCTGGAAATCAAAGCCGGTTCTTTTGCAGAAGCTAAAGGAAATGGATATGCTCACTCTTTACAGAGATATCGAGCTCCCGCTTGTTTTTGTGCTGTATGATATGGAAAATGAGGGTATAAGGGCTGATGGAATAAAGCTTAAGGAGTATGGAGATAAGCTTGCTGTTTCGATAACTGAGCTTGAAAAGAAAATATATGAGGCAGCAGGTGAAGAGTTTAATATAAATTCGCCAAAGCAGCTTGGAGTCATTCTCTTTGAAAAGCTTGGACTGCCAAATGAAAAGAAGACAAAGACCGGTTATTCGACTGCGGCAGATGTGCTTGAAAAGCTGGCGCCGGAGTATCCGATTGTTGCGGATATATTGGAATACAGACAGCTCACAAAGCTAAAGAGCACATATGCTGACGGACTTTCGGGATATATTGCATCCGATGGCAAAATCCATACTACCTTAAATCAGACAATCACTGCGACAGGCCGTCTTTCAAGCACAGAGCCTAATTTGCAGAATATACCGATAAGGATTGAGCTGGGCAAGCTTATCAGAAAGGTATTTCTGCCAGATGAGGGAGATCTGTTTGTTGATTCAGACTACTCGCAGATCGAGCTTCGGGTGCTGGCAGCGCTTTCAGGGGATGAAAGGATGATAGAGGCCTTTAAGAATGGTCAGGATATCCACAGAAGTACAGCGTCCCTTGTGTTTGACACACCGTTTGATGAGGTCACAGACCTTCAAAGACGAAATGCAAAGGCGGTAAATTTTGGTATCGTATATGGTATCAGTGCGTTTGGCCTGTCTAACGACCTGGGGATTTCAAGGAAAGAGGCACAGGGCTATATAGACAGCTATTTTGTCAAATATCCAAAGATTAAGGAGTTTTTGGATCAGACGGTTTTGGATGCCAGGAAAAATGGCTATACAAAGACCATGTTTGGACGTATCAGACCGATTCCTGAGCTGAACTCGAGCAATTTCATGCAAAGACAGTTTGGAGAGAGAGTTGCGATGAACTCACCTATTCAGGGTACAGCAGCCGATATCATAAAGATTGCCATGATACGTGTGCATGACAGGCTTCTTGACGAGGGCTTAAAGTCAAGGCTTATCCTTCAGGTGCATGATGAGCTTTTAATTGAGACAAAGGAAGCTGAGAAGGATAAAGTGATTAAGCTTCTGGAGAAAGAGATGCGTGGTGCGGTGGACATGAAGGTATCCATGGAGGTGGGCACCGAGTGTGGCTATGACTGGTATGATGCGCATTGATGACAGAAAAGGAAATAATATGATTTTTATAGGAATAACAGGTGGTGTAGGTGCCGGAAAATCGGCAGTGCTTAGCTATCTTAAGGAACTTGATGGCATAAGGGTCATGCTCTCCGATGAGATAGCACATGAGCTGATGGAGCCGGGAAGCGACTGCTACAACAGATTAAAGGAATTGTTTGCGGGCGAACCGATATGGCATGAGGACGGGCATTTTGACAGACCGGCACTTGCCGGAGTGATTTTTTCGGATGATAAAAAAAGAGAGCTTTTAAACGAAGTAGTGCATCCTGCAGTAAAGGAATATGTGCTTAATGCAGTTAAAGAGGCAAAAAAAGATGGTCTGTTCATGCTTGTTCTTGAAGCAGCACTCCTTATAGAGGAGGGATATGGTGAAATCTGCGACGAGCTGTGGTATATTTATGCAAGTGAAGAAGTCAGAAGAAAAAGACTTAAGTCATCAAGAGGCTATTCAGATGAGAAGATAGACAGTATCTTTGCAAGCCAGCTTAAAGAAGCTGAGTACAGAAGGCACTGCAAGGAGGTTATTGATAATGATGGAGATATCGAAAACACGATAGCTTCAATAAATAAAGCGCTTAGCAAATACAAGGAGTAGTGGGAATGAACAATGTATTCGGTTTGGATATTGGTACAAGAAATGTTGTAGGAACTGTCGGCTATCAGACTGATGACAAGGAATTTGTGGTTACAGCACAGTATGTCAGGGAGCATGAGACCAGAGCGATGCTTGACGGTCAGATACATGATATAGGCAGGGTGGCAAAAACCATTAAGGAAGTAAAGAACGAGCTTGAAAAACAGACAGGACAGCCACTTGAAGAGGTGTGTATAGCAGCCGCAGGACGAGTATTAAAGACTGTCACGACGCATGTGGAGTATGAGTATGCGCAGGAGTCTGTGGTGACCGGAGAGGATGTCAATACGCTTAACCTGCTTGGCATAGAAAAAGCACAGGAGGCACTCAAGGAGGTTAACGATACAAGCTATAAGTTTTACTGTGTGGGATATTCTACAGTCAAATTCTTTTTGAATGATGATGTGTTTATCAGCCTTGAGGGTCATAAGGCAAACAAAATAGGCGAGGATATCATAGTTACATTTCTGCCGGAGGATGTGGTTGACGGACTTTATGCGGCAGTGGGACAGGCAGGGCTTAGTGTTGCCAATATGACATTGGAGCCTATCGCCGCTATCAATGTGGCAATTCCGGAGAACTATCGTATGCTTAATATCGCACTTGTCGATGTGGGAGCCGGAACGAGTGATATCTCAATCACAAGAGATGGAAGTATCATAGCCTATGGCATGATACCGCATGCAGGAGATGAGATGACAGAAGTTATTGTGCAGCATTTCCTCGTGGATTTCAATATGGCGGAGAGCATCAAGCTTCAGTCTACGACAAGTGATACGGTTACATACAAGGATATCATGAGCATCGAGCACACAATTCCTGCACAGGATGTCTGGGATGTAGCAGCACCTGTTGTTGATAGTATTGCACAAGAGGTATCGGCTAAAATCAGAGAGCTAAACGGTGACAAAACAGTGAGTGCCTGCTTTGTAGTCGGAGGCGGAGGCAAGATACACGGCTTCACGGAAAAGCTTGCGGAAGACCTTGACCTGCCGGAGGAAAGAGTCGCTCTAAGAGGTGAGGAAGTGCTTGGCGATGTGACCTTTGAGCAGGAGGATATTAAGAAGGATCCGCTTCTTGTCACTCCAATTGGTATATGTCTGAATTATTATGAGCAGAGAAATAATTTTATCATGGTCAGATTCAACGGTGAGAGAATAAAGCTCTATGACAATAACAGGCTTACAATAGTCGATGCGGCGCTTCAGGCGGGATTTTCAAACGATGAGCTGTTTCCAAAGCGCGGCACCCCGATAAACTTTACGGTAAACGGTGTGGCAAGGCTTGTAAGAGGCGAGGCCGGAGAGGGCGCAGTGGTGACCATGAACGGAAAGCCTGCAAGCATCAATACACCGCTTGAGCCAAACAGTGAGATAATCATCGAGCCGTCCACAGCAGGAGAGGCAGCAGAGTATAAGATATCGCAGCTTGATGAGTACAATCATTCCGTCATTACTTTTATCATAAACGGCAGAAAGGTATCATGTCCAAGGTTTGTCCAGGTAAACGGAAGGCTTGAGCCGGAGGATTACAGCATCAGGGAAAACGATGTGATTGAGACAAGAAATTACTATACAGTGCGTCAGATTGCGCAGTTTATGGATCTCGTTATTGACACAGACCAGATGATATTTGTAAACAATGAAGAGGCTGATCTCGACACTCTTGTATATGAAAATTTCTCTGTTGAGTGGAAAACAGATGAATATGGTGTTGCAAGAATCGACAATAACAATTATAATGACACACAAGAGTCTGATTCAGATGATGCTTCGGTCTTAGCTGAGCGGGATGCAAACAGCACAGAGTCAGACAACACATGTACCAGAACATCAGAGCAGATGATGAATCAGGTGCTCGATGAGCTGCATGATGAGTTTGCTAAAGAAGCTGAAGCATCTGCTGTGCCGGAAAATGAATTGCCGGAAAATGAATTGCCAAAAAATGATATACAGGAAGAAATACACGAAGAAGACTCATCAGAAAATACAGTTACAGTAATTGTAAACGGTGAGCCTGTAGAGCTGTCCGGCAAGGATACATATATATTTGTCGATATATTTACCCATATCTCATTTGATTTACAGGCAGGAAAGGGTAGGGCAATAGCCACTGTAATAAATGGCAGAGATGCCCGGTTTTCCGAGGAGCTTCATGAGGGAGACAAAATAGAATTATACTGGAAAGAGAATTAACATGTTAGAATTATGCAGCATTGCCAGCGGCAGCAGTGGAAACTGTATATGTGTGGGTACGGATGATTGTCATGTGCTCATAGACGCGGGCATCAGCGGTAAGAAAATAGAAAACGGACTGAATGAATTTGATATGACGGCCACAGATATGCAGGGGATTCTCGTGACACATGAGCATATAGACCATATCGCAGGGCTTGGTGTCATGGCAAGACGCTATCATATTCCGATTTATGCAACAAAGGCCACAATCGGGGCCATAAAATGTACCAAATCCGTTGGAAATATAGATGATGAACTGTTTCATCCTATTGAGGCAGGCGGCGATTTTACAATAGGCGATATAGAGTTTGAGCCGCTTCACATATCACACGATGCGGCTGATCCTGTCGCGTACAGATTTAAAAACGAAAATCATGCGATGGCGGTCGTGACAGACCTTGGCACGTATGATAACGCACTGGTTTCAAAGCTTCAGAACCTGGATGGGCTGCTGCTTGAAGCCAATCATGATATAAATATGTTGCAGACAGGGGCATATCCGTATCCGCTCAAGCGCAGAATCATGGGTGACAGCGGACATTTGTCGAATGAGAGAAGCGGGCAGTTGCTATGCGAGCTTCTTCATGATAAATTTGGCTCAGTAATACTGGGACATCTTAGTAAAGAAAACAACTACGAAAAGCTGGCGTATGAAGCCGTCAGGCTTGAGGTCACAATGGGAGACAATCCATATAAGGCAAGTGATTTCCCTATGTATGTGGCTAAGAGAGACAGGGCATCAGACCGCATAGCCGTAGAATAAGAGAACAGGAGAATAAGTTGTTATGGATAACACAAAGAACAAAGTAATCATCACAGTTGTCGGAAAAGACACAGTAGGAATCATCGCAAAGGTATGTACATATCTGTCAGAGGGCAGTGTAAACGTGCTTGATATCTCACAGACTATCGTTTCAGGTTATTTCAACATGATGATGATTGTGGATATGGCAAATGCTACAGCTTCATTTGCAGAGATTTCTGACCAGCTTGATGCACTTGGAGAAGAAATTGGTGTAACAATAAAGTGTCAGAAGGAAGAAATCTTTGAGATGATGCATCGAATCTAGTTTAGCATAAAAATGTCATACACAGTTAAAGGAGAACAGCAAAATGATAAATATTGGTGAAGTAATTGAGACCAATGACATGGTGGAGAAGGAAAATCTTGACGTGCGTACAATCACACTCGGTATCAGCCTGCTCGACTGTATAGACTCAGACCTTGCAAAGGTAAATGAGAATATCTACAACAAGATTACAACACTTGCAAAGAATCTTGTATCAACAGGAAAAGAGATAGAGAACAACTACTGTATTCCTATCGTAAACAAACGTATTTCAGTTACACCTATCGCCCTTGTCGGCGGTGCGGCCTGCAAGAGTTCAGAGGATTTTGTTACCATAGCAAAGACACTTGACAGAGCTGCCAAAGAGGTAGGTGTCAACTTCATCGGTGGATACTCAGCACTTGTGTCAAAGGGCATGACAAAAGCGGATGAGCTTTTAATCAAATCCATCCCTCAGGCAATGCTTGAGACAGACCTGGTATGCAGCTCTGTAAATGTTGGCTCTACAAAAACCGGAATCAACATGGATGCAGTAAAGCTGATTGGCGAGATGATAAAGGAGACAGCAGAGGTGACAAAGCACCTTCCGGTATCGGGCTGTGCCAAGTTTGTAGTATTCTGCAACGCTCCTGATGACAATCCGTTTATGGCAGGAGCCTTCCATGGTGTGACAGAGGCAGATGCCATCATCAATGTAGGTGTCAGCGGACCTGGAGTAGTAAAGACTGCTCTTGAAAAGGTAAGAGGCGAGAACTTTGAGGTGCTCTGTGAGACAATCAAGAAGACAGCCTTCAAGGTTACACGAGTAGGACAGCTTGTGGCAAAGGAGGCTTCAAAGAAGCTTGGAGTGCCATTTGGAATCATAGACCTCTCACTTGCACCTACACCGGCTATCGGAGACTCTGTAGCCGATATTCTCTGTGAGATAGGCTTAGAGAGAGCCGGAGCTCCGGGAACAACAGCAGCACTTGCACTCTTAAACGATCAGGTGAAAAAGGGCGGTATCATGGCATCCTCATATGTCGGCGGACTTTCAGGTGCCTTTATTCCTGTATCAGAGGATCAGGGAATGATAGATGCCGTAAACGATGGTGCACTCACTCTCGAAAAGCTTGAGGCTATGACCTGTGTGTGCTCAGTGGGACTTGACATGATTGCAATCCCGGGCGATACAAAGGCCACCACAATTTCAGGAATTATCGCAGATGAGATGGCTATCGGTATGATAAATCAAAAGACAACAGCCTGCAGACTGCTTCCAGCAATCGGAAAGGATGTAGGTGATGTGGTAGAAATCGGAGGACTCCTTGGAAGTGCACCGGTTATGCCGGTAAACAGATTCTCTTGTGATGCATTTGTAAACCGTGGAGGAAGAATCCCGGCACCTATTCACAGCTTTAAAAATTAGTAAATAATGGCATTGTTTACAAGCATGTACTTATAAGAATAACTTATAAGTACATGCTTATTTTAAAGTGGTACTTGACAATGACAAAAATACATGCTTAAATAAAGACAGTTATATGACTGACGGAAGTGGATAACCACATGGAGTATAACAGTTGATTGCCGACCGTCTGGGCGCACATTTATATAAGTTTCCTGCAGAGCTTTATATTATTATGTGTGTTCAGACGGTCTTTTTTATTCCGGCAGGCCCGAGTAATTTGGAGATGCAGACCACATTATCAGAAAACATGGAGGATGACATGGAAAGAGTATCATTAGCAAAGGAATTATCAAGCACAACATACCCTGGCAGAGGTATCGTAATCGGCCGCACAAAGGATGGTAAGAAGGCTGTAACAGCATACTTTATCATGGGCAGAAGCGAAAACAGCCGCAACAGAGTATTTGTAGAGGATGGCGAGGGCATCAGAACACAGGCATTTGAACCTTCAAAGCTTGAGGATCCAAGTCTTATCATTTACGCACCTGTAAGAGTGCTCGGCAACAAGACAATTGTCACAAACGGTGACCAGACAGATACTATCTATGAGCTGATGGACAAGCAGCAGACATTTGAGCAGGCATTAAGGACAAGAGAGTTTGAGCCTGACGCTCCTAATTATACACCAAGAATTTCAGGAATCATGCATATTGACAATGGCGAGTTCAACTATGCTATGTCAATCTTAAAGAGCAACAACGGCAATCCTGATGCATGCAACAGATACACATTTGCATACTCAGCACCGGTTGCTGGAGAGGGACATTTCATCCATACATATATGGGCGATGGCAATCCACTGCCAAGCTTTGAGGGTGAGCCTACATGGGTAGATATCGACGGAGATATCGATGAGTTTACCGATATGGTATGGGAGAACCTTAACGAGGACAATAAGGTATCACTTTTTGTAAGATATATTGATATCGCAACAGGCGAGAATGAGAGCAGAATCGTAAACAAAAACAAATAAAACACTATATAAACGGTCAAATATACAAGATAAGCAGATAAAAACAGGAGAACAGAAAAATGCAGGAATACGAATTAAAATACGGATGTAACCCAAATCAGAAACCAGCCAGAATTTTTATGAAGGAGGGAGAGCTTCCTATAAAGGTGCTTAACGGCAGAGCCGGATATATTAACTTCCTCGATGCCTTTAACGGATGGCAGCTTGTAAGGGAGCTTAAGAAGGCAACAGGTCTTCCAGCCGCAACATCATTCAAGCATGTTTCACCTGCAGGTGCAGCAGTAGGACAGCCACTTTCAGATGTAGAGAAAAAGATTTACTGGGTTGATGATATGGATATTGAGTTTACACCACTTGCAAATGCATATATCAGAGCAAGAGGTGCTGACAGAATGTCATCATTTGGTGATTTTATTTCACTTTCAGATGTATGTGACAAGAGTACTGCACTTGTAATCAAGAGAGAGGTATCAGACGGTGTTATCGCTCCGGGCTACACAGACGAGGCTCTTGAGATTTTAAAGGCTAAGAAAACAGGCAATTACTGTGTTATCGAGATTGACCCGTCATATGAGCCGGCACCTATTGAGAGAAAGGATGTATTTGGCATCACATTCGAGCAGGGCAGAAACGAGCTTCATATTGATGACGATTTCTTCTCAAATATTGTGACAGAGAACAAGGAGCTCACAGAGCAGGCTAAGATCGATCTGGCAATATCTATGATTACATTAAAGTATACACAGTCTAACTCTGTATGCTATGTAAAGGGCGGCCAGGCAATCGGTATCGGAGCAGGCCAGCAGTCTCGTATCCACTGTACCAGACTTGCAGGCTCAAAGGCAGACAACTGGTGGCTTCGTCAGTCTCCACAGGTGCTTGGACTTCAGTTTGTGGATGGTATCAGACGTGCAGACCGCGACAACACTATTGATCTTTATATCGGTGAGGATTATATGGATGTGCTTGCAGAGGGCGAGTGGCAGAAGTTCTTCAAGGTAAAGCCGGACGTATTTACAGCAGAGGAGAAGAGAGCATGGCTTGACAAGAATACAGATGTAGCACTTGGCTCTGATGCATTCTTCCCATTTGGTGACAACATTGAGCGTGCTCACAAGAGTGGTGTGAAGTATGTAGCCCAGCCGGGTGGATCTGTGAGAGATGACCATGTTATTGATACATGTAATAAGTACGGTATGGTGATGAGTTTTACAGGAATCAGACTTTTCCATCACTAATCACAAGGTATAGCGGTTATTAAGCTGAATTGAAACACAATAAGTAATTCAATAATAGGGGACTTCATGATATAATTACAGTATACATTTTATACAGTAGTTAATCATGGAGTCTTTTTATGTCATTACAGTTTATCACAGGTAATTCAGGAAACGGAAAAACAGAATATCTCTTTAACAGGATAGTGAAAGAGGCAAAGGAAAACCCAAGGGACAATTATCTTGTAATAGTGCCTGAGCAGTTTACAATGCAGACGCAGAGACAGCTTGTAGATTTGTCGGAGAATAAAGTTATCATGAATATAGATGTGCTAAGCTTTAAGCGCTTAGCCTACAGAGTGTTTGATGAGCTTGGAATCACAAATCTCACGGTGCTTGAGGAGACAGGTAAGAATCTTGTACTCAGAAAGCTTGCGGCACAGGAGGCGGATAAGCTTGGCGTAATAGGCAGAAACTTAAACCGCATCGGATATATAAGCGAGGTAAAGTCACTGCTTTCGGAGCTTGTGCAGTACAATATATCACCTGAGGAGCTCGGAAGATATATTGCCTCAGGCAGGCTATCTGATACACTTTCAGATAAGCTCAAGGATGTGCTCGTGCTCTACGAAGCATTTGAGAAGTTTATGCAGGACAAATATATCACTGCAGAGGAAATACTTAATGTGCTTAGCAATGTGGCGGAGGAGTCTGCCATTCTTAGAAATTCAGTCATTGCATTTGATGAATTTACCGGATTTACACCTATACAGAACCAGCTCATCAAAAAGCTCTTTGTCATTTCAAAGAAAATATATGTAACGCTCACAATAGACTGTCGTGAGGATATCTTTAAGAGCAGAGGCATGCAGGAACTGTTTGACATGCCAAAAAGGACAGTGAAATCACTCACCGAAATGGCAGCGTTTTATGGCATAGAAGTCGAGGAACCTATTATCCTTGATAAAAACTACCGGCTTGCAGAAAACGAAGAGCTAAGCTTTATGGAACAGCAGCTTTTCAGAAAACGAAGATGCTCCTTTAAAAAAGCACCAAAACACATTCATATAGACTGCCTGCGTGACCCGAAGCAGGAGCTGACAAAGATAGCCAGAAGAATTAATGAGCTTGTAAGGAACGAAAACCTGCGTTACCGCGATATTGCTATAGTCACAGGAGATGTGAATATATATGCAGGTTATGTGCGTGAAATATTTGACAAATACAATATTCCTTACTTTATCGATGCCACACAGGAGATACTTTTCCATCCGTTTATTGAGTTTATCAGGTCAATACCCGATATTGCGGCACAAAATTTCTCGGCAGATGCGGTGTTCAGATTTTTGCGGTGCGGCTTTAGTGAGCTATTGGACAGTGAAATAGATGTACTTGAAAACTACGTGCTCGCCTGTGGAGTAAGAGGTAAAAGCGCATGGGACAAAAAGTGGGTCAGGCTGCCAAAGCATAAGGCAGGCTATGACCTTGAACTTTTAAACCAAAGCAGGGAGTATATAATGGAGCTGCTAAAGCCGGTATATCAGGTGTTTTCCGATAAAAAGTCAACGGTAAAGGACTATGTGCTCGCTATATATAAGCTGATAGTTTTGCTTGATATACCTGATAAGCTTGCAAAAAAGGAGCAGGCACTGCTTGATGCAGGGGACCAGACCGCATCAAAGGAATACGGACAGATATACAAAATAGTCATGCAGCTCTTTGAAAAATATGTAGCGGTGCTTGGCGATGAATGCATGGATACAGAGGAATTTACACAGATACTGGATGCAGGACTGGATGCGGCAGATGTAGCAGTCATACCGCCGGGATACGACACTGTGACCATCGGAGATATTGAGAGAACTCGTCTTACCAACATAAAGGTCATGTTTTTTGCAGGCGTAAACGATGGGATTGTTCCAAAGGCGGCAGGAAGAGGAGGCATTATATCCCAGTATGAGAGAGAGGCACTTAAGGAGCTGGATATAGAGCTTGCGCCTGGGGCAAGGGAGCAGGCATTTATACAGAGGTTTTATCTGTATCTGAATATGACAAAGCCATCCAGGGAGCTTTATATCAGCTATACGAGGCTTGACAGTGAAAAAAAGGCTGCCCAGCCATCGTACCTCATAGGTATATTAAAGGGAATGTTTCCGGAGCTTGTCGTGACTGAGACAGAGGATGTAGAACAGCTTTTGGATATATCAAGCAGGCAGAGTGCTCTGGATTATCTGCTGTCAAATGAGGTGGATGACAGATGGTGCGAGATTGCAGCAGCGGTGATGCTCTATGACGCAGCAGTCAGTGATGCAGGGGACGGTAATGAAGTAGACGATAAAGAATTTACTCAAAAAAATTCCGTGGAGCGGCTCATCAATGCAAGGTTTGAGCATTATTCAAAGGATCCGATCAGCCGAAATGTGGCAAGAAGCATATACGGCAGACACATGGAGGGCAGTATCACGCGCTTTGAGCAGTTTGCCAGGTGTGCATATGCGCATTTTTTAAATTATGGATTGAGGCTTACAGAGCGTGAGGAGAGCGGCTTTACATCCCTTGATATGGGTAATATATACCATGAAGCACTGGAAAGATACAGTAAGAAGCTTGATAGGGAGAGCACTGACTGGTTTAGCGTGACAGATGCAAAAAGGGATGAGCTTACGATGGAAGCAATAAATGAGGTGATTGATGAGTATGCAGGCTTTGGCATATTTGATACAGCGGAAAGCCAACATTCGATATCACATATGAAGGCTGTCTTTAAGCAGACAGTATGGGCACTCACAACCCAGATACGAAGAGGCAGCTTTGTGCCTGAGAGGTTTGAGTTTTCCTTTTACGAGAGCCTTGATATGGCAAATGATGTGACGGTTGATATAAAGGGACGCGTAGACAGGACTGACACATATACGGATGAGGGCCGGCTTTTTGTGAAGGTACTGGATTACAAGTCGGGAAATACAGTTTTTGACCTGGTGAAGCTGTACTATGGCACGCAGCTTCAGCTTGCAGTGTACATGGACGCTGTCATGGAACAAAAGAAAGAGGCACTAAAGCAGGTAAGTGTGGAGCCGGGCGGTATGCTGTACTATCACATCGACGATCCTGTAATTGATTTAAAGGATGTGACACCGGGCACTGAGCTGTCTGAGGAAGAAATCAATCAGATGATATTAAAGAAGCTCAAGCCTGACGGGCTTATCAACTCGGACGAAAAGGCATACAGAGGCATGGACAGGGACTTTGAGAAAAGCTCTGACGTAATCCCTGTCACCTTAAAAAAGGATCAGACACCGGCTGCAGGCTCAAAGGTGGCAAACGCCGAAGAGTTTGATGTGATAACAAGGTTTGCGCGAGAGAAGCTTCGCGAGATAGGAAGAGAAATATACGATGGAAATGTTGCCGTCAATCCTATCAAGAACAAGAAAATAGACAGCTGCGCATATTGCGCTTTTCAGGCCATATCTAACTGGCAGTCAAGGATACCGCGCTTTAGCGGCAGAAGCTGTAACGGTGACAGGGCGGAAGATGTACTTGATAAAATGCGTACACAGATTGCAGCGGCAGAGCATAAAGCATGCTATGGAGATAATAATATAAAGCCATAATCGGGAGATATAATATGGATGTTAAATGGACCAGTGAACAGAAAAAGGTTATAGATTTAAGAGACAGGGATATACTTGTATCGGCGGCAGCGGGCTCAGGAAAGACAGCTGTACTCGTTGAGCGTATAGTAAACAGAATATGTGTGGATAATCCGCCGGTGGATATTGACAGGATGCTTGTGGTGACGTTTACCAAGGCTGCAGCTGCTGAGATGAGGGAGCGTGTCAGCCGTGCGATAGACAGCTTGAAGGAGCAAAAGCCGGATGATGAGAACCTGCAGAGGCAGTCGACACTGGTTCACAATGCGCTCATCACTACAATCGATTCGTTTTGTCTGTTTGTGGTGCAGAATAATTTCGCACAGCTTAATCTGGATCCTGATTTCAGAATCGGTGACCAGGCAGAGCTTAAGCTTATGCTAAAGGATGCTTTGGCACAGGTATTTGAGGACAATTATGCAAGAGAAGACAACGAGGCATTTATCAACCTTATAGATACCTACAGCAAGGGGAGAAATGACTCTGCCGTCAGGCAGATGGTGGAGGATATCTACTATAAGGCGGGCAGCTCATCATGGCCGAGAAAGTGGATGAACAGTCTCCTGAGGCTCTATGATATAAAGTCAGCTAAACAGCTTGAGGACTCAGAAATCATTAAGGAGATAGTGGATTACAGCAGGGTGCTTTTGGAGGAGGCTGTTCAGGAGCTTACAATGGCGAAAGACCTGGCATCAGCTACACCCGGGCTTGAAAAGTATGCGCTTACACTTTCAGAGGATATAGCATTGTTTGATGGAATGACGGATGTGACAGGCTATGTCGGCATGCAGGAGTTCTTAAACAAAATATCCTTTGGCAGAATTGCTGTCATCAGGAAATTTGACGGAGACGAGAAGAAAAAGGAGCGCGTGAAAAGCATGCGCGATGCTGCCAAGAAGAAGGTAGACGGAATAAAGCAGAAATACTTTGGCATGTCAATTGAGCTTATGTATGAGCAGCTGGAGAGTCAAAGGCCATTTGTTAAGGAGCTGATAAGGCTCTCACTCGAGTTTTATGATGCGATGGAGGCTGTAAAGACAAGAAAACGAGTATTTGATTTTTCTGATATAGAGCACTTTGCACTTCGTATACTGGTGGATGGAGCCAACAGAGACAGCGCGTGAGTTTTCAAAACATTTTGAGGAAATCATGATTGACGAGTATCAGGATTCAAACCAGGTGCAGGAGGATATACTTACCGCTATTTCAAGAGAGCACCAGGGAGTCGGCAACATGTTTATGGTGGGCGATGTAAAGCAGAGCATATACAGGTTTCGAATGGCGCGCCCTGAGCTGTTTATGGAAAAATACAACACATATACATCAGATGACAGTGCACACCAGAGAATAGACCTGCATAAAAATTTCAGAAGCAGGAATGAGGTGTTAGACTTTACTAACGACATATTCTACAAAATCATGGCAGCAGATTTGGGCAATGTGCAGTATGATGACGATGCGGCACTGTATCCCGGTGCAAGCTATCCGGAGGAGACGATGCGTCCTGAGCTTTTGCTTGTTGACTACAAGGATGATGAGCTGTCTGAAATTATAGAGGATGAGGATGGAGATAAGGTGCAGATAGAGGCGCTTTTGATCGCAAACCGTATCAGGAGTCTGATGGAAAACGGCATGGTGACTGATAAAAAGACAGGGCAGCTAAGAGCCGTGCAGTACAGGGATATAGTGATACTTTCGAGAAGTGTTGCAACCTGGGGCAATACAGTGGCAGCAGTATTAAAGGACTGTGATATTCCGGCGCATGTAGAGTCGAATACAGGCTACTTTTCATCGTATGAGATACAGGTGATTCTGTCCATGCTTCGCATACTCGATAATCCGCTGCAGGATATTCCGATGGCAGCAGTGCTTGCTTCGCCTATCGTGGGCATGGATGATGAGGAGCTGGCACAGATTAGGTCTGCCTTTAAGGGTGTGAGCTTTGCACAGGCTGCACTTAGCGCCATGGCAGGTGAGGATGGCTATGAGGATGAGAAGCTTAAAGCCTTCGCTTTGGTATTTGAGAGACTAAGAGGTGCTGTAGCTGATACGCCAATCCATGAGCTTTTGTACATGATGCTTGATGAGACAGGCTTTTACAGGTATGCATCGGCCATGCCGGCAGGAAAACGGCGCAGACAGAATATAGATATGCTGATTGAGATGGCCGCAGCCTATGAAAAGACCAGCTACAAGGGGCTGTTTCACTTTGTCAGGTACATAGATATACAGCAGAAATATGAGATAGACTACGGAGAGGCCGATACCGCAGGCGAGAATGACGATGTGGTGCGCATTATGACAATACACAAGAGCAAGGGTCTTGAGTTTCCTGTAGTGTTTGTTTCCGGCCTTGGCAAGAGCTTTAACACGCAGGACACAAAATCAGACCTGGTGATACATGAAAAGCTTGGGCTTGGCCTTGTGGAAAAAACAAAAAGCCCAAGGACAAAGCGACCATCACTGATAAGAAATGAGATAGTAAGCCGCATTAAAAGGGAAAATCTGGGAGAGGAGCTGCGTGTGCTGTATGTAGCGCTCACCAGGGCGAAGGAAAAGATTATCCTGACAGGTGGACTTTCAAATGCCCAAAAATCCTTTGAGAAGTATAGAGGCAATGTAAATGCGAACCAGCCAATAAACTTTGGACAAAGGGAGGGAGCAGGGTGTTACCTGGACTGGATTATACCTGCCATGCTGTCGTACCCGGATAAGTATACGGTATCCACAGTCGATGCAACAGAGTTCGCTGCACGAACTGCGATGGATATGGCGGCAAACGATATATCAAAAGCGCAGCTTATTGGGCACATAAGTGCAGCGGATGAAACAAAAGCCAAAGAACTCGAAGAGGAATTTGATTTTGAGTATGC
>ENA-ORKW01000432-ORKW01000432.1-human-gut-metagenome-genome-assembly--contig:-NODE-432-length-15728-cov-4.80061_pt1 | contig 15728 bp, 19 predicted proteins | sample MGYA00243062_ERZ508813 | MGnify/ENA primary metagenome ERZ508813 (study PRJEB26277, sample SAMN04329846) | human gut metagenome | biome: human-associated habitat | host: Homo sapiens | place: USA...
CTTCCCAGCTTTCGGAATTGTACAGAACGCCGAAATCGTTTATATAGCGTTGGTTATACTGCAACTCCGCCTGCAAGTCCGCCAGCAGGGTATTTGCGTTCTCCTGCGACTTGCCGACGAGCACCATTACGTTTATATCCCGCACCTTTTGGCACTTCAACCACATGGGGATCATTATATCCATGTGGGTACTCTTGGCGTGTCCTCGCGCCCATTTGAACGCAGCTTTGAGGTTGCGGTTCTTGCGTATTTTATTCGCCGCTTCGATGTGGAACGGCGCGCTCTCGGTATGTTTTCCTGTTGCCGGGTCGTCGGTGTAGTGCGGGAAATAGTAATTCACGAAAAAGGCATAATCCGCCCGTGCCCGTTTGATGCGTGCCTGCTTGTCCGCCTCGCTTTCAGCCCGGTTTACGGTGGTCTGCGCCTGTACGTTGTCGCACCCCTCTTTCCACCGTTTGGTGGCGTCATCTCTTTCCACCGTTTGGTGGCGTCATTTACTCCTGCGACTGACATTATTGCCCTTTCGTGCTTAAAAGTTCCGAGACATACAGGTCTTGAAACCGATTGATCGCCTTTATCAGTTCGGGGGTGAGTTCCTCGTCATTGGTCGCCCTGTGTTGTAGCCACTTGCCGAAACCGATGAACACCTCGATCGCATCGACGACGCTCGCCTTTTTGTCGAGCTTCTCTATTGTCGCCGCCAGTTTGGAAAGTTTATCACAGGCTCCGGCTACTTTCTCGGCATCCCGTTCTTCGTTGAGCTTTTCAACCTCGTTGCTTATTGCCCGCAGCAGGTTGTTTACGATTTCGGGGCGTGTGACGCTTTGGGCAGCTCTGCGTTTGTCCCACGCTTCCTCTGCCACCCACCTGTTTATGGTCTGTTTTGAAACGCCGACTTTCTCGGCGATGATGTTCTGCTGTTCGCCCGACATGTAGAGCACGCGGGCAAATTCCTTTTTCTCCTCGGAGACCTTATTTGCCATTCATAAGATGCGGTTTAATTGGTTCGTGCTCCCGAACGGGAGTTTTCCACGATGCAAAATTCGGTGACTGCCCCGTGAAAATAAAAAAGGTTGCAAACTATTTACACTCTTTTTGTTAGGGCGTTGCAAACCCCGCAAATTTGCATCGTTCAACATCGCGGAGTAGAGCAGTTGGCAGCTCGTGAGGTTCATTCCCTCAAGGTCGCAGGTTCGATTCCTGCCTCCGCAACAATATCGCGGGATAGAGCAGTTGGCAGCTCGCGAGGTTCATTCCCTCGAGGTCGGCGGTTCGAGTCCGCCTCCCGCTACAAAAACCCTTTTTAGAAGTATGACCGACGGGGACGGTGGAGCCCTTAAAAGAAAAATGCCGTCCCCTATTTTTTGACGAATGGCAAAAGACTTTATCATCAACACGAGCGGACTTAACAGCTACGGCACCCGTGTCCTTACCCCGGGAATCGACCTCACGCAGTACAAGCGCAACCCGGTACTCCTCTACATGCACACGCGCGGTTTCGACGGCAAGAGCACTCCGATCGGGCGCGTCGAGAATATCCGCGTCGAGGGCGACGAGTTGCGGGGTACCCCCGTGTTCGACATGAAAGACCCGTTTGCGGCGGAGATCGCCCGCAAGTGGGAGGAGGATTTTATCCGCATGTGTTCGGCGGGGCTGGAGCCCGTCGAGTTGAGCACGGCGACCGAGTACCTGTTGCCGGGACAATCCCGTGCAACGGTCGTGCGCTCGAAGCTCGTCGAGGTCTCCATTGCGGACATCGGTTCCAACGACGACGCCCTGCAATTATACGAGCCGAGCGGTAAAATCCTGCGGCTGGCATCGGGCGCGGACAGCGAGATCGTCCCGCTCCTCAAAAACGCACACTCCCCGGCGGCGGAGCCTGCCCCGGAAGAGAACAACGGTAACAATCAAACCCTTTTTTCGATGAACAAAATCCTACTGACCCTCGGGTTGCCCGCAACGGCTACCGAGGACGACGCGGTAAACGCGATCACCAAGTTGCAGGGCGACGTCGCCCGTATCGAGACGCTCGAACTCTCCCGCATCGAGGCGGCGGTCGATGCTGCTATCGAGGCAAGAAAGACGACCGCCGACAAGCGCGACCACCTTATCACGCTGGGTAAAAAGGCAGGTTTCGACGTCCTGCAATCGACTATCGCCATGCTGACCCCGGTACAGAAGCCGACACAGCTTATCAACCCGGCGGGCGGAGCGGCTTCGAGCGCGAGCGTCGAGCTGGCATACTCGGAAATGTCCGACGAGCAGCTCCGTAAGCTCGAAAAAGAGAACCCGGAGAAGTTCATGCAACTTTTCAAAGCCGAGTTCGGCTATGTCCCCAAGATCGACAAGTAACACTCAAAACCTTTCTAACAGAATGAAAAAGTTTCTTTTTGCCCTTATGGGCTTTATCTGCGCGATTTCCGTGAATTGCGCCGCCGGAGCTGTCGGAGCCTCCGCGCTCGGGGTTCAGCCCGTGTACGGTGTGCTGGCGGTGAACGGCGTCTCTTTCCTGTCCGGGCTGTGCGGCGGTTTCATGCCCTCGGGGGCTGCCTGCGCCGGACTTTACACCGAGGCGTGGACGGGCTTTATGATTAAAGCGTTCCGCACCGATCCCGAGGGGCTGGGCTGGTACAGCAAAATCCGCTCGTTCGACCAGTATGTCGAAAAAGACGTGATCCATTTCGTGAATATCGGCGGCGATCCTACCGTACTGGTGAACAATACCTCGTACCCGCTGGAGATCGAGGAACTGGAGGACGGCGACAAGGCTGTGACGCTCGACAAGTATCAGACCAAGCCGACGCGCATCACCGACGACGAGCTGTATTCGCTCTCTTACGACAAAAAGGCGACGGTTATCGAACGCCACAAGGAGGCTATTTCGGAGAAGAAATACTCCCGAGCCATTCACGCGATCGCCCCGAACGAAAACAGCACGGCAACTCCCGTGATCCTCACGAGCGGCGAGGCGTCCGAGGGTCGCAAGATTATGACGCGCAAGGACATCGTGCGCCTCAAAAAGCTGTTCGACAAGAACAAGGTGCCCAAGGCGGGGCGTTGCCTCGTGTTGTGCAGCGACCATGTCGCCGACCTGCTCGAAAACGACCAGAAGTTCTACAACCAGTATTATAACGCCGAGAGCGGAAAGATCAACAAGGTGCTGGGCTTTGAAATCTACGAGTATGACGACTGCCCGTACTACAACGCTACCACGCTGAAAAAGGTCGCATACGGTTCTGTTCCGGCGGATACGGACATGCAGGCGTCGATCGCTTTCTCGCCTACGCGCATGATGAAAGCCAACGGCAGCGTCAAGACCTACGCATCGGAGGCGAAGAACAACCCGACCACGCAGGAAAACCTTATCAGTTTCCGCACTTACTCGATCTGCCTGCCCCTCAAAAACGAGGCTATGGGCGCGATCGTGAGTGCCAAGGTGACCGCCAGCGCGGGCGACAACAAGTAATCCCAAAACTACCCGACAAATGAAAAAGGAGCTTAAATACTTGGTTATCCATTGCACCGCCACACCCCGAGGACGCGAGGTAACAGCCGACGAAATCCGGGCGTGGCACACGGCTCCCCAACCGCGAGGCAGAGGGTGGCGGCAAGTGGGATATACCGACCTTTTTCATTTGGACGGTAGTGTCGAGCGGCTTGTCGCTAACAACGAGGATGCGTGGGTTGATGATTGGGAGATCACGAACGGAGCCGCCGGATATAACGGCGTGTCGCGGCATATCGTGTATGCTGGCGGTTGTGAGAACAACAAGGCACTCACCCCGGCGGACACGCGCACCCCGCAGCAGCTCGAAGCCTTGAAGCGGTACGTGCTGGCGTTCCACGCCCGGCATCCCCGGGTGAAGATCGTCGGGCACCGCGACCTGCCGGGCGTGCATAAGGCGTGCCCCTCGTTCGACGTTCCCGCGTGGTTGAAATCTATCGGTATTGTGCAATGAGTACGGAGTTGTTGTTAGCGATTATCGGCATTACTGCGGCACCTGTCACCTCGTGGCTTGCCTCGAAACTCACGCGGCAGAAATACAATACCGAAATCGCAAGGCTGCGCGCCGAGGTTGCCGCTGCCCGTGCGGATGCCAACCGCAAGGAACTGGAGAACGTGCGTGTCGGAAACGAGATTATCATGCAGAACATCGTGCACCCTTTGGAGGTGCAGGTAAAACGACTGAATACGAATGTTTCAAGACTGGAAAAAGCCGTCGGCAAAATTTCTCTTTGCCCTCACGCTGCTGACTGCCCTGTTTCTCACGAGTTGCGCAAGCACAAAGAATGCGACGATCCGGAGCACGACGACAAGTAACCTCGAACATGCTGCCGATTACGGGGAGGAAACAGAAACGAGCAACACCGAAAGTTTGGAAGCGGTCGGCGATCGGCACGAACAGACCGATACCGAAACGACAACCGAGCTGACGAGCAACGAGGAGGTAACGACCACCGTGCGGGAGTACGACACGGACAAACCGACCGATCCCGTCACGGGGACGCCGCCGCTCAAACGGGAAACCACCCAAACGCGGCGCAAGACGGATGCGGGGCGGCAGACGCAGACCACCGGGCAGACGATCGACGAACACAGGGAACTATCCGGCGAATCAAGCAGCCGCGAAGCTGCCAAAACGGAATTACAGACAACCAGCGGGGAGAGTACGCATACCGACACGGACACCGAAACCCACGAACGGCGGGGGTTGAATCCCCTGCAACGTCTGCTCTGCACCCTCGGGGGGATTGCCGTCGCTGCGGGGGTCGTGTGGCTGGTGTGGAAACTTAAACGGCATTTATAAACCATTCAAACACCATTTGACTATGGCAAAAAAAGAAGATAAGGCGGAGAACCCGCAAAACAAGACCGGGGCACCTGTTCCGACCGGACAGGAACCCCCGCAGGACAACACCGGGGAGGGCATGACGGATCAGCCGCAGGCGGGAGGCAAGCAGCCGACCCCGGGCGGTGCTGCCGACAATGCAGAACCCGCAGCGAAAACCCCGACCAAAAAATCGGAGCCGAAAGTTTCGGACGCCGTGCAGAAGGTCGGCAAAGCCCTGCTCAAAAGCAACCCCGATATGTCGGTCGTGTACATGACGGCAGACGGTCGCGGGTTCTACGAGAAAAACGACGCGGACAACCATGCCCGCACGCTCAACAACAAGGCGGTAACGCCCGTAAAGAGATAGCCGAATGCAGAGTATCAAATTTGAACGCACCAACGGCAACATCCCCAAGACGGCGGCGGGACAGGATCACGTCAGCGGGTTCCTCGCCTACGTGACGGCTCTGCCGGAGGGGTTCTCGGAGGAGAACCGCATACAGGCGTGCTCCTCGATCGAGACCGCCGAGAAACTCGGCATCACCAGCGACGAGGGCGCGGCGTGGGAAATCCGGATGCTGCACTACCATTTGAGCGAAATTTACCGTCTCAACCCGGGCATCAGCCTGTATGTCGGTCTTTTCGCCAAGCCTACGGGCGGCACCTACACCTATTCGGGGGACCAGAGCCAGAAAAACTAAGAGGGCGGCTCTCTGCGGGCGGGTGCGGTGCGGTGCGGGCACAGGGCGCGCAATGCGGGCGCCCTCAGGTTGCGGTGTGGTGCGGGCACAAGGAGCTCGATGCGGGCGACCTCACGGCGTTGCAGGGCATCGCCACCTATTTGCAGGAATACGACCGTCCGCTCTCAATCGGTTACGCTCCGAAAGTCGCCTCCGTCACGTCGCTACCGTCGAGCCTTGCGGGAGCCGGGAAATGCAATGTCTCGGTCATCATCGGACAGGCAGGCAAGGGTGTCGGGGCGCAGTTGTACGCCGACAAGGGCAACACGGGGAAAGCCTCGGTTTCCGGGCTCGGCGTGTGGCTGGGCATCACCTCCAAAGCGGCGGTACACCAGTCGATCGCCTCGGTCGAGAAATTCCCGACGGGTATCGACCTGCCTGCGTTCGGCGACGGAACGCTGCTGCGCGACCTCGACACGGCGATCGTTGAGAACCTCGACGTCTCGCGTTACCTGTTTTTCGTGACTTACGACGGCTTTGCCGATTCGTATTTCAACGATTCGCACACAATGGACGATGCGGTGAGCGATTACGCCTATATCGAGAACGTCCGTACTATGGACAAGGCGGTTCGCGGCATCCGTAAAGCCCTGCTCCCGAAACTCGGCGGCGAGCTCTACGTGAACGCGGAGACCGGGCAACTCGCCTCCTACGAGGTGGAATACCTCACCGAGCTTGCGAACAAGCCGCTCGAGGACATGCAGAAAGCGGGCGAGTTGAGCGGCATGTTGGTAGAAATCGACCCCGATCAAGACGTGTTATCGACCTCCGAGCTGGAGTTCGTCATCAAGCAGGTAGGCGTCGGGGTATTGCGCAGGATCAGATGTAAAATCGGCTTTGCAAAAAAAGCATAAACCAATCGGCTGAATGGCAGAAGCAACGGATTTAATCCCTCTTATCAACGGTATCGAATACTCGTGGGGCGACATCACGGCGACCGTCGGGGGCGTGCCTGTCGTCGGAATTACGGCGATCGAGTACGGCGACGACCAAGTTGTCGAGAACCACTACGGGGCGGGGCGTTTCCCGGTCTCGTACTCCAAAGGCAGAGTAACCCCGAGCGCCAAGATCACCGTCGCAATGGGCGAGGTGATCGGCTGGCAGGCGAAAAGCCCGACCGGGCGGTTGCAAGACCTCGCACCGTTCCCTATCGTTGTGGCGTACATCCCCGAGGACGGGCAGATCGTAACCGACAAGATTATGAACTGCCGTTTCAAGAAGAACGCCCGCAACTGGAAAGAGGGGGACACGCGGCAGCTCGTCGATCTCGAGCTGGTGCCCTCGCATATCAAGTGGCACAACAAGTAACAGCAAGTTTAACCGGGGCGGGCGTGACTGCCTGCCCCTTTTTATCGAGTAATTTATGAACAAGAACAACAACACCGAGGAGATCAAGGACGCCAAAGGCGAAGTAGTCCGCACGCTCGTGTTCACGGACAAGGACGGGGTGAGAACCTACAAGGACAAGGACACCGGAGAGACTGTAAAGACGCTCAACATCTGCAACGGCGGTGTGTCGGACGAGCAGGTCAAGGTGTGGAAAGGCGAACACCGCAAGGTACACATGATCGAGGTCGAGGATGACGGCGACCTGTTTGTCGGTTATTTCCGCCGCCCGAGCATGGAAACCATGTCGGCGGTAAACCAACTGACCAAAAAGGACGAGGTGAAAAGTACCTCGGTCATGTTCGAGAACTGCTGGCTCGGCGGTGATCCGGTAATTACCTCGGTCATGTTCGAGAACTGCTGGCTCGGCGGTGATCCGGTAATGAAAACCGACACGCTGGTACGCATGGCGGCTATTAAACAGCTCGGGGCGATGTTCGACCGTGTTGTGGGTACCTTAAAAAACGTGTAGAGGCGTACCAACTGAGCGATAACGACGGGGAGCAGTACATCGCCAAAGGGTGCGCCTTGATCCGGGCGAATTTCCACATAGACCCGCGCCAACTCTCCGAGGAGGAGTGGGCGCAGCGTTTCTCCGAGGCTGTATGGATCGAGGGGAGGCGACTGACCAACCTTGCCAAGATTTTAGCAAAATTATTCGAGACTCCAGAGAATGAGTGACTACGCTTTTAACTATTCGTTCAACATCACCGGAAACGCCTCCACCGCTGCGCAGCAGATTACGGGGGATGTTACCGCATTGAACAATACCGTAAAGCAGGCTACCGGGATATGGGACTCGTTTGCTGGCAAGGTTGTCGCGTTCAACCAGCTATCGCAGTTTGTCGAGGGGTTCTCGCGCACGGTGGACGAAACGCTCGCCCCGGGTGCCGCGCTCAACGCTTCGCTCGCCGACCTGTCGGCAATTTCGGGCGAGACGGGCGAAAGCCTCAAAACGATCGAGCGCTACGCGCGTGATGCGGCAAAGACGTTCGGCGGTTCGGCAGCGCAGAGCGTCGAATCGTACAAACTGCTGCTCTCGCAGCTCTCCCCGGAACTTGCCAAAACTCCGGACGCCCTCAAAGCTATGGGGGACAATATCGCCGTATTGAGCAAGACGATGGGCGGAGACGCGAAAGCTGCCGCCGAGGTGCTCACAACGGCGATGAACCAGTACGGGGTATCGCTTGCCGATCCTATGGAGGCGAGCCGCAAAATGGCGCAGATGATGAACGTCATGGCGGCGGCGGGACAGGCGGGTTCCGCCGAGCTGCCGACGATCAAAGTCGCGCTCGAGCAATGCGGTATGGCTGCAAAGGCGGCGGGCGTATCGTTCGAGGAGACGAATGCCGCGATACAGGTACTCGACAAAGCGGGCAAAAAGGGAGCCGAGGGCGGTGTCGCCCTGCGAAACGTCATGTCGATACTCGCCACCGGGCGCTTTCTGCCGAAAGACGTGCAGGAGGAGCTCACGGCGGCGGGTGTGGATATAAACGCACTCACGGACAAGTCGAAAACCCTCACGGAGCGGTTGCAGCCCCTCAAAACCGTGCTCGACGATACGGCTTTGTTTACGAAACTGTTCGGGCGTGAGAACAGCAACGCGGCAATGGCTCTGGTGCAGGGCATCGACGAGGTGAATCGTTACACGGACGTCATTTCCGGAACGAATACGGCATTCGAGCAGGCGGGGATCATCATGGAATCGTACAACGAGAAGAAAGCCCGGATACAAGCCCGGTTCGATGATTTCCGCATTTCGATATTCAACGCGACGGGAGATTTCGGCATTTGGGTCGAAACGGTCGCGGGTTCGCTCGTTCCGCTCTCGCAGCTTATGCCGCTTATTATGGGCGTCGGCAAGGCTATGACGCTGGTAAAGAGTATCAATTTCGCGGGTGTGTTCTCGTCTCTTTCGCGTGTGGTGACGGCAGCGCGTTACCAGTTGCTTTTCATGAACGCCGAACTCCGTACCGGGCAAATGGTATCTATCGGATTCCTCGGGAACATCACCCGGGCGACCGCCGCCGTCGTTCGTTTTGCAACGGTGGGGCTGCTCTCGGGTATAAAGGCTCTCGGGGCGTGGGTGCTCTCCCTTGTCACGGGCGGCACGGCGTCGGCGACGTTCGCGGGCATCGCTTCGGGAGCTTTTGCCACGTTCAAGGTCGCGGCGGTATCGGCGTGCCGGGCTGTGGGTATCGCTATTATGAACATCCCGATCATCGGCTGGATTGCCGCCGCAATCGCGGGACTTATCGCATTGGGCGTCTATTTTTGGAATACCTCGGCAAAGTTCCGTGCCGTGCTTAAAGGTCTCGGTGCCGCGTTTGTCGCCACGTTCAAGGGTATTTGGAATTTGGCAAAAAACGTGTTCGGGTCTATCGGCGACCTTATCAAAGCGGCGTTTTCGCTCGACGGTAAAGGGATCAAGGAGGCGATCAATCGGCTGAAAGGCGGGTTCTCGGAGTTCGGCAGCAGCGTCGGCAAGGCATTCAATGACGCTTACGAGGGTGAAATGGCACGCAGCAAGGCGGAGCAGGAAGCCAAGAAGAAAGCGGAGGCGGGCGACACGGACGATCCAGTCGTCGTCGCTCCGGATTCGGGCGGTGGGGCTATTTCGACAGGATTGGCGGGCATCGGCGGCAGTCCGGACAAGGCGGATAAAATCAAAAACATCAACGTCACGATCGAGAAGGTGATCGACAAGTTCGAGATACACACGACCAACATGCACGAGGACATCGGCAAGGTAAAGGAAATGGTCGCGGAGGCTCTGACCGGGGCGGTGAACGACGTAAACTATGCAATGTAATGAGCGGATTGTCCCCTATAAGTTTTGAGTTCGTGGCGGCGGGTGTCGCCCGTCGCGCTCGTGTTGCCCTTGCGCACCTTGTCCCCTCGCAGGTAAACAAGGAGGTTCCCTCGTGGAAAGGACACGACGGAACAATCGAGGGGGCAGAGGTCGCAACGCCGATCACCGACCGGACGTTTTGGGAGAGCCGTTACGTGCTCACGGAGCTGACCTTGTGCAAGGAAAACGGCGAAACGCTGGTCGTGAATGATGCGGTCGTCACCGTCACGCAGGAGAAACACATCGTCCGCACGACGCTCGTCGGTCTGAACGGTACGATCAAGGAGTACATCTGCAACGGCGACTATGACATCAGCATAAGTGTCGGTATTGTCGCAGTGGATTCCAACGGGCAGATCGTGGACGAATACCCGAAGGAGGGCATCCGCAAGATACGGGAGTTCTTGGACGAAAACAAGGCGGTCGATGTGACGAGCGTGTTCCTATCGATCTTCGGCATCGGGCGTATGGTCGTCACGCGGTTTTCACTCAAACAGGAAACGGCGTCGAATCGTCAGACGATCGAGGTGCGGGCACTCTCGGACGAGGATTATGTAATCAAGAGTACCGAATATTAAACGGCATTTGAAAAGCGGTTAAATAATGTTTAGGCTAACGGCAAAAATAGAGATCAGAAGCGCGAAAACGTGGGTTTTCGATAAGGTCGCTTCGGTGGAGATCACCCGCGACATCGAGACGCTCACGGACACGTGCGTTTTGCAGTTGCCTAAAAAAGTGAAATGGCAGGGTGAAAGTACGCTTCCGATCAAGCGCGGCGATGAGGTGACGGTATGGCTGGGGTACGACGGCGACCTGCAATTCGCTTTCCGAGGTTTCATAACGACTCTCGGGCTGAAAACCCCGACGACGATCACCTGCGAGGATTACATGTTCCGTCTCAAACAGCGAGAGGCGAAGAAGCTCACGTACAAGGACGCCACGATCGGGCAAATCCTCAAAGATCAAAAACTCGGCATCGGGTACAAGGTTTTCGGGGAGCAGTCGATCGGGCAGTACCGCGTTACGGCTGACACGTTGAGCGCACTTTTGGGACAGTTGAAAGATCACGCTGGGGTGCGGTCGTTTATCCGCATCGAGGACGACGAACCTGTGTTGTACTCGGGTGTGCTGTTCGAACGGGGCAAGAGTCCTAAACAGGTCTTTGCGACGGGTCTGAACCTTATCGACGACACGCAGCTCAAAGTACAGAATGCCGCCGACGTGAAAATCAAGGTCAAGGCGGTTTCGCTTATGCCGAACAACAAGAAAATCCGGGTCGAGGTGGGCGACACGGACGGGGAAACCCGGACGCTGCACACCTACAACAAGCAGGAGGCGGAGTTAAAGGCATGGGCGAAACAGGAACTCGAACGGCTGAAACGTGACGGTCTCGTAGGGTCGTTTACGACGTTTGGCGCGGAGCTGGTCGATAAGCTCGACAACGTGGGTATCAAGATCGACGGCGAGCGCAAAGGCGTCTATCAAGTACAGAAAAACGTAATAAAATACTCCCCGAGCGGTTTCCGACAGGAAATCACCCTCGGGGCGAGAGTGGCAGAATGACGATACAGGAAGCAATCCGGAAAATGGCGGCGGCAGGCACAGAACCGTACTGCAAGGTCTGCACGGTCGATGCGGTGGACGAGGACGCCCGCACGGTGGACTGCACCCCGCTCGACGAGGGTGCGCCGCTCGTGGGCGTGAACCTGCAAGCCAACCAAGAGTGCGGGGAGGGCGTCGTGCTGTTTCCTGCGGTCGGCAGCTACGTCGTCGTGTCGTTTCTCGGGGCATCGGTGGCGGTGGTCGTCCTTGCGGAGAAAGTCGATAAAATCGACCTCAAAATCGGAGACACCTCGGCGGAGATAATGGACGGGCAGGTCGATATTGCCGTCCGAGACACGACGGCAAAGATCAGTCCCGAGGGGGTTGTCATCAACGGCGGCGGTTTGGGCGGCATGGTAAAGATCGAGCAGCTCACGCAGAAGCTCAACGAGTTTATCTCGGCGTTCAACAGCCACACGCACGAGATTCCGACGGGTGTCGTTGCGGTGGCGGGCAGCGCAACGGCGCAGTCAAACCCCGCTCCGGTCATGGTTCCGGCAATCACGAGCCAACACCCGAGCGTCGCGGTATCGGACTACGAGGATGAAAAAGTGAAACATTGATCGAATGGTTGGAATGTTAATAGACCCGGACACGGGCGATTTGCAGGTCAAGGACGGCGCGCTGGCACTCGGTGACAATACCGAACAGGTTGCCGAATGCGTGCTTTTGGCAGCCCGGGGCGAGTTGAAAGAACACCCGCTCGTGGGTGCCGAGATTACCAAACTGGCAAACGGCAATGGCGATCCGCTTTGGAGCAACAACGCGAAACAGATGCTCCAAACGTGCGGGGTTCCGGTTTCGCGCGTTTCGATCGACGACAACCGCATAACGATAGAGTAATGAACAAGATAAAACCCCTCGACAGACAGAGCCTTATCGACGTCGCGCTGCAAACGAGCGGCAGCGTGGAAGGTGCCCTCGGCATGTCGATCAAAAACGACATCCCGGTATCGGGCGAGCTTGCCCCGGACGTGGAGCTCGAGACCGCCCCGGTGGTCGATAAACTGGTTCTCGGGCGTTACGAGGCGCGGGGCGTCCGCCCGGCGACCGACATTTCGGCGGAGGACTTGGCGTGTGTGCCCTACGGGGGTATCGGTTTTATGGGAATTGAAATTGATTTTATAGTGAGCTAATGGCGAGGACTATTGCAGAGATAAAAGACGGCATCGCCGGGGATTTCATGCGCAACGAGGACGTGGCGCGTGCCTACGGCTTCGAGGCTGGCGACAGCTTTACGGCGCATTTCAGCAAGGCGTCGGTGGAAAGCGTGTTGTTCTACATTTTCGCCTGCGCCGCGTGGATCGTGGAGAGCCTTTTCGACGAGCACAGGCGGGAGGTGAACTCGTGTATCGAGGAGATTTTGCCGCACCGCCCCAAATGGTATCGTGACAAAGTGCTGGCCTTTATGAAAGATAAAATCCTCGTGGCTGATACGGACTATTACGACACGGCGGGCATGAGCGATGCCGACATAGAGGCGGCGCGTGTGGTGAAATATGCGGCGGCCACCGAAAGCAGCGACGCTTCGCTGTTGACGATCAAGGTTGCCGGAGAAAACGGCGGGGTACGTCAGAGGTTGGACGGGGAGACCGAAACGCAGCTCGCGGCATATATCGCCGAGTTCAAGGACGCGGGGGTGCGCATCAACTTGGTAAATATCGACGCCGACACGTTCAACTGCGAGGTCGATATTTATTACGATCCGATGCTGTTGCCCGAGGAGGTCGAGGGCGCGTGCCGGGAGACGGTGCGGGCATATATCGAGGACCTCCCGTTCAACGGCGAATATACGAACATGGCACTCGTGGATGAGTTGCAGAAAGTCGAGGGGGTGAAGATCGTCGAGTTCCGGGGCGCGACGACCTCGGCGAACGGGGAAACGGCAGTCGTTCCGATCAACGCCCGGCATGTTCCCGTCGCGGGCTATTTCAAGGCGGGGACGATAACGATAAACAGGTACGTGTATGAGTAAGTACGAGGTAAATATCAAGCGTTTCGCGTTGCTCCTGCTGCCGACGTTCTGGCGCAAACCGCTCCTTGCGACGCTCGCCTATGCAATGGTCTCGCCGCTGGGGTACCTGCATACCCGTTTCGTGCTGTTCCGCCGCGATACCGTTTACCGCCTTACCCACAACGGGCAGGTGTGCTACCTACGGGCGGTATTGAATGACCAGTTCGACCCGATCGAGCGGCGTATCACGATCACGGAGGAGGCAGCGAGCGCGGGTGTTTTGATGCTTCACAAGCGAGAGGAGGAGCAGGCCTTCCTGCTGCCGACCCGCGACACGGGCAGGGCTTTTATTATCAACCGCCGGGGCTTCGGCGGGATCAACGGATTCGATTTTTGGGTGAACATCCCGATTTCGCTATACGACACGGTGGACGCCTCCCGCCTGCGGGCTATTGTCGGCACGTACAAACTGGCGTCGAAACGGTTTTCGATAAACTACATTTGAGAATGAAACAGACGGTAGGACGATTCCTTTTGCAACCGAACAAGAATTTCCCGGTCGATTGCGAGACGCTGGACGCCTTGCAGACCAACATCGCGCTCTTGCAAGTACTCGGCAACCTTGCCGGAGACAAGACTATTTTGCTGGGCTGCGAGGAGGAGCAGAACGGCACGCGCCGCAAGGCGGGTTATGTTTTTCTGAAAACAAAGGACTTTCCAGAGGGTGAGGTCATTTACTGGGAGGGCGGCTCCATTTCGGGCGGTATGTGCCTCAAACAAGCCGCGATCCCGGTACAGGCCCAGGGGTACGAATATCCGCAGGCCTACGTCGAGCGGTCGCTGGCTCCGGGCGTCGGCGAGGAGAACTACAAATGGGAGGACTTCCACGAGGCGCAGTCGCTGCCCGAGCTCGAAGCGCAGATCGTGGCGTTGCAGACCGCCCTGGCCAAGATTCAACGCACGCCGCTGGGCATGGTCGAAATCTGGGCAGGATCCCGCATTCCCGACGGCTACGCCCTTTGCGAAGGGCAGCAGCTCAAGCAGTCGGAGTACCCCGAACTCTACAAGGCCATCGGCAGCACCTACAACAATGCCTACGACTGCAACGGCCGGAAGCTCTCGACCACGAGCGGTTATTTCCGCCTGCCCGACCTGCGCGGCCGCTTCGTGGTGGGCTACAACGTCAGCGATGCCGACTACGGCAGCTACGGCAAGGTGGGCGGCGAGAAGAAACACACGCTCACCGTCGATGAGATGCCCTCGCACGCACACGGGGAGAATCTTTGGACCGGAGGTAACGGCAGCTGGCGCAGCGGCGGCAGCAACTCTTATCCCGAAGCCGTATCGTGGCATGACCGCACGACGCCTTTCGGAACAACGGACCGCACGGGCGGCGGCGGTTCGCACGAGAACCGCCCGCCCTATTATACGCTGGCCTATGTCATGCGGACGAAGTAAAATTCTTATCACGCGATTACAGAATGGCAATCAGAGTACGTGCGCAGCTGCGCAAATGGTTCGGCCGGGGAATGTACCCAACGGCCGAGCAGTTCTCGGACCTCTTCGACAGCTTCTTCCATAAGACCGAGGACAAAATCCCGATGAGCGGGGTCGAGGGGCTTACCGACCAGCTCAACGGGAAATACAATACGGCCGAAGGGCGGGAGCTGGAGAAGAAAGTGCAGAAAGTAACCGACGACCTCTCCGTCCATGTAGCCTCCTCCGAGAAGGCGTTCAATGAGGTCCAAAATGACATCGAGGCGCTCGACGGCAGACTCGACACCGAGATCGAACGTGCCAAAGGTGAAGAGGCCGCGATCCGCAGGGAGCTGGCCGCGGGCGATGCCGCGACACTCTCCTCGGCCAAATCCTATACCGACACATCTGTCGCAGAGGAAGCCGGGGAGCGGACACAGCCAAATCCTATACCGACACCTCCGTTGCTGCCGAAGCCGGTAAGCGCGAACAGGGCGATGCGACGACCCTCCAAGCCGCGAAAACCTATACCGACACATCTGTCGCAGCGGAAGCCGAGGAGCGGACACAAGGCGATGCCACGACCCTTTCTTCGGCCAAGACCTACACCGACACCTCCGTGGCGGACGAGGCCCAGAAGCGCGGGCAGGGCGATGCCGCGACCCTTCGAGCAGCCAATGAACACACCGATGCGGCCGTCGCTGAGGAGGCCTCCGCCCGCGAGAGCGGCGACCGCGCGACGCTCCAGTCGGCCAAAGATTATGTGGACAAGGCCATCGCCGAACTGGTCGATGGCAGCCCTGCGGCGCTCGACACGCTCAAGGAGCTGTCGGCCGCCCTGGGCAACGATCCGAATTTCGCTACGACCGTCGCCACGCAGATCGGCC
>ENA-ORKW01000435-ORKW01000435.1-human-gut-metagenome-genome-assembly--contig:-NODE-435-length-15652-cov-4.78355_pt1 | contig 15652 bp, 8 predicted proteins | sample MGYA00243062_ERZ508813 | MGnify/ENA primary metagenome ERZ508813 (study PRJEB26277, sample SAMN04329846) | human gut metagenome | biome: human-associated habitat | host: Homo sapiens | place: USA...
TGTAGGGCTCGATCCGTTCGATCTCCAGCCAGCGGCCCAATGTGTCTTCGGACTTTTCCGCTGCGAATCCGTAACCGTTCGGGCTCCAGATGTCGGCGTGGCCTTGCAGGTAGGTCGGCGTCAGCCGGGCTTTTTGAAGCGCTACGTCGGGGATCAGCAGCCAGCGGTAAGCGGCCGGATCGAAGGGCTTGTCGCAGGGAGTTGCACGGGCTTCGGCCGGCGTGCAGGAAAATTCTCCCAGTTCGAGCGCAACGGCCGTCAGCAGGGGGCCGGTTCCGTCGGTATAGACGACGACTTCCTTGCATTCGTCGTGCAGGGACACCACTTCCGTGCGGCAGGGACCGAAGAGCCGGAATGTTTCGCCGACGTCGAACAGCGGGGAGTTCTTGACGCAGAGGTTCGGGGCGATGCGACGGAGTTCCGGTAGCAGCTTCGGTATGTCGGGCGAACAATCCTCCAGCCGCACCAGCTTGCGCCCTCCGGCGCTGCGACGGTCGGGGTCGGCGTAGATCCAGTCGAAGTGGTCCAGGGTCGAGGCGAGGAACGCCTCGGCGGAGGAGTTGATAACCCGTATGTTCGTTGCGCCCAGCCGCCGGAAATTCTCTTCGGCGACGGCCGCCAGCGTCGCATCCCGTTCGAGGGTGATGACTTCGCGGAAGCGTTTTGAGAGGTAGAGGGCATCGACGCCCAGTCCGCAGGTAAGGTCGAGCACCGTGTTTCCGCTGCAACTTTTGCGGGCCGCGCATGCCTCGCTCGAGGCCTGTTCGAAAGCCAGCGGCGGGAGGATGCAGCGGGCTTCATAGTAGGAGGGGAGTTTCGTCCGTGCCCGCGCAAGGTATTTGACCTGCGTGGCGACGAGTGCCGCATGCGGAATACGCTTGTCGAGGCCGATCGCCGCAGGGTCGCGGCCGATTTGTTCCTCGACGGTATGCCGCACTTCGGGAGTCAGCAGCAGTCGGTATTGTTCCGGAGTCATCATTCCGGGAGCGAAGATACCGATTTTTTCCGTTCGGCGCTCCATAGGAGCAGGGTTGCGAAGATGAAAAGTCCGTAAACACTCCAGCATTGGGTCGTCGTGAGCCGGATGTCGAGGGCGGCTGCCGGAAGTGCCGCTGCAGCTCGGATCAGTTCGTTCTGTGCCCGGGCTGCGAATCCTGCGACGACCGAGAAGAGCGGTGCGAGCGCCGTTCCCGGGATCACGAGCCAGAGCGTGCAGCTCCCGACCACGACGTAGGAGAGCAGGATGACGACGGGGTTGAGTGCCAGTCCGACGACCGAGATCTGGCCGAAGGTATGGGAGATAAGAGGTGCAGTCGCAGCGGACGCTGAAAATCCGATGGCGAGGGTTGCGGTCAGCATATCGATGCTTTTGCGGCGTGTTCGCAGGAGGCGGCAGAGGGGGAGTCCCCAGGCGATGATGCCGGCGACGGCGATGAACGAGAGTTGGAAGCTGATGTCGAACAGGTAATCGGGATGGAAGAGCAGCATGACGAAGGCTACGCCGGCGAGTGTGTTCATCCCGACGTATTCCGACGACGAGGCCAGGGCGAATTGCAGGACGGAGAACATCAGCGCGGCCCGGACGACGCTGGGCGGGAATCCCGTCGTGGCGGCATAGAGCCAGATGAGCAGGATGACCGCGATATTGCGCAGGATGTGTCCGTGTCGGAAGAGCGGCAGCCACCAGAGCAGCAGGTTGGCGAGCAGAAAGACGATGCCCACGTGCAATCCCGAGACGGCGAGCAGGTGCGAGGTCCCGCTGCGCGAGTAGGCCGCACGGAGTGCAGGGGAAAGCGAGCGTCGATCCCCGGCCGTCATAGCGTTGCAGAGGGCCTGTTCGTCGGGTGCCAGGGGCAGACGGTCGAGCCGTGCGACGGCCCGTTCGTGCAGGAACAGGGAGAGGTGCTTCGGGGAAAGCTCCCGGTGCAGGGTGTCGCTCAGCAGCAGGCTTGAGCGGTTCAGGTAGAGGGTGCCGACGTATCCCCGGCGGGTCATCAGCCGTCCGTAGCCGCCGTGACGGGCGGTGAAAGGGTAGATTTTGCCGCGTACGACGGCTCGGTCGCCGGGATTCAGTGCGGTCGAAGAGTCGCATCGCACCACGAGGTTTCCAGCAGCAGGGAGCCATTCTCCGGTTGCGGAGTTCCGCCGGGCGCGGATCGTTGTGCCGGAGGCCGTTTTGCCTTCCCGTTCGGAGAGGCGTTCCCGGACGACGATTTCGTATTCGCCCGGAGTGCCGGTCGGCGGAGCGGGAGTGTGTCTCAGTTCGGTGACGGTCATGCCGAAAAGCAGAATGGCTCCCAGGGTGGCGAGGTTTGCGCCCCGGTCGTCGGCGAGCAGTGCCAGGATACCGCAGACGAGGAATCCGCCTACTAACAACCACAGCGGCAGTACGTAGTGGTCGGCCAGCAGGATGCCGGCCGCGAGCGGCGGCAATGCGCGGAGCAGAGGCATGCGCCGGAGTTTCGACCGGAGGTTTTCGGACTTGAGTCGTAGCATAACGGAGCCGGATCGCGGGAAATGGACGGAGAACCTGGCTTTTACTTTGTGGTTTTTTCGTTTTCTGCGTTCGGCAGGACCTCGCGGGCAGTCGTGGGCCTCGTCGATCGGATATTTGCGGTTTGCCTCCTTTGGAGGCGGCGGAATATTCCCGCCTCTTCGTTGCATCCGCTTCGAGTGTCGGTTTTCGGATTCGGCGATTTTCCGATTCGTAAAGATAATTATTTTTCGGAAGAATAAGCCGTTCGGATGTATGGATAATACAAAACGACACGCATCGAATGGAATGATGCGTGTCGTTTTGTCGTATCGGAGGTTTTTTCGCCCGTTTAGAACGATGCGAATGTGCTCCAGTTCGAATTTTGCTCCGCTGCGGCCTGGATGTCGGCAGGCAGGTTGGCGAAGAAATTATATCCGGTCAGCGCTTCTATTTCGGCGACCGATTTGGTGTAGCTCTGGTAGCTTTCGCCCGAATAGACGCGGTGAGGCAGCCATACACCGACCGTCGATGCCGAAGAGATCTTGCCCGAAGCCTCTCTTTTGACTTTGAGCAGTACCTTGTAATAGTAGTTCGGTACGGGACAGTTCTTGGTATCCTTGGCCGGTTTGATATATGTGATCGTTTCATTACCGGTTACAGTCCGTAGGATGGCGCCCGTAACCACGTAAACCGTATCGGTCTGTTGTTGTGCGAGCGTCCGCACGTCACCTTCGAGCGAACTCCAGATGCCGGAGTTGAACCCGTTCTGAATCTGCGGCGTGGAATTCGTAGCGTAGAACGTCTGCGCACACATGGTGCCATAGGGATCCTTGTTGCGGTCGGCGTTCGGGATCTGGTGTCCGCGAGCGTAGATGTTCGAGGTGGAACCTACGTTCACTCCGTACGATCCGGCCCAGACATTGATTTGTTGCGAGGTCGGAATCCCGGGTGTCGCAGCCCACGGATCGTTCGGACGTCCCGATCCCAGGTCATCGGCCGCCAACGGGTAAGCTACCCAGTAGGCCGTGTAGGTCGAGGTGTCGTAAAACATCGTGTAGTTGCGTGCCGTGTCGTAGAAGGTCCGCAGCAGCATATTGCTGCCTGCGTTGTCCTTGGCCGGAAGCTCGTACCAGGCGGCATGATCCGTCCGTGCTCCTTCGGTGGTAAAGGTTGTCGAAGAACTCTGCGGCGTGGAGCCGTTGGTCGCCGTTACGACGCCGTAAACCGTGTACGTCGTTGCGGGCAGAAGATCGGAGAGGTTGGCGGTCGCTTCGTTTCCGACAACAGCGGCAACGACACTTCTCGTGTCGCTGCCGTTAGTTGCGGAATAGAAGAACTGCACCTCGGTTGCGTAAGCGGCGTCGGTCAGACTACTGGAAACCTTCGCTGTACTCGAAGTTATGTCGCTTACGCTCGGTGTGGCAATTCCCGGGGTAGGGTCTGGGGAAGGATTATCGCCTCCCCCTTCTCCCGAGTTTCAGTTGATCGTGATGGTTTTAATCATCAACGACTTGCCGCCCGATTCGGTGTTTAACGTAAGGACGATCTCGCCGGACAGCGGAGTTTCCGATTCGACGACATACTCCTGGTTATTCGTTTTTGCCAAGGAGATCGTTTCGCCGAGTGCTTGTCCACCGACGGTTGCATTCACGGTACTTAAGTTTGCCGTATTTGCCGACATAACCAACGTGATTTTTTTGATTCCTCCGGTATAATCGGACGTTTTTATGGTGACACCGCTGGGTTTCGACCAGGAAAGACCACGATTGTTTTGATCAAATGCAGTGGGCGCTTTGCTTGCAGTCCATGTCAGTCCGTTCACCGTTAAGCCGGCAGCGATCTTGTCTTTATCCGCGCTTTCGAAGGTGTAGGTCCAAGTTTCTCCGACACCGCCTTCCGGTTTGCTGTTCTGGGTAATGAGCAATGTCGCGTTGGCTGTACCCAGTGAAGTAGTGGCGGTAAGAACGATGCGTGCTGTACGAGGTGTTGCGACCGTATTCTCTGTGGCTGCGACTTCGAGGCGATTTTCGCTGCCGTTGTAATCACCTGTGGTGATCCAGTCCGGCTGTTCGGTCCCTTCAGTGCCGTCGTAAATAGCGACGGAAACGTCTTGCGTTTCGGCGTTCTTCAACGTAACGGGGATGTAGTGTGTTTCCGTATCGTTATAAGACAGTGTCAGGGTGGACGGATCCAATGTGATTTCAGGCAACTTGACGTATTCGGCAGGGATCAGGGTCAGATCTTTTGTCTGGGAACCGGTATAGAATCCAAAACCGTAAGTTGCCTGCGTGTTTTTCGCCAAAATACGGGAAGGGGTCGCTGCCGATGCGATTTGGTAAGTGCCTTCGGACTTGTTCTTGGTAATTACCAGTTCATAAGGAGTCGTAGAGGTCGTAGCGCTGTTGCCGCTCTCCCAAGAGAGATAGTTCTCGCCTTGACTGATCGTGTAGTTGTCACCCGATTTGGTAATTGTCCAAATGAGGGTTTCGTCCCCGGTTTTGTAGGGATTAGACGGCGTAATCACTACGGGAGCCAAACGGGAGCCTTCAGCTAAAGAACTCATTGCATAGGTTGTTTCGGATTGGGTCGCCGTGATGACGTAGTCGCCGCTCAATGTTTCGTTCTCCTCTTCCGTAGCGCCGGTCATATCGACCGCGAAAGTCGAGCTGTCGCCCGCTGCGAAAGCCAGGGCCCGGCCCTCCTGAACGGTTACCGTCTTGGTGAAGATCTTCGATGCGGTGGTCACGGTAACGGTGAAGGTTTCACCGGCTGCCACCTCGAACGGGAAGCAGGTGAAATAAGCCGTCATACCCGCTTCGCTATTGGCCGTGATGTTCATCTCCGAAGAGTAGTTCAACGTCACGTTATCGGCGAAATTGTTAATATAGCCATACTCCTTGATGGTACCTGCCGTCATATCGACATAGCTGCGGCCCGTGACTTTTTTGTCGGGAGCCGTAAATTTGACGCCGAGGACACTTTCCGCAGATGCGAGGTTTTTGACCGTCATCTTACCGATGGCAACGGCACGGCCGAAACTCATTTGCAGTTCGGTCGGCTGACTCTCCAGCGAGATCGATTTGGCGATCAGCAGGTCCGCGTTCGAATCGAAGCTCGTAGCGGTCGGCTGTTGAGATGTGCGTGTGACGACTTTCATGTTGGTAATATCCGTATTGTTGGACGTAATCCATGCCGAGGCGGGATAAACCGCGTTATAAACGAGCGGAGTGTTCGTATTCTCCGGGAACGATACGGCGAATTTCGCCGTGCCGTCGCTTACCGTACCTTCCTGCGAGTTGGCGTATGTGGTTTTGGAGGCGGCCGTTTCGAACACCTGAAGGTATTCGCCGGTTTCGTTCCACGAGATTTTCCCCGTCAGGGGATCATACGTCGTACGGGAACCGGATGCCGATTCGAGTTCAGACGATGCGGTGACCGTCATCGTTACTTTACGACCGTTCGACGGGTCGGAAACCGTGTCGTCTTTGGAACAGGCTGCGAACAGAGATGCACACACTGCGACAGCCAAAATGGATTTGAAAAAAGTTTTCATAGTCGTAGGATGTGTTTGTTAGTATTCTCCGTAATCGGTGTCATTAACGCTGCCGCCTGCTTCGCCGGCTCCGCCATAGTCCAGGACAGTGCTGTTGGCAAAACCTTTCTCGATCGAGATGCTGAGGATCTCAACCGAAGGAGCGGAGTACGAAGTTCCCCCCCCCTTAACCGTAGATTCGTAGTGTTTTTTCATAATCATAGAGGTATTATGTTTGAGAGTTTTTTCTCGCCCTAAAATGTTTACGCACAAATGTAGGGAATATTTATGTAAAAGAGTAGGAAAAAACTAAATTTCACAGAATCTTTATATTCCGGGGGTAGAAGGGAACGACGCGGAAAATCAATACAGGTTGTCGAACATGCTCTGGCTTTTGTCGTATTTCAGGTCGGCGAGGGAAGCCGCTTTGACGCCGATGTTGAAACTCCAGCTCTGATAGTGGCCGAAGGGGACCCACGCGAACGACATTTGCCAGCAATGCAGGTCGCGTGTAATGGTGATGGAGGCCGGAGTCAGCTCTTTGGCCTGGAAGTCGTAACCGCCCTGGATTGTTACACCCATTTTTGGCAGAATCGTAACGCTGCCGTTGATGCCGAGCGTTTGGGTGATGTTTTTCTGGTAGCCCGTCGTGCCGTTGTTGGTCGGTGATGCGGAGTAGCTGATCGTATAGTTGAATCCCAGGTTCCAGGGTAGCGAGAAGTCGTAGTAGGCCTGGGTCATGTATTGCCGTCGCAGGGCCGGGTTCATTTGCCCGTAAGGGTCGTAGAAAGGATTGGCGTAGGCCGGATCGACCGGGGCGCTGTTGATGTCGTTGATCGCCGGGGTGGAGTTGTCCTGGCGGGATTGGAACGTATAGCCGAACGAAGTGCTGGCCGATACCACACGGCCCGGGAAAAAGAGTTTGTTGATACGCTGGCCCTGCGGGGTGACCCGGTAAGGGTCGAGCGTAGCGTTGATATTGATGCCGAAATTCTGGAAAACGGTCGTGCGCAGCGAAATGGGGATGTTCGAAAGTCCCATGGAGTCGGCCAGGAAGTTATAGGATACCTGTCCGATGCGGAGTTCGTCGATCAGTTTGATCTTCTTCATACCCGAGGTATCGCGTTTGCTGAGCACCTTCATTTCGAGCGTCTGCGAGAGCGAGGCGTTGATGGCCATGGACTGACCGGAGCTGGGCACGCCGAAGATGCTCCCTTCGAAAGGCGAGTAGGTCTTGAAATTACCCAGCGTATCGCTCTGCACGGTCTTTACGTAGCCGTATTTCTGCTTGGAGAAGTCGGGGGCGTAGGAGAAGCTCACCGTCGGGGTGATCGTGTGGCGGATCGCCTGTATCTTGCGCGTTTTCTTCTTGGCCTCGTAGCGGCCATAGATGATCGTCGAGGCCTGCAGGCTGAAGTTGTAGTTGTACAGACGGTAGAACCCGTACTCCGGGTCGAGTTTGTCGATGCGGTTCAGCACCGGGTTCCAAACCTGCTCCTGTTTTTTGAAATACCACTTTTCGGTGTAGTTGATCGTAGGTCCGAAGTTGATATAGTTGAAGATGTTGTACGTCGCCGAGATGGGAATGCTATGCTCGAAGCCGTACTGCATGTTCTGGAGTGTTTCCTTGGTGAAGATTTCGGACTCTTTGGCGTTGGCCTTGTTGTTGAACTTGCCGGTGTAGCGGAGCGAAATCTTTTCGTACCACCGCTGCTTGCCCATCGCCTCCTTGCGTTTGAAGGGGTAGAAGGTCGAAACGTTGAAGACGACGTTCGGCAGGGCGATCGAGAGCGTTCCGCTCTGCGAGTTCTGCGAAACGGACATGTTGGCCGAAAGGGAGAACGGTGTGCCGAGCCAGCTTTTCGAATAGGAGATCGTCGAACTTGTCTGCGTCTGGAGCGCTTCGTTCAGGCTGGTAGCCGAATAGCGGTTGTAGCCGCTGGTACGGAAATCGACCGATGCGGAGAAGGTCGATCCCGGATTGGCTTTGGGGTCTTGCGTATGCTGCCAGTAGAGCTGGAAGTTGTTCTGCTGGAGGAAGTCGGGTTCGCCCTTGTCGCCGACACGGACGTTCGAGTAGTTGAAATTCAGGGTGCCGTTGTACTTGTAACGCTTCATATAGCGCGACATCGCGGATGCCTCCCACGATCCGAGGGTGTAGATACCGCCCCGGATGGCCAGGTCCATGTGCTCTCCGAGCGTGAAGTAGTAGCCCAGGTCACGAATGTAGAATCCCTTGGTCGATTCCTCGCCGAAAGTCGGCATCAGCAGACCCGACTTGGGGCCGGAACTGAGCGGGAAGAAACCCTCGGGCAGCAGCGGAAAGTAGATGGGAACGTCTTCCAGGACCAGGTAGGCGGGACCCGTGACCACTTTCTTGCCGGGAATCACCTTCGCCTTGGTCATCGCCAGGTAGAAGTGGGGGTGGTCCGTCTGGTCGCAGGTGGTGTATTTGCCGTCCTGGATGTGGATGGTGTTGTCGTCCATCTTTTTGACGTTGTTGCCGATCAGCCAGCCGTCGCCCTCCTGAGTCGCCACGCCTTTGATTTTCGCCTTTTTACTGCCGATGTTGTAGGTGATCGTGTCCATCGTGTAGGGATTGGCGGCTCCTTCGGTGAAAGTGGGGTTGGTAACTGTCGGTTTGCCGTCTATCGTGTCGCGCTTGCCGTGGGCGTAGATGATCTTTTCGTCCATATTGACCCGCATGAAATCTCCCTTGAGATTCATGTTCTGGTAGTTGATATCGCCCTGGTTGTAGATATAGACCGTGCGGTTGCGTACGTCGTAGTAGAGCGAGTCCTGGTTTTTGCCGCTGATGATGTCGTCCAGGAAAGATTTTTTCCGGGTCGTATCGCGCCGGGTCGTGTCCTGACGCAACGAATCGCGCAGCAGCGAGTCGTTGCCGGTGGGAGCCGTACTGTCGGCGGGGGCGATCGGCGAGAGGGGAGGCGCTCCGAAGATCGAGTCGATCTTGGTGTCGAAAAGCGAATCCTGCTCCTCTTCCGTACGTGTTTCGGCGGTCGGGGGGCGGTCGGCTTCCCGTTGAAGGCGCCGAATCTCCCGGCGGGTTTCGCGGCGGGATTTTTGTACGGCTTGCGTCGGAGTGCTGTCGGGCGGTGTTTGGCGTTCGGGTGTCGCGGGATGCTGCACTCCGCCCGGCAGCGCCATGCCGAGCACCGGAAGCAGGAAGAGCAGCAGGAGTGCTCCCGAGAAGATATATTTTGCCTTTAGCCTGTCCAAAATTCCAAAAAAAATCATACCTTTGCCGACGAGTCGGCAAAACCGCCCGAAAATGGCTCCGAAGGCCTCAGTGCGGGGGTTTTAACATCCGGCAAATATAGGTAAAAAATTCAGAACCGTTAAATTTTCAGCCACTTTTGCTATGCGGAAATCGCTTTTTCTTGTTGCCCTGTTTTTGATTGCGACACTCTCTTTCAACGGAGTTGCCGCGCAGAATATTGCACAGGGCGTGCGGGTCGTCGTAATCGATGCCGGGCACGGGGGGCCGAAGTTTCCGGGAGCTCATTACAGAGGCGTTTATGAGAAAGATCTCAACCTTCAGATCGCTCTGAAGCTCGGGGCCTTGATCGAGAAGGAGATCCCCCAGTTGAAAGTGGTTTACACGCGTAAGACGGACAAGCAGTTTTCCGAAAGTCTGACCCAGGATTTGCAGGCTCGGGCCGATATCGCCAACAAGGCGGGCGGCGACCTGTTCATTTCGATCCATACCAATGCTGCGGCATCGGCGTCGGCACGGGGAGTCGAGACCCTGATTATGGGTGAGAGTCCGCTGGAGAAGAACGCCAACGAGCGGGCCCTCTATTATAACAACCAGGAGGAGCTGCTCGATATGTCGAACGAGAAGACGGCGGCGATCGTTCGGGCTTATATCCAGAACCTGCAGTTCACCTATGGTGAATACAGCGAAGCGATGGCCCGTCTGGTGCAGAAACATTACGTCAAGTCCGGGCGGCACAATCGCGGTGTGAAGCGACAGCCGCTCAAAGTGCTCTACGCTACCGATATGCCCGGTATCCTGACCGAGATAGGTTTCCTTTCCAATTCGGAGGAGTACGCTTATATGAATTCGGCGAAGGGGCAGGCTCAAATCGCACGTGCGCTGTGCGATGCGGTGAAGGATTACGTCGCTTTCGTTCGGGGTGCGCTGCTTGTCGATGACGATGCCATTTACGAACAGGCCGATGCCGATGTCGCAGAGCCGGCTTCGGCTGCCGCTTCGGACAAAGCGGATAAGGGTAGTGTCAAAACCGGGAAAGCCGAACAGGAGAAGACGTTTTATGCCGTGCAGTTGATCGCCAGCGCCAAGCGCGTGCCGCCCAAGGACCGGCAGTTCAAAAGTTACCGGGGAAAAGTCACGGAGTTCGTTACCGGCGGCCGGTTCAGGTATAAGTATTGTGTGGGGCGTTTCGATACCCGCAAGCAGGCCGAAGCCAAGTTGGCCGAGGTGCGCAGGGAGTTCCGCGATGCGTTCGTGGTGAGTTGTCGGGGCGACCGGATCGTACAGTAAATAAAACGAAAAAAACAGGTATATGAGAAGAGAAGTTAAGATCGGCATTTTCGCCGTGCTGATGATCGGCGCCCTCTGGGCGGGTATCCGCTTTCTGAAGGGGTTCGACATCTTCAGTCGCAACGCGGTCTATTATGCCGCTTACGACCAGGTCGATGGCGTGCAGAACGCTTCGCCGATTCTGATCCGGGGCGTGAAGGTGGGAGCCGTGACGGATATTTCGTTCGATCCTTCGATCGGTAACGAGGTCGTACTTCAACTGACGATCCAGCGGAAATACCGGATTCCGTCCAATTCCGAAGCCCGGATCTACAGCAACAGCATCATGGGCGCCAAAGCGATCGAAATCGCTCTGGGCGATGCCGGGACCTACCTGCAATCCGGGGACACCCTCTGTTCGAGCCGCAGCAAGGGCCTGATGGATATGGCGGGTTCGGAACTCGAATTTTTCAAGCAGAAGATGTCGCAGGTCGTGGGGGATTTGAGCCGCACGATGGATAACCTGAATCTGATTATGGAGCAGAACGCCGCGAATATCGAAGGTACGATGTCGCACCTGAATTCGATTACGGGCAGCGTAAACGGTATGTTGCTGTCGCAGCGTGCGAATCTGGAGAGCGCCGTAGCGAATTTGACCCGTTTTTCGGAGATGCTCGGCGAGAACTCTCCGCGTATGGACAGTATTATCCTGAATTTAAGCAATTTTACCGACCAAATACAGCGTGAGAATCTGGCCGGGGCGCTCGATTCGACTCTGATGAACCTCAATGCGATCTTGGCCCGTGTCAATGCCGGGGAGGGGACTGTCGGGCAGCTCGTCAGCGATCCCCGTCTGTACGAATCGCTCAACGAGGCGACTGCGAACTTGGCGTCGCTGCTGGCCAACTTGCAGGCCCATCCTGCTCGTTACGTCCATTTCTCGCTGTTCGGCCGCGATCCCGAAAAGGCCGACCGCAAGCAGCAGAAAAAAGAGGCGAAACATGCCCGGCGCGATTCGCTCAAGGCCCTGAAAGCGGCCCGATAGTTTCGAATGTTTTCTCTGTGCGATGATCTATCCGGCGAACTTTGAACAGAAAGTCGGTTTCGACCGGCTGCGTGAGCAGGTCGCGGCGCTGTGTACGATTCGCGGCGGCCGGGAAAGGTTGTGCGCCGAACAATTCAGCACTTCGCAGGCCGATGTCGAGCGGCGGCTGGCGCTGGCGGACGAGATGCGCCGTCTGCTGGAGATGGAACGGGACTTTCCGGACGACGAGTTCGTCGATGTCGATTATATCCTTTCCAAACTGAAGATCGAAGGCAGTTTCCTCGAAGTCGAGGAGGTCGTGTTGCTGCGCCGGGCGCTGGCTTCGGCGGGGGCGATCGCCGGTTTTATCCTGGGGCGCGGTGAGGAGCTATATCCCGAACTGCGGCTCCGCAGCCGGGGGATCGAGGCTTTCCCGGAGATCGTTCGGGCGATCGACGGTATCGTCGATCAGTACGGCAAGATCCGGGACGACGCTTCGCCGGAGTTGCAGCAGATCCGGCGGATGATCCGCGAGCGGGAGGGGCAGGCCGCCAAACGCCTGCAGCAGGTGTTGTCGAATGCCAAGAAAGCCGGTATCGTGGAGGCCGACGCGATGCTCTCGATCCGCGACGGCCGGGCGGTGATTCCGGTCGCAGCGGCCAATAAACGCAAGTTGCAGGGTTTCATCCACGACGAATCGGCCACGGGCAAGACCTTCTACGTCGAGCCGGTCGAGGTCGTCGAAATCAATAACGAACTCAAGGAGCTGGAGTACGCCGAGCGGCGCGAGATCGTGCGGATCCTCTCGGCCTTCACCGACTCGATTCGCCCCGAAGCGGATCGGATCGCGCTGATTGGCGACTATCTTTCGGATCTGGATATGATCCGTGCCAAAGCCCGCTGGGCCGTTGCCAACGGAGCGGTGAAGCCGATCGTTTCGACGGACGACCGGCTGGTGCTGCGCAATGCGCGGCATCCCTTGTTGCAGCAGACGCTCCGGGCGCAGGGCAAGCAGGTGGTGCCGCTCGATCTGCAACTCGACAAACGGCGTCATATCCTGGTGATTTCGGGGCCGAATGCCGGCGGCAAGTCGGTGTGTCTGAAAACTACGGGCATCATCCAATATATGTTCCAGTGCGGATTCCTGGTTCCGGCATCGGAGAATTCGGAGCTGCCCCTGTTCCGCAACCTAATGATCGACATCGGGGACGAGCAGTCGATCGACGACGATCTTTCGACCTATTCGTCGCACCTGCTCAATATGAAGAACATGCTCGCCGGAGCTTCGAACCGGACGCTGGTGCTTATCGACGAGTTCGGTTCGGGTACGGAGCCTATCATCGGCGGGGCGATCGCGGAGTCGATCCTCGAACGGCTCCGCAGTAAAGGCTGTTACGGGGTGATTACGACCCACTATGCCAACATTAAGTATTATGCGTCGAACACCGAGGGAATCGCCAACGGAGCGATGATGTTCGACGTGCAGAATATCCGGCCGCTGTTTCGGCTCGAGATCGGCAAGCCGGGCAGTTCGTTCGCGGTGGAGATCGCCCGCAAGATCGGGTTGCCGGAGGATATTATCCGCGATGCGGGCGAAAAGGCCGGCAGCGATCATATCAACCTCGAGAAACAGTTGCGTGAAATCGCCCGTGACAAACATTACTGGGAGCAGAAGCGCGACCGCATCCGGATCGCCGACCGCAAGGTCGAGGAGCTGGAACAGACCTATGCCGACCAGCTTTCGCGCATCCGGCAGGAGCGCTCGGAAATCTTGAAAAAGGCCAAGGAGGAGGCGCAGCGGATGATCGCCGACGCCAACCGTCAGATTGAGAATACGATTCGGACGATCCGCGAAGCGCAGGCCGAGAAGGAGCTTACCCAGTTGGCCCGTAAGGAGTTGAACGATTTTCGGGACAGGGTGGAGAGGACGGATGCAGCGGATGCGGCGCACGACGAACGGGTGGCCCGCGAAATGGAGAAACTCGAACGCCGCCGCCAGCGTCGTGCCGAGCGCAGACAGCAGGCCGGCGAGACTCCGGAGGTCGCACAGCCTGCCGTGCCGGAGAAACCCCGCGAGGCGGAGGTCGGCTCGAAGGTGAAGATCGCCGGGCAGGACATTCCCGGCGTGGTGCTTTCGATCAAGGGCCGGAAGGCGCAGGTGGCATTCGGACAGATTCTTACGACGGTGGATAGAAGTTCGCTCGTCGTGATCTCGGGCGCCGAATTCAAGCAGGCGACCAGGCCCGTGCAGCCGCGCACGGTGGTATCGGTCGATGTGTCGGCCCGCAAGCTCAATTTCAAGGATCATATCGATGTGCGGGGCCTGCGTGCCGCCGAAGCATTGGAGGAGGTGCGGGATTTTATCGACGACGCGATCATGGTTGGCGTCGGTACGGTCACGATCCTGCACGGCAAGGGGACGGGGGCGCTCAAGGAGGAGATCCGCCGTTATCTGCGCACGGTGCCGGAGGTCGAACGGGCTGCGGACGAACACGCCGACCGGGGCGGAGCGGGGATTACGGTGGTGACTCTGCGTATGGATTGACGGCAGTTATGTAAAGGAAAGATACGACATGAAATACATGTTATCGGAAATCGCCCGCATTTGCGGGGGCGAACTCATCGGGGAGGATTTGCCGGTGGCACGGGTGCTTACCGACAGCCGCAACTGTTCGTTCGGCGAGGAGCCGCTGTTCGTGGCCATGAAAGGTACCAATCACGACTCCCACGCCTTTATTGGCGAGATGGTTCGCCGGGATGTGAAGGCATTTCTTGCGGAGCGGAAGACGCAACTTCCGGCCGGTTGCGGCTGCGTGGTGGTTCCGAGCGCCATCGCTGCCCTCCAACAGCTTGCGGCCCATCACCGGACTCGGTTCAAGGGGCGCGTGGTCGGTATCACGGGTTCGAACGGGAAGACCGTGGTCAAGGAATGGATCGCCCAGCAGATTCCTGCCGGCGTCAAATATTTCCGGTCGCCGAAAAGTTATAATTCGCAGTTGGGCGTGGCGCTCTCGCTGCTGATGATCGAAGGGGACGAGGAGTTGGCGTTGATCGAAGCGGGGATCTCCTGTCCCGGGGAGATGGTGCGTCTGGAGCGGATGATCCGCCCCGATACGGTGATTTTCACTTCGATCGGCGAGGCGCACCAGGAAAATTTCACCTCGCTCGAGGAGAAGAGTGCCGAAAAGTTGGTGTTGGCGAAGGGAGCGCGAACCATTATTTATCATGGTGGCTCCTCCCTGCTCGAACGGATGATCCGCACGTTATACGGCGGCCGGCAGTTGCAGGACGCTGCGGAATATCCGCTGCCGGAGCAGTTGCCCGCAGGGGTTCTGGAGAGCGGGGCCGGGCGTGTCGATGCCCAGTTGGTCGGGGCGTTCTGTCGGGTGATGGGCTTTCCCGACCCCGATTTCGGCCGGATTCGGCCCGTGGCGATGCGCCTCGAGTTGAAGGAGGGAATCAACGGTTCGCTGCTGATCGACGACGCTTACAATTCGGACATCAACTCCCTCTCCATTGCGCTCGACTACCTGCATAATATGGCCGCCGGCCGTCCCATGACACTTATTCTTTCGGATATCGAGCAGAGCGGCGTCGAGGACGGAGTGCTTTACGGCGAAGTGGCCCGTCTGGTGGCCGCCGCCGGAGTGAGCCGTCTGATCGGCGTGGGAGACCGTATTCGAAATGCCGGGGCGAATTTCGCCTGCGACAGCGCCTTTTACCGCACGACCGACGAGCTGCTGCGCAACCTGCGCCGCGACGATGTGGCCGGGCGCGTGGTGCTCATCAAGGGCAGCCGTGACAGCCACTTCGAGCGGGTGAGTCATGCGCTCGAACGCAAGAGCCATACGACGGTATTGGAGGTCGATCTCGATGCCATGATCCACAACCTGAATTATTTCCGTGCGCGGCTCCGTCCCGGGGTGCGGCTCGTGGCGATGGTCAAGGCGGCCAGCTACGGCGCCGGGGATTTCGAGGTGGCCCAGATGCTCCAGCATCAGGGGGTCAATTACCTGGCCGTAGCTTTCGCCGACGAAGGGGTGCTGCTCCGCGAGCGGGGAATTAGCATGCCGACCGTCGTTCTGAATGCCGACGAGGGCAGTTTCGCTCTGA
>ENA-ORKW01000445-ORKW01000445.1-human-gut-metagenome-genome-assembly--contig:-NODE-445-length-15362-cov-4.34376_pt1 | contig 15362 bp, 4 predicted proteins | sample MGYA00243062_ERZ508813 | MGnify/ENA primary metagenome ERZ508813 (study PRJEB26277, sample SAMN04329846) | human gut metagenome | biome: human-associated habitat | host: Homo sapiens | place: USA...
TGACATTCCAGAAGAAGCCCTGTCGGATGAAAAGTTTGCAAGGATGATCGCAGAAGCCGAAAAGTATCTGGGTATGCCGTATGTGTGGGGCGGAAGTTCGCCCAGCACCAGTTTTGATTGCTCTGGCTTTGTCTGCTGGGTCATCAATAACTGCGGCAATGGCTGGAATGTCGGACGCACGACAGCAAACGGACTGCGCGGCAAGTGCAGCTACGTTTCTCCTGCAAATGCACAGCCGGGTGACTTGATCTTCTTTGAAAAAACCTATAATACCGTCGGTGCGTCGCACGTTGGCATCTATGTTGGCAACGGCATGATGATTCACTGCGGCGACCCGATTTCTTATACCAGCATCAATTCGACCTACTGGCAGAACCACTTCCTTGGTTTTGGCAGAATCAAGTAGAGGAAAGGAGAGAAGCTAGATGAGCAAAAAGCTGAAGAAGTTTTTGAATGATGCAGAGAAAACCGAAAGCAAGATCGCGGAACTGGAAGAGTACCTGAGAAATGTCCGGGCTGCACAGAAAAAGGAAGAGGACAATGAGATCGTTCGGGCTATCCGCAGCACAAAGCTGGGCGGGCGTGACCTGTTGGCGCTGCTGGAAAATATCCAGGCGGGGAATGTGACGTTCCAGACAACTGTAAACCACGAGAACAAGACTTCGGAAGAAGCAGAAATGGAGGATGCGATTGAGAAAGATGCTTAAAAAGCTGGGTGTTGTGATTCCCAGTGCAGTGCTGACCCTGCTGATGGCGGTAGGCTTTTCCACTCCGGCATTTGCCTATGTGGAGCTGGAAGTCAAGGAAGAGCCTGCACAGGTCATTGAGGAAGAGGAACCCACCGAGGAAGAGAAGATTCCGTTCACCATTGCGGGCAATGGCGAGGTGGAGGATAACATTACGGACGATTCCAGTAAGGAGTTCTTCACGGTCAAGACCAAGGGCGGCAATACTTTCTTTCTAGTGATCGACCGGGCAAGGAACAATGAGAATGTGTATATGCTTTCCATGATCGACGAGTACGATTTGCAGGAGTTCTTGACCGATGAGGAACGCAACGGCAAGGAGGAAGAGAAGCCGGCAGTTGTGCTGCCGGAAACCAAACCTGAGCCGGAACCGGATGTCGAGATCGAAGAGCCGGAACAGGACGATGGAAAGCTGACCAAGATTCTGGCAATCGTATTTGTTATGGGTGTAGGCGGTGCAGGCGCATTCTTCTATTTCTACATTTATAAGCCGAAGCAGAGTGAGCCGGAAGTATCGAAAGAAAATCTGGAATATGAAGCTCTGCCGTCAAAGAATGAGGATGAGGAAGCAGGGCAGGACGCAGAAACCGAAGAATAATAGAAAAACCGTATAATCTAGTGGTGCAGGGATGGTCTGATTCGGACTGTCCCTGCTTTTTTCAAACAAGCAGGAGGATACATGAAATATCTTGTGATAGCAGAAAAGCCGAGTGTGGCACGTTCCATCTCGAAAGTGATCGGTGCATACAAACATGAGGACGGGTATCTGGAGGGTGGGGATTGCGTGGTGAGCTGGTGTCTGGGGCATCTGGCAGAGTATGCAGCCCCGGAGTATTACGATGAACGCTATAAAAGCTGGCGGTTTGATGATCTTCCGATTCTCCCGGAAGAATGGAAATTGTTGGTTTCGGAAGATAAGAAAGCGCATTTCAATATCCTGCGAAAGCTCCTCCGAAGCAAAGATTTTGATTATGTGGTAAATGCCTGCGACGCAGGGCGTGAGGGCGAAGCAATCTTTCGCCGCGTGTACGGTCTGGCAGGCAGCAAACTCCCGGTCAAACGGCTGTGGATTAGCAGCATGGAAGATTCCGCTATCCAGCAGGGCATTGATTCCTTAAAGGATGGCGCAGAGTATGACAACCTGTTTGCCGCTTCGGAGTGCAGGGCAAAGGCAGACTGGCTGATTGGTATGAACGGCACACGGGCTTTTACCAAGAAATACGGCAGGCGGCAGACCATTGGACGGGTGCAGACTCCGACACTGGCAATGCTGACGGAACGGCAGAACAAAATCCAGAACTTTGTGAAAGAACCGTATTACAAAGTAGAAATCACAGGAAATGGCATCGTGGCAGAATCGGAACGGATGGCACAGGAGCAGGATGCGGATACCATGCAGGCAGCTTGTGATGGACAGTGTGCCGTAGTTGGCAGCATCGAGCGCAAACGGAAAGAACAGTCTGCGCCGAAGCTGTATGACTTAACGACCTTGCAGCGAGAAGCTAACCGCTATTATGGTTTTACCGCCAGTCAGACTTTGAAGATCGTACAGGAATTGTACGAAGAAAAGCTGGTGACATACCCGCGGACGGACAGCCAGTACATCACGGAAGATATGCAGCAGACCATGGCAGATTTGCTCAAACACTATGGCGGCGAAGCAGATGGAGTAAAGCAGGTGGTCAATAACAAAAAGGTCACTGACCACCATGCGATTCTGCCGACACTGGAAAGCTGCAAGCGTGGGTCAAACAGCCTGTCCGGGGATAAGGAAAAGGTCTTTGCTCTCATCGTCTGGAAGATGCAACAGGCAGTACAGCCGCCATACATCTATGAAGATGTTCTGGTAACAGTATGCTGTCAGGACAGGAAATTCACTGCAAAATACAAAAATGCCTTGCAGGCGGGACATACCGCAATGCCTGTTCCGTTTGCAGAACAGGAAAAAAGCAAGGATGCGTCACTTCCGAACGATCTGGAACAGGGGATGGTTATTCCGGTGGTACGGGCAGAGAAAAAGCAGGGCTTTACTTCACCGCCGAAAGTCTACACCGAAGATACCCTGCTGTCGGCCATGGAAACAGCAGGCAACAAGGAGTTTGAAAAAGACACGGAAAAGAAAGGACTGGGAACACCTGCGACCCGTGCAGCGATTCTGGAAAAGCTGGTATCTTCCGGCTATGTGGAACGCAAAGGCAAGCAGATTCTTCCCAGTGCAGAGGGGGTTACGGCAATCGCAAATATCCCGGATTACCTGAAATCGGCAAGCATGACCGCTGAGTGGGAAAATGAACTGCTGCGGATGGAACGGGGCGAAACAAAGCCCGCCGACTTCATGCAGGGCATCGGTGGATTGCTGGAACGAATGCTGGCAGACCTCCGGCAAATTCCGACCGTACAGGAATCACCTATTTATAATAAGGTATCTATCGGGAACTGTCCGGTATGTGGAAAGCCCGTCTGTGAAGGCAAACTGAATTTCTATTGCTCTGACCGGGACTGTAAATTTGCCCTCTGGAAAGAAAGTAAATACCTTTCCGGCATGAAAAAGACGCTCACAAAGAAGATGGCAACTGACCTTTTGAAGAAAGGACGTACCTATGCAAAAGACTTCTACTCTGCCAAAAAGGACAAGACCTTTGCCGCAGACCTTGTTATGGCAATAGAAAATGGCAGGGCGCAGTACAGTCTTGAATTTCCGAAAACACCAGCTAAGAAGTAAGGAGGGAACGATTGGCGAAATTTAACGATATTCGGGAACTTGCCCAGCAGAACGCACGGTGGGTAAGCAATTCTCCGAAAGACTGGATGAAATATCTGGATGTGGCGGCACGGCTGTACCGCTATTCGTTCAAAGATACTCTGCTGATCCATGCTCAGCGTCCTGATGCGACCGCCTGTGCAGAGCTGGAAGTCTGGAACAAGAAAATGAACCGCTGGGTAAACCGTGGCGCAAAAGGCATTGCGCTTTTGGACGATGCCAGCCCACGGGCAAAGCTGCGCTATGTGTTCGACATTGCGGACACGCATCTGGTGCAGGGCGGCAGAACGCCGATCCTCTGGCGCATTGATGATTCGGAACACCAGCAGATGATCCTCGACCATCTGGCAGATACTTATGCTCTGACGCAGACGGACAGCATGAATGCTGCGCTGATGGAACTGGCACAGCAGTTGACCGCTGAAAATCTGGAAGAAGCGATGGATGGTCTGGAATATGAGGTGGCAGACACTTTTCTGGAAGGACTGGATGAAGATAACCTCCGTGTCCGTTTCCGGGAGTTAATGACCAACAGTATTTTCTATACCCTTTCCCGACGCTGCGAACAGGAACCGCTGGAAGTTTTGGAAGATGAGGATTTTATCCGTATTGTGGATTTCAACCAGCTTCCGGTTTTGACGTTCCTGGGCAATGCTGTTTCGGAACAATGTGAAGCGGTTCTCCGTGACATCGGACGGGAAATGCAGAAAATTTACCGAAAAGAAGTCACAGAACATCTTGCAAAAACTGCCGACAGCTTGTATAATACCAGTACGGACTTTAGCGCATTAAAGCATGAAACTGAAACGAACATCACTGAAGGAGGAAAACCGTATGGAACTGACTTATCACCGCAAGGGGGACTACCTGTTTCCGAACCTGACCGTACAGGACGAGCCGATGAGCATTGGGAAGTACGGGATGCTGCGCAGGACTTATCTGAGGGAAAACAAGAAGAACTGGTATCAGAGTATGCTGATGAGCGGCAGGCTGAATCAGCATCTGGCGCAGATCAACGAGCAGGCGGAGAACCGGATGGAAGAACTGATCGAGAGCCTGAACGAGAAGTATCCGGCTCCGAACAAGGAAACCGAACAGATGGCATGGGTGGCATATCAGAACAATCTGACCGCGATGGCGGAAGAGATCGTGCTGAAGGAATTGGTGTACAACTAACCGCTGACACAACCGAACAGGATTTGAGCGAAGCAGAGGAAGAAATTGCCTCTGCTTTTTCTCTGCCCAGTCTGCCGACCGTGGAACAGCAGATTCGGGCAATCGAAGCCCCGATGCAGGCCCAGTATGCCGATGAGATCACGATTCCGGCAGAAGTTGTGGATGAAATCCTGCGGACGGGAAGCAATCGAAGCAAAAGCCAGCTCCGCCTTATCTATAACTTTATGACCGAACAGACCCCGGAAGAGTATACTGCTTTCGTCAAAAAAGAGTATGGCGAGGGCGGCAAGGGCTTTGAGATCGGCGGCACAAAATATGCAGTCTGGTTCGATGAGTTGGGTATGCAGATCGCCGTTGGAGATACGGTTCGGAACGACCCCAAAAACAAAGCATTTCTGTCCTGGGAAGATGTCAGCTGCAGAATCCATCAGCTTCTGCAGCAGGGAGAGTACGCACCAAAGTCTGTCCTGGATGCAGCCCGTGGCAATGCTCTGCATGAACACGCAGAAGCCCTAAGCTATATGGAACGCGATATGGCAGAGGGCGTGGCAGAGATGGTCTTTGCCGATACGTCCATCTTCTCCGGCGGATACCCGGAACTTACAGAACGACTTGCAAAGTTGATTGACCAGCCGGAATTTCTGGCTGACCTGAACGAACGTCTTTTGGGACTGGCAGAAGCCTACGCCGAAGATAAAAGCGTGATGCGGATGCCGTTCTATCGCCCGGACAAAGTATCCGAACAGTTTCAGAAGTTTGCCCTCCCGTTCCAGCCGTATCAGGCAAGAGAGGGCTTTCAGTGGAATGAGCAGGAAGTCTTTATCACGGAAGATGAGATCAATGCTTTCCTTGCAGGCGGCGGGCCGTATTCGGATGGCAGGCTGGCAACGTACAGTTTCTTCCTTACCCATACAGAGAAAGCAGAACGCGCGGCATTTCTGAAAGACCGATACGGTGTGGGCGGCAGCAGTCATGCACTTTCCCGTGCAGATAATTCCCATGCCAGCTATGACGGCAGAGGTCTTGAACTGGCACGGGGCATCTATGGAAAGCCGGATGCGCTGGTAAAGCTGAACTGGAACCAGGCGGCTGAACGAGTTGCAAAGCTCATTGACCAGAGTTTGTATCTGAAGCCTGCGGATTACAGCCGGATGCCGAGTTACGAGCGTGAGCAGATGGCAAATCGGGTAATCGGTTTCTACCATCGTCTGCCCGATGAAGTAGAGCGTCCATTTAAGCGGGAATTGCTGAATGAGGATGCCAGAAAGAAACTGCCCACCATGCTGGCTGACCCGGAACAGGCGGTAGAGCTTCTGGAAAAGATGGATGCAGCACTTCTTTCCGCGCCGCTGGATTCCCCGGAATATGCGGAAAAATCAAAGACGCTTGCTGAACTGCACCAGTATGTTGAGGGAACGTACACGATCTTCCCGGAAAAGAAAAAGGCTGTTGAGATTTCTGTTTCTGAGACAGGACAAATATCGCTTTTCGATATTTGGGCGCAGGAACAGGAATCGAAAGAGCATTCAACCACCGCAGTGGTTGAAGAACCCCAGAAGCAGGCGGCAAAGTACAGCAGAAATGTCGGGGATTATCTCTATCTGGAAGATGACCGCCTTTATAAAATCGAACGTGTTACGGATTCTCTGATCTATCTGAAAGATATGGAGCGTCCTGCATGGGCAGCGCGGGTGCTTCGACCGAACCAGTATGATGCAGAACTGGCAAAGAATCCGCTGAATGATTATCTTCTGGCAGGGCAGGAATCTGCATTGAAAGATAGTCGCTGTGTTTACAAAGAATGTCTGTATTCCATGCTGGATGCGGTGCAGCAGAGTGAAATCTATCCGTATCTCCGCGACCGCGATGTGGATGCAGACGAAGCGGAAAAGGAACTTCGGAACAAGATTGACGAGCTGTTAGAGCAGAATGCGAAAACTGCTCCGCTGTATCTGGAAGCAAGCCAGAACTGGGAAAACTTCAAAGACTGGTTGGTAGAAGATATTTTCCAGCGCACCTATCAGGACGTTATTACGGACAGACGGGATGCCGTTGCACTGTATCAGGATAGCAAGGACGCACCGCAGTGGGTGCGCGGCATTATGGTTCCGTATGCAGCGGAAGAAAAGGCCGTTGAGCCGACCTTGCAGCCCCTGCCGTTGGATGCCGCCAACGAGTATAACGCTCTGAAAGAGCGTTACCCGGATGCACTGGTCGGCTACGAGCAGCACGGTAACTTTGAGTTCTACGGCGAGGATGCAAAGCGCGTTTCAGAACTTCTTGGCAGCAAGCTGTTGGAAAAGGAAACCGCACTCGGCAAGGTTGAGGTGTCTGGTTTTCCACGTGAACAGTGGGCTTCTCAGGCAATGAAGCTCTGGAAGCAGGGGGAGAGCGTCTATCTGTCCGGCCAGCAGGAAGATGGAACCCATGCGCAGACAAAGTATTTCCGCAGAGAGGAATATCTGCCAGTCAATACCATCATTGAACTGGACGATAGAGAGTTCCGTGTGGATTCGGTCAACTTTGAGCAGGGGACGGTCAGCTTGCAGGACATGACCCTTGCGAAAGAAGCCCGGTATCCGATCTTCCGAACGGAACCGCTGGAGTACATTCGGCATCTGTACGAACAGACCGACGTGCCGATGAAAGAAGCGATAGAAACCACAGTCTTTACTGCTCTACACAATGCTGGTGTGGCTTACGAGGATTTTTCCCCGGAGCAGATGGATGTGATCTATTCGGTGGCAGAATCGGGCGGCGAGTTAGAAGAACTGCTGAATCCCGACTTCTCGCCGGAACAGATGCAGCTGATCGCGGATGTGCAGACCCGGACAGATGCCATCCATCGTTCAGCGGCAGATGATGCTGTGAAGCCTCTTACCAGCAAGCCTATGACCCCGGAAGAGGTCAACCATGCACGGCGGCAGCACAACCTTCCGCTGGACAGTGGAGCCGAAACGGAACAGCCTGTACAGCCCAAACAGGAGCCTATGAACTTCCGTATTACGGACGATGATCTCGGCGCAGGAGGAGCCAAGACAAAATTCAAAGCAAACATCGAAGCCATCCGGCTGCTGCAAACGCTGGATGCAGAACAGCGGCAGGCAACCGCAGAAGAACAGGAAGTTCTCTCCCGGTATGTCGGCTGGGGCGGCATTCCGCAGGCGTTCGACGAGAAGAATGCGGACTGGGCAAAGGAGTATGCGGAACTGAAATCTCTGCTCCCGGCAGATGAGTACAGCGAAGCGCGGGCATCCACGCTGAATGCTTTCTACACTTCGCCTACGGTTATCAAGGCAATGTATGAAGCCCTTTCCAACATGGGTCTGAGCAAAGGCAATGTACTGGAACCGTCCTGCGGTGTCGGTAACTTCATGGGTCTTGTGCCTGAAAGCATGGAGAACATCAAGATGTATGGTGTGGAGCTGGACAACGTATCAGGACGCATTGCACAGCAGCTTTATCAGAAGAACAAAATTGCAGTGCAGGGCTTTGAAACAATGCAGTTCCCGGACAGTTTCTTTGATTGTGTGGTGGGTAATGTGCCGTTCGGCAATTACAAAGTGCCGGATAAGCGGTATGACCGCCACAACTTCCTCATCCATGATTACTTTATTGCAAAAAGTCTTGACCTTGTTCGTCCGGGCGGCGTGGTGGCGGTAGTCACTTCCAGCGGTACGATGGATAAAAAGGATTCCTCTGTCCGAGAGTATCTTGCCAACCGTGCCGATCTGGTCGGTGCAATTCGCCTGCCAAACAATGCGTTCCAGCGCAATGCGAACACAAGTGTTGTAGCTGACATTTTGTTCCTGCAAAAGCGTGACCGGGCGGCAGTGGAGCGGGCAGAGTGGGTAGATCTTGGCACAACGCCGGAGGGATACCCCATCAACCAGTATTTTGCGCAGCATCCTGAAATGGTGCTGGGTGAGATCACGACTGAAAGTACACAGTACGGCAAACAGGAAACCACGGTCAAGCCCATCGAGGGCGCAGACCTTGCACAACAGTTGAAAGCAGCCGTTGAGAACATCCATGCGGAAATCACTGAGCCGGAAATCACGGACGATGAACTTGACCAGAACGCAGAACCACTTCCGGCAGACCCAAACGTGAAGAATTTCAGTTACACCAATGTGGACGGACAGGTCTATTACCGTGAAAACTCCTATATGAACAAGGTTGACCTGCCTGCGGTCACGGCAGAGCGTGTGCTGGGGATGATTGCCCTGCGGGAAACCACACAGAAATTGCTGGACTGCCAGTTGCACGATGGTACGGATGCCGAAGTGGAACTGCTGCAAGGAAAGCTGAAAGACCAGTATAAGCGGTTCACAGCGCAGTATGGTCTGATCAACAGCACCGCCAACAAACGGGCATTCCGGCAGGATAGCAGCTATTGTCTGCTGGCATCTCTTGAGATTCTGGACGAGGATAAAAACCTCAAGCGGCTGGCAGATATTTTCACGAAACGCACTATTCGCAAGCCGGAACCCGTCACCTCTGTGGATACTCCGAGTGAAGCCCTGGCACTCTCCATTGGAGAAAAAGCCAAGGTCGATGTGCCGTTTATGGCAGAACTTTGCGGAAAGACAGAGCAGGAAGTGACCGAAGAACTGGCAGGTGTTATCTTCCGAAATCCTGTCACACAGGCGTGGGTGACGGCGGACGAATATCTGTCCGGCAACGTCCGGGAAAAGCTGGCAACGGCAGAAACCTTTGCCGCAAACCACCTGGAGTATCAGGTCAATGTCGAGTATCTCAAGCGGGTACAGCCGAAAGATTTGAATGCTTCGGAGATTGAAGTGCGGCTTGGTGCAAACTGGATCAAGGCAGAGTACATTACGGACTTCATGGAGCGGGTGTTCAAAACGCCGAGTTACTATATCGGAAGTTCCATCAAGGCAACCTATTCGGAAATCAGCGGCGCATGGAACATCAGCGGAAAGTCACTTGACCGGAGTAATCCCCGTGTGACGAACACCTATGGCACAATGCGGGTCAACGGCTATCGACTGCTGGAAGATGCGCTGAATCTCCGGGATACCAAAATTTACGATACCATCTATGAGGATGGAAAAGAAAGGAGAGTGCTGAACAAAAAAGAAACCATGCTGGCGCAGCAGGCACAGGAAGCGATTCGGGATGCGTTCAAGCAGTGGATTTTCAAGGATTTAGACCGCAGAGAGGAACTTTGCAAGGTCTACAATGAGCGGTTCAATGCGATTCGTCCCCGTGAATACGATGGCAGTCACATCAAGTTCGTGGGCATGACCCCGGAAATCAGCCTGATGCCGCACCAGAAAAATGCAGTGGCGCATATCCTGTATGGCAATAATACGCTGCTGGCGCATTGTGTGGGTGCTGGCAAGACCTTCCAGATGATCGCTGCCGGCATGGAAAGCCGCCGTCTGGGTCTGGCGCAGAAGAATCTTTATGTTGTGCCGAACCATCTGACGGAACAGTGGGGTGCAGACTTCCTGCGGCTGTATCCGAATGCCAATGTGCTGGTGGCAACGAAAAAGGATTTCGAGCCATCCAACCGAAAGAAGTTCTGTTCCCGGATTGCCACGGGCGATTATGATGCTATCATTATCGGGCATTCGCAGTTTGAGCGGATTCCGCTTTCCCCGGAACGGCAGAAATCCATGATCGAGCGGCAGATTCAGGACATTACCTTTGCGATTGCAGAAGCAAAGGCAGAGGACGATGGCAAGAGTTTCACGGTCAAGCAGATGGAGAAAACAAAGAAAACCTTGCAGGCAAAACTTCAGAAGCTGAACGACCAGAGCCGCAAGGATGATGTAGTTACATTTGAGCAGCTTGGTGTTGACCGCCTGTTTGTGGACGAGAGCCATTTTTATAAAAATATGTTCCTCTACACAAAAATGCGGAACATCGCTGGTATTGCTCAGACCGATGCACAGAAGTCCTCGGATATGTTTGCAAAATGTCAGTATCTCGATGAAATCACTGGCGGCAAGGGTGTGACCTTTGCAACAGGTACGCCTGTATCGAACAGCATGGTAGAGCTGTATACCATTATGCGCTACTTGCAGTATGATACCTTGCAGAAACTTCATCTCGGACATTTCGATAGCTGGGCGGCTTCGTTTGGCGAAACCGTAACGGCAATCGAATTGTCCCCAGAGGGAACGGGCTACCGTGCAAAGACGCGGTTCGCCCGGTTTTTCAATCTCCCTGAATTGATTTCACTGTTCAAGGAGTCCGCAGACGTACAGACGGCAGATATGCTGAATCTGCCTGTGCCAGAAGCAGAGTACATCAATGAGGTGCTGAAACCCAGTGAAACGCAGCAGGAAATGGTGAGCAGCTTTGCCGACCGTGCAGAGCGTGTGCGGAACGGAAATGTCGATCCGAGAACCGATAATATGCTCAAAATCACGAACGACGGCAGAAAACTGGCCTTGGATCAGCGGCTTATCAATGACCTGCTGCCGGATGAGCCGGAAAGTAAGGTCAACCTCTGCGTGGAGAATGCCTATCAGGTATGGGAAGAATCCACGCCCGACAAATCCACCCAGTTGATTTTCTGCGACTTATCGACCCCGAAAGCAGACGGAACATTCAATGTGTACGATGATGTCCGGGAAAAACTGGTGGCAAAGGGAATCCCCCGTGAGGAGATTGCTTTTATCCATGAGGCAAATACCGAAACCAAAAAAGCAGAACTGTTTGCAAAGGTGCGCTCCGGTCAGGTGCGTATCCTGCTTGGTTCGACCCCGAAACTTGGTGCTGGTACAAACATTCAGGACAGACTGATCGCCCTGCATCATCTGGACTGCCCGTGGAAGCCCTCTGATCTGGAACAGCAGGAAGGACGCATTCTTCGTCAGGGAAACCGCAACCAGAAAGTGAAGATTTTCCGTTACGTCACAGAGAATACGTTCGATTCGTATATGTGGCAAATTCTGGAAAATAAACAGAAGTTCATCTCGCAGATCATGACCTCGAAATCTCCTGTTCGTGCCTGCGATGATGTGGACGATACCGCGCTGACCTATGCAGAAATCAAAGCATTGGCAACGGGAAATCCCTACATCAAGGAAAAGATGGATTTGGATATTCAGGTCAGCAAGCTGAAGCTGATGCGGGCCAACCACACCAGCCAGATTTACAGCCTGGAATCGGATATTGCACGGCGGTATCCGGCAGAAATCACGGCAGCGAAAGAGCGTATAGCAGGTCTGAAAGCTGACCTTGCAGTGGCAAAGCCGTTGCTGGAACAGGACAAGGAGAAGTTCTCCATCACGGTGGAGGACAGGGTTTATACCGACCGCAAGGAAGCAGGCTCGGCAATTCTTGCAGCCTGTGCCGCAATGAAGATCGCTAAGACAGAGGGGCAAATCGCAGATTTGGGAGGGTTTGCAATCAGTTCCCGGTTTGATGCGTTCGCCCAAACATTCAAGCTGACCATCAAGCGGCAGAGCAGTTATACGATTGAACTTGGCAGTGATCCGGCTGGCAATATCCAGCGTATTCTCAATGCGCTGGCATCTATCGAAAAGACACTGCCGCAGGTGGAGCGCAGATTGGAAACCTTACAGCAGCAGTTGGCAGAAGCAAAGGAAGAAGTGCAGCGTCCGTTCCCGCAGGAGACGGAATTAAACGAAAAATCTGCACGGCTTGCAGAATTGAATGCCCTGCTGGATATGGACGAAAAGGGGGATGATGCGGCTCTTGGCATGGATGAGGAAGTAACGGATAGCGAACTTCCTGCGCCGAAACGTGAGATTGAGCGGAGTGCAGACAACGTAAAACGTCCGTCGATCCTTGCACAGCTTCACGAAAAGCAGGCAGAACGCATGGCAGAGCCGAAACCGCAGAAAAAGAAAAGTCACGATATGGAACTATAACTGAGAATGCCCCGTCAGATCTCCGAAAGGGAATCTGATGGGGCAGATTTTGTAAAGGAGGGCATGAATGGCAGATAAGCGGGCAGACCAGCTCAAAGAAATCACGGAACGGTTGGAGCAGGGCGTAAAGGATATTTTTACTTCGGAAATGTATACGCAGTACCTGCTTACAATGTCGACATTCCACAATTACAGCTTCAATAATACGCTGCTGATCGCAATGCAGCGTCCAGATGCTACGTTGGTGGCTGGGTACAATGCCTGGAAAAATAAGTTTAACCGCTATGTGAAAAAGGGTGAAAAGGGCATCCAGATCATCGCGCCTGCCCCGGTAAAGGAACGGGAAGAGAGGGAGAAAATCGACAAGGACACCGGGCTTACGGTGCTGAATGAGAGCGGGGAGCCGGAAATCGAAGTGGTGGAGAGGGTGATTCCCCGGTTCCGGGTAACAACGGTTTTCGATTATGCCCAGACAGACGGAGAACCGCTGCCTACGCTGGAAGTGAATGAACTGACTGCCCGTGTCAAGGATTATACCCTGCTGAAAGAGGCAATCGAACAGGTATCTCCTGTGCCAATTCGTTTTGGAGAGATCGAGGGCAACGCAAAAGGTTATTACAGCCACGTGGACAAAGAAATCTGTGTTCGTGCCGATATGGGTGAGAGCCAGACCATCAAGACGATGATCCATGAGGTTGCTCATGCCATGCTGCATGACAGCGACCAGATGAAACAGCGCGGCGAGGAAAAAGACCAGCTTACCAAAGAAACAGAAGCGGAAAGCATTGCATTTACGGTTTGCTCGGCACTTGGCATTGATACTTCGGACTACTCGTTCCCGTATGTAGCAAGCTGGGCAAGCGGCAAGGAACTGAAAGAATTGAAAGATTCGATGGATACGATTCGATTGACCGCTGCTGATTTTCTTGAAAAACTGGAAACGGCGGTGGCAGAAAGGAGTGTGGAGCGCATGACGGCGATGGAATATGCTGAAAAGCTGATTGCGGACAAGGAACGGGACAAAACCGTTTTTGACAACAGCCAGCGAAATCTCATTGTAAACTTTGCTTACAAGCTGGATGACCGGGCGGCAACGGAAGAACTTGCCAACAATCTGGCGGCTGCGGTTGCGGCTGAAAACACGGAAGAAATCAATCGCCTGATGTGGGAAGCAGAGGAGAAGATCGAAAGTCTGCCGGATGGCATGATCGGTCTTTCGGAAATGCACGAATATGGGTATCTGAAAGATGATGTTCTGCCGCTGACAAAGGAAGGCGCACGGGAGTGGCATCGGCTGGGCGAACGGATTTACCCGCTGTTTCAGGATGGCACGGCAGGAGATTTCGCCAGTCAGGAAGAGATCGAACAGCATGATGGCATTTTCGGAATCAAGGCTGACGCATGGAGTGCAATTTTGCTGGAAAAGAACGAAGAGTATCTGGAAGATGAGTATTCCCGCCCGGATGCCGCACTGGCGGTGATAAGTCGGGAGCAGGCTCTGCGGCTGTTTGATGAGGGCAAGCAGATTTATCTTATCCGTATCAGCCCGTGGCCAGTTCTTGTCACAGGGCGTGAAGAAATCGAACGTGAAAGTGACTATTTCCAGATTGCTAAGGAAGATTTGGAAAAGGACAAGCAGAAAACAATGGAAAACGGCGAGAAAGCACCCGTTGAAAAGCTGGCAGTAGACCTTGACGATTTTGCCTTTGACTTCGATTTCTACCACTATAAGGACAGCGTAGAGGATCGGGAGCAGGCAGTTGAAGCACTGAAAGAACAGATTCAGGCTGGGGATGTTCAGCCGATCAGGGAATGGCTGCAAGCCGCAGTGGAGGAATCAGAGGGAGAGTCCGCAGAAAAGGCGGCGGAGCTGATAACCCGGCTGGATGCGTTGGTTAAGGAGCAGAAGCTGCTTTCCGGCAGGGAAAAGCAGTTTGGCATCTACCAGATTACTGCCCGTGACCCGGAACACGACTATCGCTTTATGAATCTGGACTTTGTAAAACGGCATGGGATGGAAGTGAACCGTGCAGACTATGAGCTGGTCTATACCGAGCCTCTTACGGAAAAAGATACACTTGAAGCTATTTACGAACGTTTCAATATCCAGCGCCCAACGGATTTTACCGGGCATTCGCTTTCCGTCAGTGATGTTGTGGTGCTGAACGATGGCAAGTCGATCAAAGCCTGCTATGTGGACAGCATCGGCTTTGCAGAGTTGCCGGATTTTTTCAAGGAAAGAAAGATGGATTTGAAGAAAGAAACGATTCTGGATGAACAGTTGCAGGAAATTGAAATCTTTGATAAGCCCGGTCTTTTCAGCAACAGCAGACTGCGGGATGAGGATGTGCCGGATGGATTGTACCGCTATGACCTGCGCGGGTCGGACTATGATCCGGGGCAGCCGATTCTGGTGGAGAAAACAGTGATCGTAAACCATGCGGCATCTGTTCTGATGGCAGAAGAACTTGACCTTGGCGCAGGCGGTCGGCTGGAACTGGGCGAGGAAGGGCTGAACTTCACGGGTGGATTGCTGACTGTACGGGAGTTTATGGAAGAACAAGAGCATAAAAAGGATGGCTTAATACACGGTGACTCCGACCAGATTGCAGTTGAGGGTCATGTTGGTACATGGTATGCGATTGATGAAACGGAGGTCGGTGGCGAGAAGTTCTTCCTGCTGGAGCATGAGGAATACGGGGATGAAGCTGCCTGCGTTGCGGTCAATGAGCAGGGAAAACTGGTGGCAGAAGATTTGTGGAACGGCTTTGATGAGGACTTTCAGGATGCCGTAAAGGAGTATTT
>ENA-ORKW01000484-ORKW01000484.1-human-gut-metagenome-genome-assembly--contig:-NODE-484-length-14504-cov-4.61188_pt1 | contig 14504 bp, 9 predicted proteins | sample MGYA00243062_ERZ508813 | MGnify/ENA primary metagenome ERZ508813 (study PRJEB26277, sample SAMN04329846) | human gut metagenome | biome: human-associated habitat | host: Homo sapiens | place: USA...
CAAAAAGTACAAAACGGTCAATATTTACGGATAAATAAGCTAAATAAAAGTATATAAAAAGGGATATCTTTTATCTTTTTCCGCCTCAAAGTAGCATAACAGTAGAAATTCAGTAGAAAAATCCTTTTAAAATTCCTTCTTAAATAAAATAAAATACAATCTATTTTCCCTTTATGGACACGGAATAGTTCTGGTAGAACTTATCCTATAAAGGAAATCTCTTTATTTTGTTAAATGAATTTTATTTCAGCCTTTGGAGATGAAATAAATTATTTGGAGAAGTATCCTTGTGCAGATAGTACAGGGAGTGGTTTGTTTATGGGCACATGGGGACATTTATTCTTTTCATAGTCGATGGTTATACATATATTTATATGGATATGTATGGACTTTGAAATGGCAAGTATAACTAAGGTAGCTGAAAATGTATCTGATAACGAAGAAGCGGAGGTGATATGAACATAGAAGACCATCGTTTAAAAAGGTCAGATGATCTTCTTGAGTGATGAGGCATTAATAAAGTTCTTTATGTACCAACTCTTCAAACAGTAATGCATATTTTGCGACGACTGCTTCGGCGTATTTCTTACCTTTCTCGGCACTTGCTTTTTTAGGATTGCCTATACCGGTATCTTGCGAAACTTTTTGCCAGTTCCTCGGAATCCATGCCACTTTTTCATTCAACATTTGTGAGGTGAACTTCTTATAATCTCCGTTTCCGGCTTCGTCTAAATTTACCAATTCCGGATGATAATGCATCATAACAGAAGTTTCCAATTCATCTGCATGGTCACCCGGTTCATCAAAGTACTCTTTAGCAGGGACAAAGGCAAACCATTCGCTGCTGGCTATCAGGAAGTCGGGATAGTCCAGTGACAAGTCACGTATCATACTTTTGAATGTATTGCCGCCATGTCCGTTGATAATGACCATTTTGCGGTATCCCTGGGCGTATAGAGAGGCAACTATGTCGCTTAAAATCGCTTTTTGCGTTTCATAGCGATAATGGATGCAGAAATCCAGCTCGCGTTGTCCCGGATTCTGTGAACCGGCAATGACGTAAGGCATGACCATGCAACGAATACCGTAATGTGTTTTTGCCAGTTTTGCAGCATCTAGTGCGATGTCGTGGCTCAGAATACAGTCTGTCAGATAAGGCAGGTGCAGATTATGCGGTTCGGTAGCCCCCCAAGGGAGGAGGACCAAATCATATTTCAATGGTTTTACCTTGCCGTAACAGGTTACGGCAAGGTCTAGTTCTTTATCCATTATTTATAAGAATTTTTAAAGATATGCAGGATTTCTTCGTCTGTAATCGGGCGTGGGTCGAGAGTGAACAGTCCTCCCATCGTATCTCTTGCATTTTGCAGGAATTTGGGGAAATCTTCGGATTGGATACCAAATTCGCTCAGTTTGATAGAATGTACTTTACATTCTTTTTGCAGTGTAATCAATGCATCAATGAAATCGGACGGACGGTTGCTCTTTTTCTGGGTCATCATTTCAGCCATTTTCATGTAACGTTTTGTACAGTCATGCCGGAAAGTTTCGAAGTATGCCTCAGACAAGGCAATGAGTCCTGCTCCATGAGGAAGTTGTGGATAATAAGCACTCATGGCATGTTCTAATGAATGTTCGGAAGTGCAGCTTGAAGTGGCTTCTACCATGCCTGCCAAGGTGCTGGCCCAAGCAATTTTGGCACGCGCTTTCAAATTCTTTCCGTCGGCTACGGCTACTGGCAGATATTTGTAGATCAGACGGATGGCTTCTAAGGCGTAAAGATCACTGATGGGTGTTGCACAATTGGCGATAAAACCCTCTGCGGCATGGAAGAATGCATCGAACCCTTGATAGGCGGTGAGGTGCGGAGGAATGGAAACCATCAGTTCCGGGTCTACAATAGATAAGGTAGGGAAAGTCAGCTGACAACCGAAGCCTATCTTTTCTTGAGCCGTTTCGTGGGTAATCACTGTCCATGGATCCATTTCTGTTCCGGTTCCGGCGGTAGTAGGTATGGCGATAATGGGAAGTGCTTTGGTAACAGGGCGTCCTTTACCACTACCCCCTGATACATAATCCCAGTAGTCACCATCGTTGCAGGCCATAACAGCTATACTTTTGGCTGAGTCGATGGAACTTCCGCCTCCCAGTCCTACTACAAAGTCGCACTTTTCCTCCCGGCAGATGGCGGCTGCTTCCATGACGTGTTCTTTGATGGGGTTGGGAAGGATTTTATCGTAAACCAGTGTTTCTACATTATTCAGTCTTAATTGGGCAAGTACTCTCTCCAAGTATCCATATTTCTGCATGGAAGTTCCGGATGAGATGACGACCCGTGCCTTTTTTCCCGGTAATTTTTCACTGGATAATTTCTTGATTTCTCCGCAACCAAATACTAATTTGGTAGGGATGTATAAACTAAATACAGGATTTGCTTTCATGTTCTTTCGTATTTAAAGTTTCACTGGTAACAAATGTAGGAAAATAATAGTTTGCTTGTTTAAGTAATTTGTTAAATTTTACATACTGCCGGATTGTATTCGTTTTCTTTAATTCAGTTTGAGATAGATACGTTTTTTCGATTATACTCGAAAAAAGAAATAAACAGTGCTTTTTTTTCGATTATACTCGAAAAAAACTATCTTTGTGGGAAAAGATTCGAGTATGGACGATAAATGGAACGCTTTAGAAAAGTATAACCTTTGGGGTGGAAATACGTATCAATTGGGACTGGAACGGAAATCTTATACCGACAAGATTGGCAATTTTGTGGGGTCGTTATGTAGAATTTCATATATTCCCCTATAGTTATGCTGAATATTTACAGTTGATGCAGCAACCTGCCGGTCGGGCTTCTTATTTGGCCTATTTACAGAAAGGCGGTTTGCCCGAATTGTACAACCTGCCCACTGTCGAGTCAGAAAAACAGTATGTCGCTTCTGTGAAAGATACGATTTTGTTGCGTGATATAGTGAAGCGTAAACCCGTTCGTGATGTAAGGTTATTGGATGATATTTTTATTTATTTGGTGAATAATGCGTCCAATCTGTTTTCCGTTCAGCATATTGTTAATTTCTTTAAATCCAAGAACCGGAAGGTGAGTTATGATACCTTATCTAATTATCTAGGTTATATAGAAGAAGCTTTTCTTGCTTATAAAACAGAACGTTACAATATAAAAGGAAAGGATGTGGTGGCAGGTAATTGCAAGTATTATCTGAATGACTTGTCCTTTAAGAATTTTCTTTATCCGGGCTTTGCTTATGGAGTCGGGTATTTGTTGGAGAATGCAGTATATTTGGAACTTCGTCGTTTAGGCTATATTGTATATACAGGTTCTTTTCGGGATAAAGAAGTTGATTTTGTTGCTATGAAGGACGATAGAGTGATTTATCTTCAAGCAACTTACATGTTGGAAACGGCACAAACCATGGAACGGGAATATGCTCCTTTGCTGACGATAGGTGATAATTATGAAAAATATGTCGTTTCCATGGATGAGGTACAATTCCCTTCCAATGAAGGGGTCAGGCATATACAGGCTTGGAATTTAAAGGAAATATTGTAGGAAATCAGTTTCTCTTTTTAACATACAGTTTTTGGTAAGAGTTGTCAAAACTCTGATGATATTGTCTGTAGTCTATTATCCAATGTTGCTCACCGCTCCCCCGGATATGTAGAGCAGGAATAGCACCGAAGAGGAGAGTATAGTGGATATTATTTGCTTATGTGCAGTTGGCGCAAACATACGATTGGCATATCAGTCTGTATATCAGTATTCCGCTTATCTTTGCAGTCACTATCGGGCTGAGTCTGCTTTCTTATTATTATTTTGAGAAACCGGGCAACCGCTGGGTAAAACGAATTTTAAATAAACAATAATAACTAGTTCATGGAAAAACAATTATCAGAAAAACTGCCACGCGTTGAGGTGGTGGATGCTTTACGGGGATTTGCAGTCATGGCAATTCTTTTAGTGCATAGTTTGGAGCATTTCATCTTTCCGGTTTATCCGGTAGACCAGCCTGCATGGTTGAATATACTGAATGACGGGGTATTCAATGTTACATTTACTTTATTGGCTGGAAAATCGTATGCCATTTTTGCTTTGCTGTTTGGATTTACATTTTATATTCAGTCGGCTAACCAACAGCGTAAAGGAAAAGATTTTGGTTATCGTTTTCTGTGGCGTTTGCTGTTATTGGTAGCTTTTGCTACGCTGAATGCAGCTTTTTTTCCGGCAGGAGATGTGTTGTTGCTGTTCTCGGTAGTGGGAATCGTATTGTTCGTGGTGCGCAAGTGGAGTGACTGTGCCATACTTGTTACGGCTATTTTGTTTTTATTGCAGCCCGTTGAGTGGTATCATTATATAGTAGGTCTGTTTGATCCTTCTCATACTTTGCCCGATTGGGGAGTGGGGCGATGTATAAAGAAGTGGCGGAATATACCAAAGAGGGGAATTTGTGGGAGTTTTTGGGTAAGAATATGACCTTTGGTCAGAAAGCCAGTCTATATTGGGCTCTGGGAGCAGGGCGTTTTTGGCAGACTGCCGGCTTGTTCTTGATGGGGTTGTATATCGGACGCAAACAATTATTTGTAACTTCCGAAAAACATACTCGTTTTTGGGTGAAGGCTCTTATCATTTCCGCTATCTCTTTTGCTCCGCTTTTCCAACTGAAAGAGTTGATTATGGCTAGTGACAGTGAACTCATTCGCCAGACTGCCGGAACTGCTTTTGATATGTGGCAAAAGTTCGCTTTTACATTTGTACTGGTTGCTTCTTTTGTATTGCTTTATCAACGGGATAGGTTCAAGAATTTTGTATCAAATCTTCGTTATTATGGTAGGATGAGTCTGACTAATTATATCACTCAATCTATTGCCGGAGCTATTATTTATTTCCCTTTCGGACTTTATCTGGCTCCGTACTGTGGATATACGTTGAGTTTGCTGGTTGGTTTTGTACTCTTTTTGTTGCAAGTACAGTTCTGCAAATGGTGGTTGAAAGGACATAAGCAGGGACCGTTAGAGAGTCTTTGGCATAAATGGACCTGGATGTATTCCAAAAAATAAGGAACTCTGGGCAGGAGTTGCATATGCTATACGGAAGAGAGGAAAAGGCGAAAAGTAATTTGTCTTTTCCTCTCTTCCGTATAGGGACTGATTCTTGTTTTCCAAGTTTCCCGAATATCATAAAAAGGATATCAGTTCAGGATTATAATCAATTGTTTTTGCCTTCTATCTGAATTTGAATTGCTTGTCCTGTACGTTGCAGACATTCTATAAAAATAGAAAGATGATTGGTCTTTTGCATCAACTCACATATAATTTCCTTTTCTTCTGTGCACCAAGGTTCATAAGCACGTGGGAAAGTTTCACGTTGTTTATGGATATAAGGTGGAAGGACTGTTTTCTGAATGCCTAACTCTTGGACTTTTTGTTTTATACGGCAAATATCTTCTTCTGTACAATCATTAAAAGATTCTTTTGTAAAGAACCCCGGATATTTTTGGTCAATGTCAAGATTGATTGTAGGCTTAGATAGGGATTGAAAGGTTTTTTCTCTGCTTTCTAGTTCCTTTATCAGATTGTTGATGTACTCATCGGCTTGAACAGATGATACAACTATGGAACATTCGTGGCGGGAGTATTCTTTATGGCGGTTGGCGGATAACCAGTTGAAAGAACCCTCTATAAGTGTATGGTTATCAATGGCCAATGATTTATTGTGGATACCTTTTACTTCAATGAGGGTTGCGCCATTTTCTATTAATATGTTCCGTCCCTCTTCGGCACGGCTGAGCAACTGATTGGTTTTCGTATCATAATCTAGAGACGAATCGGTGTAGACTGTGACATCCACTCCTCGTTGTACCGTGTGGCGTATCAGCGGAACCAACTGGTCGTTTTCTATGGCGTGGATAGATATGAATGGAGATACAATCAGCAGACGGTGTCTTGCTTTTTCAAAAGCTTGGTGCAGAACCTGGATATGCTCTTCTGTGGTGGACAGACGAAGGGTGGGGTGGTAGGTGCACAGCGGAACTTCCTGTTGGTAAATAAAGTTGTTGGAAATCTCGTTGGATGGATCATCGAAAAGCCATTTAGCCATATTTCCTACCGGGGTGTTTTCTTCCGGATGGAAAATATTCATGTTGCCAAAAACAATGAAATGATGCTGAGCGCGCGATATCGCTACATTGAGCATATTGTATTTTCCATCACGCTCCATAAAAAGAGAATGGTCTTCGGGAGAGTTGACTGTTGAAAAAAGAACAATCGGACATTGGGCACCTTGCAGGGAATGTACTGTGCCGATGATCATATCTTTATATTTCTCATTTCCTGATATTTTTTGTATTTGATGCCGTATTTCGGCTTCTTGGGCTTTAAAAGGAGTTACTACGGCTACAATTTCATGAATAGGCTTTTTATAGGTCTTTTCCAGATTATCTTTTTCCAGTTCCAGCCAACAGACAATGGCTTCCGCTTCAGCCCGGTTGAGGCGACTTCCTGTTTTTCCAGGGCTGCTGTAACTGTTGATGTGTACATATCCTTTGGAAGGGAGGGACTTGTATTTTACTTCGTTACCTTTTTTAGGAAGTAACCTGCCGTGGTAAACATAATCATTGCAATAGGCAATAATGGAATCTACGCATCGTCTGTGTTCGGTCAGAAAAGCTCCTTTTTCACCTTTTACTGTAAAATTACAGCTTTTACGTGCCAGTTTCATTATACTTCCGGAAGAAGAAAGGAAACCATTGTTTTCTAAAAAACGGTATTTTTCCGAGGACTGGTTGGAAACAATGCCCAGATTCTTTAAATTAATGAATGAATATTCATCAGAAATGGACCATACAGGCTCTATTTGTTGAATATCACCTACTAAAATCGCTTGCTTGGCCAAACTGAAGGAGGGAACGGCAAGTTCGGGTGAAACTTGTCCGGATTCATCTACAATCAACAGATCTATTCCATTGTATAAAGGAATATCCCATTTTCCGTTCTCCGCATAGGTCATATACTTGGGTAGAGAATGGAAAGTAGAGATGAAAACAGGCATTACGCAAGCCAAACGTTTTAATCTTTGGGTATAGGCTTCTTGTGTGCGCTGCTTGCCTTCATCGCACTTGCTTAACCGGTGAATAAACTCGGCTTCCCGATAATGTATGGCATACCAGAACATTTGATACCGATAGCTGATATCCAGCCTTACTGCCATGTCTTCTGTATAAGGCAAGTTGCCATACTCAGGGTTGGAACTTATTTTTTCGTAACGTTCTTTGAATTCTTCTGTCAAAGTCCACTGTTCTATTACTTTGTCATAGGAGGGTAATGGCTCATGGAATTTGCGGATAAACTTCTGTAATATATTGTTTTCCTTCCGGTTTCCGTATTCTGTTGTTTCGGCAGCTTGGATACAGAGAATAATCTTTTTTTGGAGGGCTTGCATTTCTTTACGGAGAAATTGCCGGCATTTTGTTTCGTCTTGATAGTTTTTCTTGAAAAAGTTATTGAAGCATTGCAGATAGAATTGTTTGTACTCTTCTTGACGTTCAGGTGTATCGTATGCTGCCGGAAATCCATCCCCTTTGGGGTTGAACATCATTTTGTACTGTTGTTGCAGCTCTTTTTTCCCTGACAGATATAGGCCTAATGTATCCAGTTCGGGTAGCCAGCGGTTGGACAACCGGGGATGTGTTGTGTCATTGGTTGTTTCCGCTTTGAAATCCTTTAGGATATTGGTGATCGCCTGATTATTAGCTGAACTTGCAACTATAATTTCCGGCTCTTCCGGATTGTTTAGAATGTTATGAGCAAGTCTGTTTGCGATGACAGTTTGCAGAAAAGTGGTTTTTCCTGTTCCCGGAGGACCGTTGACGACAAAAATATCAGCACATTCCGGTGTTGTGTACATTGCTAGTGTTTCGCGTTGAGATATGGACAAAGGAAAGTCGCTGCTCATTTGTGCCCAGTGTTCTTGGTTGCAATATACTTTCCGGTTAGTTGGAATAGGAAGAGCGTTAGCAGATTTTGTTTGTATTAATAAATTCAACAGGGGATGTGGAGTGGTATTGTCATCTTTTAAGAGTTTGTCATATAGTGTGATTATGGGCTGTGCCATATTGCGCTCGGAGGCTTTTATGATAATGATTTCTGGATTATCATAGTAATTCATTGTGCTGAAAGTTTTGCCGGTTGCTTTCTTGAAAAGCTGCTCGCATGCTTGCCAATAGGCCTCCCATTTTGTTTCTTCAGTGTTAAAATTGGATAGTAGTTGATCTACTTTTGAAAGAGAAGCTATAGTGCGGTCATTGGCTGCATTAGGCTCCAAAAATTTACGAATAAATATTGGGATTCTGTCTGATTCGTTCTCGCATACGGTTAGTTTGCCGTCAGGCAACATGGTGGCAGTAATCAAGAAGGGATATTCCGGTCTTTCTGATTGGGAAGTCCAGCCGTTTTCAAATTCGGGCAAAAGAATACAAGGAGCAATCATTACTTTTTGTTTTTCATTGCTGTCTTCTGCTTTCCAATCAGGGAAAATAACAGGAATACTTTTGAGAGGAATGAATTTAAGTATCTTGTCATCAATGTTTAGGGTGATTCGTGGTCCTTTGAGAGCAATAGCTTTGCGCTCTGCATCTTGAAGACAAGTTTTCCAGTATTTTAGTAAGGTCTGGTCCATTTGTTTTTACGTTTGTGTGATGGAATAATTTACAAATATAAGAAAATAGGTGAAAAGAATACGGTAATTGGAGTAACATTCCTGAATTTATGATTTTTTTACATTAAGAGGGATTGGAGATGTCGGGATAATCATTATTAGCGGTAAATGAATTGGGATGAACGGAATAATGGTAATATTTAGTGGTGATGAGGCAAGAAACTTGCCTTTATGAAGCAAATGAAGCTAAAATAGACGAGAATTTATCTGTGTGGGGAGTGTGGATATACTAATTTTGCCAATACATGAAACTTAAATCTATGATGAAAAGATTTGCAAATTTATTGGCTGTTTTTATTCTTTCTGTAAATTGTATTAGTGCCCAAAATCTAACTCGTTGGGTTAATCCGTTTATTGGAACCGGTGCTGTTCAATCCAGTCTTTCTGGGAATAATTATCCAGGAGCTACTGTCCCTTTTGGTATGGTGCAGCTGAGTCCCGATACTCGTGAAGCGCCTGATTGGGCACAAGCTTCGGGATATGATTATAATGATTCTATTATTTATGGTTTCAGTCATACACGTTTAAGCGGAACCGGTGCTTCCGATTTTATAGATATCCTTCTATTTCCTACCATGAGTGATAAAAGGAAATCGTCTTTTACTCATCAAAACGAACAGGCGCGTCCGGGGTATTATCAAGTATTATTAACGGATGAGAAGATTCAAGCGGAGTTGACGGCTTCTGTGCATGTAGGGGTACATCGCTATATCTATTCTGATGGCGGTCAGTTGAAATTATGGTTGGATTTAGATCATTCGGCAAATAAGGAGAGTTGGAACCGCCGGATAATTCAATCACAAATCCGTGTAGTTTCTCCTACAGTAGTAGAAGGATATCGTGTTATTACAGGATGGGCAAAACTGAGGAAAATATATTTCCATCTTGAATTTTCCCAACCAATCTTATCCAGTCAGTTACATGATGGCAATCGGAGGAATGAGAATACTCCTGTCATTAATGGTACAGAACTGTGTGGATTATTCTGTTTCGACAAGAAGTGGAATAATGAATTGATATGTAAAGTCGCTTTATCTTCAGTTTCCATTGAAAATGCCCGGTTGAATATGGCAGCTGAGGTTCCCGGATGGAACTTTGAACATATTGCTTTTGCTGCCGAAGCCAGCTAGGAGAAAGAATTGAAGAAAGTCATCATCCAAGGTACCGGTTTGCAGAAAAAGATTTTTTATACAGCTTTATATCACACTATGGTACAACCTAATACGATGAGCGATGTAAATGGTGAATATATGGCTGCCGATTATACGACACGTAAGGTAGCCGATAATGAAGTTCATTATTCCACTTTTTCTTTATGGGATACATTCAGAGCAGCTCATCCGCTTTATACTTTGCTGCATACCGACCGCATTCCTGATTTTATTAAAAGCATGATGAGGCAATATGACTATTATGGTTATTTGCCTGTATGGCAATTATGGGGGCAGGATAATTATTGTATGATTGGTAATCACTCCATTCCTGTCATTGTGGATGCTGTGCTGAAAGGTGTTGCAGGAGTGGATGCGGAAAAGGCTTATGAAGCGGTTCATAGCAGTTCCATCGTATCTCATCCGAACTCTCCTTTTGAAGTATGGGAGAAATATGGATACATGCCTGAGGATATTCAAACACAATCTGTTTCTATTACTTTAGAACAAGCTTTTGATGATTGGTGTGTTGCACTGTTGGCCCGGAAATTAGGGAAAGAGGAGGATTATGGGCGTTTTATGAAGCGTTCTGCTTTTTACAGGAATTTATTTAATGCAGAAACAAAATTCTTTCAACCGAAAAATAAGAAAGGAGAATGGATGGAGCCTTTCGATCCTTATAAGTATGGAGCCAATGGCGGCTACCCTTTCACTGAGGGGAATGCCTGGCAATACTTCTGGTATGTACCCCAGAATATACCTGACTTGATTTCACTGACAGGGGGAAACAAAGCTTTTACGGCAAAGTTGGATACCTTTTTCACAGTCAATCACCAAAGTGGTGAACTGAATGACAATGCTTCCGATTTTGTAGGGCAATATGCGCATGGCAATGAGCCGAGCCATCATGTGGCTTATCTGTATGCGTGTGCGGGAGAACCTTGGAAAACACAAAAATATGTGGCACATATCATGAATGAACTGTATAATGATTCCTCTTCAGGTTATGCCGGTAATGATGATTGCGGGGAAATGTCTGCCTGGTATGTGTTTGGCGCACTTGGCTTTTATCCGGTAAATCCGGTTAGCGGGAAGTATATTATCGGTACTCCTATGTTGGAGGAAGCGGTTATTCAGTTGCCTGATGGAAAGACTTTTACCATTAAGGCCCCACGCAAAGAGCACAATGAGATTTATATCCGCTCCATGAAACTGAATGGCAAGAAATATACAAAGAATTATATTACTCATCAGGATATTATGAATGGCGGAACGTTGGAGTTTGTAATGACTGCCTCACCGGGAAAATGATAACAAATGGTGAAGTATTGGAATTTGTGCCGGGAAAGATTTCTAAATGTTGAATAACTCCCTTTTATAGGTTACGATTGAAGCAAAAGAGTCTAAAAATGGCGAGTTTTTCTCTACCTAATGGGAGAGGTATATCTACTTTTGTTTCAGAAGAAACTATTAATCATGAAAAATATGAAACATTTTAAGACTTATTTAGCAGCAATGGCTTTGGCCCTTTCCGGATGCCAGAGTGCAACAGATTCCTGTGGAACTACAGAATTGTGGTATGCCCAACCGGCAAAAGTTTGGATGGAATCTTTACCTATCGGTAATGGGCGTTTGGGAGCTATGACTTATGGTGGAATAGAGGAAGAGAAACTGGCATTGAATGAATCGACAATGTGGTCCGGCCAGTACAATGAGAACCAGAACAAACCTTTCGGGCGAGAGAAAATGAACCAGCTCAGAAAGTTGTTCTTTGAGGGAAAACTATCGGAAGGAAACCGTATAGCCGGAGATAATCTTCATGGCAACCAGACTTCTTTCGGAACTCATCTTCCCATTGGAGATTTGAAGATGCAATTCATTTACCCCGAAGGTAAAGTAACCGGCTACCGCCGTTCGTTAAGCTTGGATGAGGCTATCAGCAGCGTTTCTTTCAACTCCGGCGGTGTGAACTATAAACGTGAGTATTTTGCTACAAACCCGGATAATGTTCTCGTACTCCGCTTGACCGCTGATAAGCAAAAGTCCATTACTATGAATATGGGATTGGATTTGATGCGTCAAGCCGATCTTTCTGTAGAAGATAACCAATTGGTATTTACCGGGAAAGTAGATTTTCCCTTGCATGGTCCGGGCGGAGTCTGTTTTGAAGGAAGAATAGCCGTTTTGGCTGATAATGGAGAGGTAAAGATGGAACAGTCTGGAGTAGGTATAAAAGAAGCTGATGCCGTGACTTTGATTGTTGATGTGCGTACCGATTATAAAAGTCCTGATTACAAGAAGCTTTGTGCTGATGGCGTGAAGAAGGCTATAGCTAAATCTTATGATGAATTGAAGCAGGCGCATATAAAGGATTATAACACGTTGTATAATCGTGTTTCTATTCATTTCGGGCAGGACGCTAACCGCGCGTTGCCTACGGATGTTCGTTGGAAACAAGTGAAGGAAGGCAAGACTGATACTGGTTTGGATGCCTTGTTCTTCCAGTATGGCCGTTACCTCACCATTGCCAGTTCTCGTGAAAACTCTCCATTGCCCATTGCCTTGCAGGGTTTCTTCAATGACAACAAGGCGTGCAACATGGGCTGGACCAATGACTATCATCTGGATATCAATACAGAACAGAATTATTGGGCAGCCAATGTCGGCAATCTTGCCGAATGTAATGCCCCCCTGTTTACCTATATTAAGGATTTGGCGCATCACGGTGCAAAGACTGCCGAAGTGGTCTATGGATGTAAAGGTTGGACTGCCCATACCACCGCTAATGTTTGGGGATATACTCCTGCATCCAGCACGATTATTTGGGGACTGTTTCCTATGGCAGGCTCATGGATTGCTTCTCATCTTTGGACACAATACGAATTTACACAGGACAAGCAATATCTGGCCGAAACTGCCTATCCGCTTTTGAAAGGTAATGCACAGTTCATTTTGGATTTCTTGGCAAAAGACCCGAAGAGTGGTTATCTGATGACAGGGCCGAGCATCTCACCCGAAAACTGGTTCCGTACAGTAGGCGGTGAAGAAATGGTTGCCTCCATGATGCCTGCCTGTGACCGTGAACTGGCCTACGAGATCTTGTCGAATTGTGTTCAGGCTTCAGAAATATTAGATACCGACCGCGAGTTTGCCGATAGCCTGCGTACCGCTATTGTCCAACTTCCTCCCATCCAGTTGCGTGCCAATGGCGCTATCCGCGAGTGGTTTGAAGATTTCGAAGAAGCACATCCCAACCATCGCCACACCTCTCATCTGCTGGCTTTGTATCCTTTCTCTCAGATTACTTTGGAGAAGACTCCTGAACTGGCGGAAGCTGCCCGCAAGACCATTGAAAATCGCTTGTCTGCCGAGAACTGGGAAGATACAGAGTGGAGTCGTGCTAATATGATTTGTATGTATGCCCGGTTGAAAGATGCGCAGGAAGCGTATAAGAGCGTCCAATTATTACAAGGTAAGCTTTCACGTGAAAATTTAATGACTGTATCTCCAGGTGGCATTGCTGGGGCGGAAGGTGATATTTATTCGTTTGATGGGAATCCTGCCGGTACAGCTGGTATGGCAGAAATGCTAATACAGAATCATGAGGGTTATGTAGAATTCTTACCTTGTTTGCCTATTGAATGGAAAGATGGTGGTTTTAAAGGTCTATGTTTAAAGGGAGGAGCTGAAGCGACTGCTGAGTGGACGAATGCTGTCATTAATAAAGCTTCTTTAAAAGCTACTGCTGATCAGGTTTTAAAAGTGAAAATTCCTCAAGGGAAAAAATATAGAGTGCTTTTAAATAGTAAGGAGGCAATTGCAAATCCTGATGCAAAAGGTTTGATAACGGTGGATATGAAACGTGGAGATTTGCTGGAATTGTTGTAAAAAATAGATTGCTTTGCATAGCTTGATTGAGGATTACATCTCAGTATATTGAGGTGTAGTCCTTGTTTTATGATAAAGTAACTTGCAAAATAAAAATAGTAATATTGTCCATGTCCCAAGTAATTTTTTCTATTTCTTAAACCCTTGAATCTTTGTTACTTTGCATTATAAAAAATAACTAATAGTTGATAACCATGAAAACACAATCTAATTTTTATCTATTCCTTATTGCTTTGATTTCCGCTATGGGAGGTTTCCTGTTTGGATATGACTGGGTCGTAATCGGAGGAGCCAAACCTTTCTATGAACAATATTTCGGTATAGCCGGTAATCCCGTCATGCAGGGTTGGGCTATGAGCAGTGCCTTGATTGGCTGTTTGTTTGGGGCGCTAAGTGCCGGCAAACTGAGTGACCGTCTGGGGCGCAAACCTATTTTGATTCTGGCGGCAGGATTATTTATTTGTACGGCTGTTGGTACGGGGGCTGTCCATTCCTTTACTTTATTTAATGTATTTCGTCTGATAGGAGGTTTTGCTATCGGTATCGCTTCCAGTTTGTCACCTATGTATATAGCAGAAATAGCTCCGGCGCATCTGCGCGGACGGTTTGTATCTATCAATCAATTGACGGTAGTGTTAGGTATCTTGACTTCTCAGATTGTTAATTGGCAGATAGCCGAGCCTGTGGCATTAGGAGCCACTCATGAAATGATCCGTGAATCATGGAACGGACAGCTG
>ENA-ORKW01000487-ORKW01000487.1-human-gut-metagenome-genome-assembly--contig:-NODE-487-length-14488-cov-3.52879_pt1 | contig 14488 bp, 7 predicted proteins | sample MGYA00243062_ERZ508813 | MGnify/ENA primary metagenome ERZ508813 (study PRJEB26277, sample SAMN04329846) | human gut metagenome | biome: human-associated habitat | host: Homo sapiens | place: USA...
ATTTTCAGGCAAGACGTAACGTACAGCCACACCGTCGTCATACACCCGGACCACAAGGCCGTAACGCACCCCATCGGCCGACAACGGCAACATGGCTTCCACCGCTTTGTCCGACGCCATGGCATGATGTCCGAACAGAGGGTATTCCGTCTTGAATTTCTCCACTTCGGGTTCTGCCGCCAACGACACATTCCGCCCAAGGTCCTTCCCGTCCACGACAAGCCCCAAGCGCGATGCCTCCAAGACCTCAACCTTACCTTTCTTCACTGAGTAAACCAACCGGCCTTCGTCCGTATCCACACAGACTTCAATATTCTTGCCGGGACTGCATAAACGAAGAGCATGCAAGCCCTGCCCCACATTTTATTTACCATATCTTTTTTCACCTATTTAATAATCTCTACTTGATACCAGCCACAAAACCTCCACGCGGCAGGCAATCCACCGTCAAGGCTTTGTTTCCTTCCGGGACGGGCACGTTCTCTTCTACCACAAAGCCCTTGCCGTCGGCATTGTCCTTAAAGCAAGACACGTTCCGGCCTTTCCCAAGGTCAAGCCGCCCCAACGGCACTCCTATCTTCCGGCCTTCTTCCGTACCGTTAATTCCGGCTACATACCATATATTCCCTTTACGACGTGCCATCACCACATATTCTCCGGGATAACCGGCCAATAACTTCGTATCGTCCCATGCCGCAGGCAAACCGGATAGCAAACTCCTCACCTCTTCCGGCAAGCCACGATATACTTCCGGACGGTCGGGCATGTGCTGCAAAGCCGACTCGAAAAGGACAGGAAGTGCCAGCTCGTGGGCATAGGTCGTGATGTGCGGGTTTTGGGAATCAGAGAAAGTACCGGGCGTGTAATCCATCGGACCTATCACATTGCGCGTAAAGGGCAACGTGGCATTATGGGCTGCAGCCCGTCCGGTCAATGTCCCGTTATTGTTGTACCATTCCGCACCATAAACCGCTTCCACCGACATCATGTGGGGATAAGTCCGCTGCCATCCCCTCGGTATGGCAGCCCCATGGAAATTCACCATCAGCTTATGCTTGGCCGCATCCTCCAACAAATCGATATAATAATCCATGGAAGACACGCTGTCGCCGGCAAAGAAATCCACCTTGACGCCATACACGCCCAATTCGTTCAACCATCCGAATTCCTTTTGGCGGTCTTCAGGCTTGTTCAGACGATACAAGGGTGTGGGCCCCAACCACTGCGTACTGGAATTGTACCACAACAAAGGCTTTACACCGCGTTCCTGCGCATACTTCACGGCAGCCTGCAAATCGCCGCCGTTCGACATCTGGTCCCATTCCCAATCAATCAGGCTATAAGGCCATTTCATGTCGGCAGCAAGGTCGAAATAAGCTTTCAGTTTTTGGAAATCCCGCGTCCCATGGTTCTCTGCCCAATAAATCCATGAAGCCAAACCGGGCTTTATCCATGAGGTATCCTCCACCGTTGACGGGTCGGACACGTCGGTGATTCCCATTCCTTGTCAATGGCCTGCTTTTCACTAAACAAACGCACGCGATAACGGTCGGCACTGTCGGCATTGCACAAGAAAGAACCGCAATGGCCGCGCCTGATATTGGCTTCCGTCACCAACATGAACACGGTGTCCCTTAATTGCACCAAACCGGGATACCCCCATTTGTCAGCCGAACCATTCTCGCCCCGGCCATCCGTGGACAAAGGATAAAAACCTTCATACCCCAAAGTGTATTGTTGCATCCAACGTTTCGCGCCCTTAGGCACATCGTATGCCGTATATTCGTCCACCACATACTCTTCCGGCGATACGGACTTTACCCCATACTTGAAAGCCACGCCGTCATTGTAGGCCCGGACGGTCACATCCAAGATGTTACCCTCTTCGTTCTCGAAAGAATAGACCTTTTCAGTCCCATGGTTCACACAATGGCTGCGTTTTCCTGTCGGCATCAGGTAATCGTCCTCTACCGGCTTGGCTTCCGTCCCGCTTTTGAATTTCAGGTTCCCTGCATACTTTTGCAAGTTGGTCTCTATCCCCAAATCCACCAACGGCAACGCACGCGTCCCGTCATAAAACACCGATAGGGCCGCATCGCCATAATGCTCCTTGTCGAGTCCGGTCAACTCCACCAACACATGCTTGTCCGGGGAACGCACTTCCTGCCTATCCTCTATCGCACAGGAACAAAGTCCCGCAACAAGGCCTAAACACCATCCCCATTTCAAAACTCCAGTCTTCATTCTCTTCTATTTTTATGATTTCACATTTTAATATACTCGCAACCATCGCCACCGTACAATTTTCAATAATTCCGTATCGTGGCATATACACCGTAAGACTCTTGGTCCACGTCGAACAAGGGACGGAGCCGGAACTCATTTACTCCGTTACGCAAGACAAACCGGTTGGGTTCACCTTCCACGACCGAAAGCCCTTGAAGCACCTCGTCCTTGCTTCCCTTCAATATCACTTCGCTGCGGGTTTCAAAAGCCAACAGCATCGGGCCGTAGAACACGGCAAACATGTTCTCCTTGTCCGGCATGGACTGCAGGCGGAAAGCGTAACGGAAGTCCACACGCACCCGGTCTCCATCCTCCCAACGTCTGGAAAGCTTCAGGAAAGAAGAAGGCCGTACCGGCACGCCCTGTTTCTCACCGTTTACATACACCTGGAAATCCCCCTGCCTGTTCCAAAGCCACCTTTTTGGATGCCCAATGCAATTTGGACGGCACATAAAGGTTCACGTACACATCCGAACCGTCATGGTAATAAATTCCGCTGTTCAATTCCGCAAAAGCCTCTATGCAAGACCCACTGCAACAGAAGAAATCATTCTCCTTCAAATATTTCTTATTGCGCGGCGACCCCAAAGGCAAATGGTAGACATACGCTCCGGTAGACCTGCTTTGCACGGGAAGCACCCCGTTGTAGAACATGTTCATATAGGCATCCGCATAACATGGGGCGCCTGTCCATCCGAACAGGTAAGCACTCAGCTTCTGCGTATTGTGCGTCACACAACTTTCGGCAATTTCGCGCGTCAAGGTGTTACACAAATGTCCGGGTTCCCCCCAATGTTCCGCTGTCAGCGAGGTCGGCGTGACGGCTACCGGTCGCGGACCGCTGCTCGTCCCGTTCACGTATGCATGCCCCCGTTGGAGGATATCCCAAAAGTGCATGGCCGCCTTCTTGTATTTTTCTTCGCCCGTCACCTCGTAACGGCGGGCAAAGCCATTGACCAACACGATATGCGTATTAGCATGCAAGCCTGCCAGGATGTCCTCGTTCCGCACCAACGGCTCAAGGAACCAGGCCGGGTCGAAACAAGCAGCCAAGGCCAAATGTTTGGGATTGCCCGAAATGCCGTACAGTTCATAGAGCACCTCATTCATGGCTCCTGCCTCATTTTGCGGATTCGCCTCCACGGTGTACATCATCCTCTCGATGCGTTCCGGAGAAAGCTTCGACATCCTGCCTTCCACATAACCGGCCAAAGCCTCCACCATACCGTAAGCCTTCCGGTTGCCAGTCTTCGTGTAAGCATCCAGCAAGCCCTGCAAAATCTTATGGAGCGTGTAATACGGTGCCCATACCCCCGTAAAGCGTGTTTCCAATGTCTCGAAGTCTTTTTCCGGAAAGGCACTCAAATAACCGTTCCCATGCGCTTGTTGGCATTTGTACAGCTCATCCACCATATACTCCAACCGTTGGGAAGCCCACCCGTCCCCATATCTCTCGGCCAATACCGACAATGCCGACAGGTAATGCCCCGTGAAATGCCCCCTCAGCCCGACACCGGGGGATTCCCATCCCTCCAATGGTTTTGCCAAAGACGGAAGCCCGGCCGTGACCCGGAAATTATGCAACAGCCTGTCAGCCTCGACAGACTGAATGTAAGCCACATCCAAGTCTTCCCGCTGCTTGATCCAAGAAGCTTCCAGTTCCACCTCTTTACCGGAAAAAGGACACAATTCCACCACGGAAGGAGATTCTACTTTCCCGTTTCCCCACACTCCGGACTGGCACAGCCCGAAGCCGATAAGGACAGACAAAATACTTTTTTTCATGATACCTGAAACTCGTTATACTTTATTTCCTTTCACAACCGGCATTTCAACTCTTTCCCTTCGTAGCGCACAAGTTTGCCGCCCGTCCGTTCACCGAGGGCTTCCGTACCGTCAGCCACCACGACCCTGAAACGGCGTGTCTTTTCCATGCCTTCGAAGCCGCCCCGGCGCTCCCCGAACGTCAACACACGACGCTTGTCATTCCACTGCAATTCAATGGTCGAGAAACAGCCTTGTTCATAATCGTAATTGTCTCCTTCATCTTCATACAACACAAAACGGGCATCCCGTCCCGGATAAACCACGATGGTGAGTTCTTTCCCCGGCAATTCACCCGTATGCTGTACCACCGGCCCCATCGGCACGATGGAACCTTGGCGCACGAATAACGGAATCTTGTCGATGGGGGCATCGGCCGTGACTTCACGCCCTCCTTCATACTTCTTACCGGTCCAGAAATCCATCCAGTCCGCCCCCTCGGGCAAGTAAACGGTACGCGATTTCGCCACATCCTGCAACGTCACGGAACCTTTGTCGTAATACATCGGACGGGTCACGGGACAAACCAGAAAAGCCGGACCGAACATGAACTCATCCTTGATGTCGTGCACACGGGCATCTTCCGCAAAATCAAAAGCCAACAACCGGCTCATGGTATAATCCTCCTGCGTGACCTTTCCGGCCAAAGAATATATATAAGGTATCAGGCGGTAACGCAAACGAATCATGCGCAGGATGCTGTCATAAAAGGGTTCGCCCGGCTCGCCGAACCGCCAAATCTCGCGCGGAGTGTCCGTACCGTGGCTGCGGAACAAAGGCAGGAACGCCCCGTATTGCAGCATGCGTACATAATATTCGCGGTAACCCATATCGTCCACGCCCCGGTCGAAATCCCCGGCACGGAACCATTCGCGTCCACCTCGCGTGAAGAACGAACCGATGTCCACCGTCCAATAAGGACAGCCCGTGGCCATGAAATTCAGTCCCTGTGGTATCTGTTGGGCGAACGACTTCCACGAAGCATGGGTGTCGCCGTTCCATGTAATGGTGGCATAACGCTGCTGGCCCGCATAACTGGAACGGGTCAGGTTCACCACACGTTTGCGGTCCGTCGTGGCACGTTGGTTTTCGTACAACCCTTTGGAATGATATAAAGAATAAACGCAACTGCGTTCCGGCCCCAACACGGCATCCAACAAGGCCAGGTTGCCTTTCCAACGTTCCTCGTGGCTGTTCCATCCATATCCTTCGGGCATGGCCGTCCAATCCGCATCCAAAGGTTCCGTGCAATCGCACCACCATGCGTCGAAACCGCTGCTGAAATACTCCCTATTGGCATACCCCCAATAGTGCGCCCGTGCCAGAGGGTTGAAAGCGTCGTACACGGAATGCCCCAACATGAAGCCACGTTCCGCGAAATCCTTTGCCTGTGGGCAATTCGTAGGATTAGGCCAGATGGAAACCATAAGCTTGGCATCCAAGGCATGCAACGAATCGGCCAAAAGTCCTCCGCGACATCCACCAGTTCCTCCGAACTCCGGTACCTTTCCTTGGATTGGATATACCCGAACATGTAACGGGGAAACATGGGAGACTGCCCGGTCAGGTAACGGTATTGCGCCACGACCTTGTCCATCGTACACCCTTTCATGAAATAATAATCCACCTCATTGGCCGCCTCCAATTCCACGAAGCTTCCTTCAGGAGCATCCTTGTACACCATGCCGCATCCCGCATCGAAAAGCAGGCCGTAGCCGGCCGTGGAATTCAAGACCGGCACCATCTCCTTCAGGTTGTGCTGGCACAGGTACATCGTTTTCCCACGCAGGTCCAAGTAGTCTTCCATGTGGCATCCCAAACCATAGAGGGCTTCCCCCTGCGCCCACCGGAAATGGTTGCGGAATTTCCAGCTCCTTCCCACCGTGTCGCGCCGGAGCACGTCCATCACTTCCTTTTCCCCGTCTGCCGTCTTCACGATACGTTTGCTCTGCGGGTCATACACAACATTTTCCCGATAGGTCTGTTCGGCCTCGCGCGGCCGTTGCGGATTTTCCGACAACAAAATACGTCCGGTACGCCTATCCTTATACGTCAAGGCATACGAGCCAAGGTCTACCCATACTTCAAGGCTGTCCGAGCGCAAAGAAAGCCTGCCACTCTCGCGTTGCAGCCGGAAAGGAACTTTTTCTTCCTCGCGCCCCGTACACACGATGGTGCCGTTGCCCAAAAAGGCAGGCTCGCACGTGTAGCGGACCCGCACGATGTCCGGACGGACAAATTCCACCCTCATGCGCCCTTCCGGAGTCTGGAAATGCACACCGTTGCGTTGGACTGCATAGCCCTCCCCCTCTGCCATTACCGGGAAATGGCACATCAAAGCCATGCAGGCCACAAAGACTCCCTTGCAGGAAACGGAATAACGGAATTTACTCCTTTTACCTTGATTTATTTCCTTAAAATCCATATTTGTTTGTTTTTCTAACCACAACGCAAAGTTAAGGCATATCCTTTAATCATTATAGGACAAAAACATACAAATAATAGGATTTAAAAGCACATTTCAAGCCCTAAGCAAGGCGACGGGGCATCTTCCGCAGGTTCCTCGGGTACTGCGATGCAAATTCCTCGAGAACTGCCATGCAAATATCAGCGTGCAGCACACGGCGGCAGTGGCATCGGATATGCCCTCGGCTGCGAACACCCCCATCATGCCCATGCCGCGTGGCAAAAGCAAAGCCAAAGGCACCAGGAGGATGACCTTACGGAGCAAGGCGATGAACACGGACACCTTGGCCTGCCCGAGTGCCACGAACATGTTCTGGCAAGCCCGTTGCAGCCCGAAAATGGTCATTCCGGCCAAAAACACGGGCTGCGTCTGTTCCACGGCTGCAATAAGCTTCCCGTCGGACGTGAAAGCGGAAGCCACCAACCCGGGAAAAAGTATCATGAAGAGCACCAACAACACATTGAACGTAAACATGACTTGGAGCACAATCCGGAAACAGTCCTTCACGCGTTGGCCGTTCCCATGCCCGTAATTGTAACTCACAATGGGGATGAAGCCTTGCGAGAAACCTGTCAGCGGCACGCTGACGGCCAGCATCGCACTCTGCATGATGGCCAACGCGCTGATATAGATGTCTCCATAGGTCTTCAGGCTGCTATTCAGCACGAAGCCCACAAGGCTCTCCGTACTGGCCATGATGAACGGCGAAACGCCCAAGGCAAGCGTGGACAAGACCACCTTACGGTCGGGACGCATAAACGAGCAGTGTAGCAACGCACCGATAATGACCGAGCACATGGCAATGCCGGGCCGGCCCTGGGTGTTGATGAAAGTGTTCAGCCCCACCGAGACCTCGACGAACAATGTACCTAGCAGATACACCGAGAGATAATCCGTCGCATACCCTATCGTATGTTCCGAAGCCCCGATGGCCATCAACATGGGTTCCATGAAAAGGTAGGCCGTGGCAGAAGTCAGCACCGTGAACAGCAGCAACAATACCAGTCCGTTCCCCAGGATTTTACCGGCACGCATGCGGTCGCCCTGCCCCAAGGCAATGGCCGCCAACGGAGCACCTCCGGCTCCGACAATGGAAGAAAAGGCCGAAATCAGGATTATCACGGAACTGGTCACGCCGATACCGGCCAACGCATCCGTCCCGATGCCGGGAATATGGCCGATATAAATGCGGTCTACAATGCTATACAATAAGTTTACGATTTGGGCAGCCACAGCCGGGAGGGCCATACGGAACACCAAAGGCAGCATGCGATCCGTGCCCAACCGCTCTTCATACAGGTTATTCATGCGTCTTCTCTCTTATAAATTCGTGCAAAGTTACAAATTTCACACAGACTGACAGAATGACAGAGCAAAGTTCATATTGACTTTTTGTATTTTCCACATCCGCGAGATTCGGATATTCCGCCCCGAATCCGGTCGGGACGGAAAATAACGCAGCCATACGAATTTCCGCCAAGCCCAAAAGTCAGGGACAGAGGCTTATTCCTTCCTTTCCGGCACAAGCCCATTCATTTTCTCCGTATGTTCCTCGCTTTCAAGGTCAAGAAAAACCGTTCCGGCTTACATTCTGCCACATCCGACATGACCATAAAAACTTTCCAAATAAATCTCCCGTCCTCGTCCCAAGCCGGCCTTCAGCCCTCTCAAAGCCGGTTCCAGTACCGGAAAAGAGCCTCTGTTCCCGTGACATGCGGACAAAACGGAAAAGACATGCCCGTATAAAAAAATCAATCTCTTGAGACTGATTTTTCATTATGCTGTAATCCGTTTGCCGTTATGCAGTGTTTATGCAGGAAAACACTTTAAATCCGCATATTTATACAGATTGTTTTCATGGATTTGCCATGAACGTCTTTTTCTGATGTCAGAAAAAGAAGGCATGAAAAGACTTTCTGAAAGCGAAAAACAACGTTTCATACCAAAATGTCCCTGATTTCGGTAAAAAAATGGCCTATACTTTCCCATGATAAAGTTCTAACTTCGACGCATGAAGACCAAACCCTTGAAATGTACAATGATAAAGAACATTTATACCCTGCTATATGGAGGGGTTCATACCCTGCTATATGGAGGGTTAATTTTTGCTTGCGCGTTCCCCTCCATGAACATGTTCTACGACCGGTGGAGCACTCCAAAATGGCTATGCACCCTCTTCTTGACAGGATTGCTTGCCGTATGCACCGCCATACTTGGACATAACCGGAAAAAGACAAGCGACTTTTCCCATTTCTCTGTATGGAGCGAAGCCGCTACCATGATTGTCACACTGGAATGCCTTTATGCCCTCATGTTCCTATTCAAATACCCGACGACCTGGCGGATTGGAATAGCCGGAACGTTTGACAACCCCGCCGGACTGGCATTTTTCTTATGCGCCCTCCTCCCTTCATCTCAGGTATGGCCTTACGCTTCCTAAAAGATAATGGCAAAAGAAACATATACATAACAGTCGCCTTACTCGCAGGGACAACCGTCGTGCTCACCCACTCGCGCACCGGCATACTGTGCCTCGTGGCATATATCCTTATGGCTCTAAAAGATTATGGCAAGATTTCCATACGCCCGACATGGAAAACCATCATCCCGGCCATTGCCCTCACAGGCTTCTCCATCTTGTTTTTCAAACCGGAATCCACCTCTGGACGAATGTTTATTTTGGAACAGACATGGGAACTTATCCGTAAAAGACCTTGGAGCGGATATGGCACAGGAGGCTTCGACCGAGAATACATGAATCAGCAAGCGGAGTTCTTCAAACAGCATCCCGAAAGCCCGGTAACGATGTTGGCCGACGAGACGGGACACCCATTGAATGAATTCGCCTACCTATGGGTGGAACATATCCTCACAAATAGGCTCTTACACGCTCATTCCCCTATTGTTGTTCGCCTTGTTTTCCTACCCGTTCAAATATCCTTTGGCCTGGATTGCCGTAGGATGGTGCGTAAGCATAGCCGGAAAGACCTATTTCAAAGCTTTTTCCCATCGAAAAAGCCTGAGGGCTTTGGCCACCTTTTGTCTTGCTTCCATCGGAATAGGCATAGGAACATACCTCGCCCATGCACTTCCGCAAGAAAAAGAATGGGGACATGTCGCCCGAGAAGCCCTCAAAGGGAAGGGACAAGAAATGATGCCCCGGTACGCACGCCTGTACCCACATTTCTCTCATAATCCGGAATTCCTATATAATTATACGGCTGAACTATTTCAAGCCGGACAAACGGAGAAAGCATGGCATACAGCACAAGTCTGCCGGAAACAATGGAGCAAGTACAATTTGGAACTACTAACCGGAGACATTTGCCGGGAACTCCGAAAGTATGAGGAAGCCGTCTGCCACTACCGACAAGCGGCTTACATGTGCCCCGTAAGGTTTGCTCCGTTGGAAGGCTTATATTATGCCTACCGGAACATCGGGGACACCATCCGTACCGACTCCATTGCACAATTCATACAACAAAAAAAAGTAAAAATCTCCTCATACGACGTTGAAAGGATAAAGAAGGAAATCAAGCCCAAAAACGAACTGATGTTTCAAAATGACCCATGATTGGTTACGAATCATCCCATTCATTCTTCTAAATATTTCCTTTCTTTGCCCAAAGGAACATGAATTTCACAAAAAATGATGAAGAAGCTATTGCATTTTTTCATTCTTCTATGTATGACTACAGGGATTGCAAGCTCCTGCAAAGAATCCGGACTTGACCGTTCCCTGTCACAGGCCGGAAACAACCGTAAGGAACTGGAAGCCGTCCTGCGGCATTACCGGAACGCCCCACTAAAACTTCAGGCCGCCCGTTTCTTGATTGAGAACATGGATGCCCATTATGGTTTCGGCGGCGAAGCCGTGGAAGAATACTACCATGCCATGGACAGCATATTCCGCCACGGGAAAGGTGACCGAACCTATTGGAACCGCCAGTACGATTCCATCCTCGCACAAGTAGGGACAGGCTTGGACAGTTGCATGTCCGTCCCCCTCTTCGACATTGAACATATCAAAGCCGATTTCCTGATAGCGCATATAGACAGCGCTTTTGCCGTGTGGGACCGGAACTGGAACCGGCAATACAGTTTCGACATGTTCCTACGTTATGTCCTGCCTTACCGGATAGGGCATGAAGGGTTGAGCTTGTGGAGGGGCAACCTATCTATGGCAGCCTTGGAACAAGAAAGTTATAAACAAAACATATTCAATTCAACATACGTATACGAAATAGCGAATACCATATCATGGCTACTTAGACCTGCTATTTATTATCCCTCACGCCACCTCCCGAATTTTCCACTTGACAAATTGCCAAACCTAAAACTTGCTTCTTGCCGAGAATATGCCCACTTATGCGCAGCCCTATTCCGGGCAAGGGGAATACCGGCCACTGTAGACTTCGTTCCGCAGTGGGGAAATCGCTCCTTGGGACACGTTTGGTGCGTGTTTTTCCCAAACAACCAAACTTCCATACCGGTTGAACTATGCGAACCGTTAGGCACGGAATTCATGCGTAGACGAGAAGACCGACTTCCCAAAGTTTTCAGAAATACTTATGAAAAAAATCCCTATTCACTATATGTGCAGAACAAAGAACGGGACTCCCTACCCTCCGTTTTCAATACACCTTATATATTGGACGTGACAGACCAGTATGTAGAAACATCAGATGTAGATGTCCACTTATACAATCTGGACTATGATACCCGTTACGTATATCTTTCCGTCTTTAACGACCAAAAATGGAGTATCGTACATTGGGCAAGAAAGAAAGGTACAAAAGCTCGTTTCACCAAATTAGGACGCGACATCGTGTACCTTCCTGTATACTTCATACAAGGTCTGACCATTCCGGCCGGCAACGCATTCCTATTAGACCATGAAGGACTGAAAACGGATATTCAGCCAGACATATCTAAAAAAATTTCAGTCACAGTAAAACGTAAATTCCGAGATACGAAATCTAACCACTTCCTACAAGGAGTTATCGGAGGAAAATTCCAAGTAGCCAACAGAAAAGACTTCAGAGACTCCATAACCCTATACGACATTCCCCGAATCGAAGACAACCGTTACCATAAAGTCAACACCAACATGTCACAACCTTATAAGTATTTCCGCTACTTGTCACCAAACTTGTCACGCGGCAATATGGCGGAATTATACGTTTTCAATGAAACCGGAGATACTTTGCGCCCTCATGAATATTTCGGCAATTTACACACACGCCCCGGTATGGGCATTGAGAATCTGTCTGACGGCAATACTTTATCATATTATGAATCCCACGACCTATACAACGTGTGGTATGGATGGGAATTTGAAAGCCCCTCACAAATTAGCCAGATTCTTTTTCTTCCACGGAATGACGATAATTTTATCCGAGAGAAAGAAATATACGAACTATTATATTGGGACAATGGAGAATGGCATTCTTTAGGACAACAAACTGGAAACTTTAAATCCGAGTTAGTTTTCAAAAACGTACCTTCAGGAGCATTACTTCTTCTACGGAACCATACAAAAGGAAAAGAAGAGCGTATTTTCACATACCAAAACGGAAAACAAATTTGGAGATAATGAATCTATGTTAAACCCTTTAAAAACAAGAGCCAATGGAATAAGTAAATGAAATACAGTAGTTCAGTCAACAGAATACGACCACTACACTTATCAAATCAAGTAATTAATTTAAAAGAAAAAACAAATGAAAAAGTATATAGTCATTCTTTTTATCGCCCTCATTGGCGGTGCATTCATCTGGAGTTGTTCCCAAGATGACTTAGATAACGGGCAACCCATTTATCACTATTCGGCAGAACAGCTGGCCGAAATCCGTGCATTGGCCGAGGAGTATGACGTACCTGAAGTCAAGTATGCCACAGCATCTGAAAAAGGTCTACCTACAGTAGAAGAGATGAAAGAAATTTTCATAAAATTTGCAATAATTAAAAGCGTATTGAACCAACCATTGGAAATTTCAGACAAGAGCCAAACACATATAAACTTTAGAACAAGACATAGTTTGGTTCCAAGGAAACTCAATATTGGCGGAGAAACATTTACAGGCTCAAAAGATGTAAGTCAAATGATATACGCAGGCAGTGACGCATGTTGGCTACACCTCGTTGTTTCTTGGGAAGGAACCAATGCAACAGACCCTTATACAAAACTTAATGTAACTGTTGAAGCGAGATTTGAAATAGGGCCAAGTGTACCTCCTACCTTTCAAGTAAAAAACGAGAAAACGGATTGGCATTGGGAAGGTTCTAATTCTATTATCGTTGATTATTCTTGTACCTTAGAAGACGAAAGCGGTGTCGAAGCACCCATAAACATATCCGAATCAATTGATGTCAACGTAGAGTACCCATAATGATTTTATAGCAAGAGGTTGTGTTAATACACTGGCACAACCTCTCTCGCAGAAACATTGCTCATAAAATAGGTAAGTATGATATGAAAAAAAGGACGCTCATTGTATTACATTACATCATTCAATTTAGTATAGCGCAAATATCCGCTTCAAATGTATATGTAGACTCCCTCGCCGCCCGCGTGGAACGCTTCGGAACCGGCCTACCGCAGGAAAAAGTGTACCTCCATATTGACAACACCTGTTACTTCGTGGGAGATACCGTCTGGTATAAAGCATACGTCACAAGGAGCGACAAGGGGTGGCTTACCGACCTGAGCAAAATCATGTACGTGGAACTCCTCACGCCGGACGGATATCTCGTGGAACGGCAACAGCTGAAGATGGAGGACGGAACGGCGCACGGCGCGTTCACCCTGACAGACTCGCTCTATGCCGGATACTATGAGCTGAGGGCTTACACCCGGTGGATGCTCAACTTCGGACGATATGAGCACCCCCATTCAAAATACACCGAGGACATGTTCTACAACGAACAGATGGCCAGGGACTTCTTCCGGGACCATGACAAACTGTATTCCCGCGTGTTCCCCGTGTTCGACAAACCCAAGGAAGCCGGGCGCTATACCAAGGACATGACTATACGCCCCATGAGAAGGTATTACAAGGCCCGAAATGGAAAGCCCGAAATAGACCTGCGATTCTATCCCGAAGGAGGGCACCTGATTGCAGGGACAAACGGGAGGGTAGCCTTTGAAATCAACGACGAGGAAGGAAAGCATCTGGAAGCCGAACTCTCCATCATGGATTCCCGTGGAAAGGAAATCACCCAGACACGGACATTGAACCGGGGAAGAGGCGTGTTCACCCTAACAGACATGAAACCGAACGAAGAATACAAAGCCAGACTGCATTACCAAGGTTACGACTATGAAGTGAAGTTACCGAAAGTGGAAAAGGAAGGATACGCCTTGCATGTGGAAAGGAAAGACAGCGTACTGAGGATGATTATACAAGGGGCCACCGAAAGCAAGGAGGAATTGGGGATACAGATACAATGCAATGGCGTAAGCAAGGCCGTCAGGAAACTCCCGCCCAACGCCACGGGAAAGGACACCATAGACATATATTGGGCTTCGCTCCCCACAGGCGTAAACCAAATCACGCTATTCAACGCAGAAGGACGGGTTTATGCCGACCGCCTCTTTTTCGTGAACCATCACGACTATGACCAACCGCTCGTCAACGTAGAAGGCATAAAACAGGAATATGCCCCGTTCGAACCTATCGAACTGAGGATGAAGTTACTCCGGCACCAAGACGCAGACATTTCACTCGCCATACGCGACCATGCCACGGACGAAACGACTTACGACAACGGCACGATGCTCACCGAAATGCTGTTGGCCAGCGAGATTAAAGGGTTCGTGGAAAATCCCGGATGGTATTTCGAGGCAGACGACAGCCTGCATCGGCAAGCACTCGACCTGCTCATGATGGTACAGGGATGGAGAAGGCA
>ENA-ORKW01000490-ORKW01000490.1-human-gut-metagenome-genome-assembly--contig:-NODE-490-length-14415-cov-3.58308_pt1 | contig 14415 bp, 9 predicted proteins | sample MGYA00243062_ERZ508813 | MGnify/ENA primary metagenome ERZ508813 (study PRJEB26277, sample SAMN04329846) | human gut metagenome | biome: human-associated habitat | host: Homo sapiens | place: USA...
TTAGCGTCATAGTAAGCGTTAAGGAACTTGCCTGCGTCATCACGAGAGAATCCGAATGTCATCTGTGTAAGGTCGTTTGTACCGAAGCAGAAGAAGTCAGCCTCTGTAGCGATCTCATCAGCTGTAAGAGCAGCTCTTGGGATCTCGATCATTGTACCAACATGGTACTTGATGTCAGCATTTGCAGCAGCGATCTCAGCGTCAGCTGTCTCAACTACAATCTTCTTAACGAACTTAAGCTCTTTGATCTCACATACTAATGGGATCATGATCTCAGGCTCGATATCCCAGTCTGGATGAGCTTTCTTTACATTGATAGCTGCACGGATAACAGCCTTTGTCTGCATCTTAGCAATCTCAGGATATGTAACTGCAAGACGGCATCCTCTATGACCCATCATTGGGTTGAACTCATGGAGTGACTCACAGATAGCTTTGATTTCCTCTACTGACTTATTCTTAGCCTTTGCAAGCTTCTCGATGTCAGCCTCCTCTGTAGGAACGAACTCATGAAGAGGTGGATCAAGGAAACGAATTGTTACTGGGCATCCCTCAAGAGCCTCGTATAATTTCTCGAAATCTCCCTGCTGATATGGAAGAATCTTGTTAAGAGCTGTCTCTCTCTCCTCTACTGTATCAGAGCAGATCATCTCACGGAATGCAGCGATTCTCTCTGGATCGAAGAACATATGCTCTGTACGGCAAAGTCCGATTCCCTCTGCACCAAGCTCACGAGCCTTCTTAGCATCTGCAGGAGTATCTGCATTTGTACGAACCTTAAGTCTTCTGAACTCATCAGCCCATGCCATAACACGTCCGAACTCACCAGCGATTGAAGCATCAACTGTTGGGATGATTCCAGCGTAGATGTTACCTGTTGTACCATCGATAGAAATCTCAGATCCCTCTGTGAATGTCTGTCCTGCAAGTGTGAACTTCTTGTTCTCCTCGTCCATATTGATATCACCACAACCAGATACACAGCATGTTCCCATACCACGTGCAACTACGGCTGCGTGAGATGTCATACCACCACGAACTGTAAGGATACCCTGAGCAGCCTTCATTCCTGTGATGTCCTCTGGAGATGTCTCAAGACGTACAAGTACGACTTTCTCTCCTCTTTCAGCCCATGCCTCAGCATCGTCAGCTGTGAATACAACCTTACCACAAGCAGCTCCCGGAGATGCTCCAAGACCCTTTCCAAGTGGAGTTGCAGCCTTAAGTGCAGCAGCATCGAACTGTGGATGTAATAATGTATCAAGGTTACGAGGGTCGATCATTGCAACAGCCTCAGCTGGTGTCTTATGTCCCTCATCTACTAAATCGCAAGCGATCTTAAGAGCAGCTGGAGCTGTTCTCTTACCATTACGGCACTGAAGCATATAGAGCTTCTTGTTCTCAACTGTGAACTCCATATCCTGCATATCATGGTAGTGATTCTCAAGAGTCTCACAAACATTAAGGAAATCAGCGTATGCCTCTGGGAACTCCTGCTCCATCTGAGCGATTGGCATTGGAGTACGAACACCGGCAACAACGTCCTCACCCTGTGCATTGATAAGGAACTCACCCATAAGCTTGTTCTCACCAGTTGCAGGATCACGTGTGAATGCAACACCTGTACCTGACTCGTTATTTAAGTTACCGAATACCATAGGCATTACGTTAACAGCTGTTCCCCATGAATAAGGGATATCGTTATCTCTTCTATAAACATTTGCACGTGGGTTGTCCCATGAACGGAATACAGCCTCGATAGCAAGCTTTAACTGCTCTACAGGATCTGAAGGGAAGTCTGTTCCTAACTGATTCTTGTACTCAGCCTTGAACTGCTCTGCTAACTCTTTAAGGTCAGCTGCTGTAAGGTCTACGTCAAATTTAACACCTCTGTCCTCTTTCATCTTGTCGATGAGCTGCTCGAAGTATTTCTTTCCTACTTCCATAACAACGTCTGAGAACATCTGGATGAAACGTCTGTATGAATCATATACGAAACGCTCGAATGCTGGATCTGGGTTACCAGCGATCATAGCTGCAACAACATCATCATTAAGACCAAGGTTAAGGATTGTATCCATCATACCCGGCATTGAAGCTCTGGCACCTGAACGAACAGATACGAGAAGAGGATTCTTAAGGTCACCGAATTTCTTTCCGTTAACCTCTTCCATCCATTTTACACCTTCCATAGTCTGAGCCATAATCTCATCATTGATCTTACGTCCATCCTCGTAGTACTGTGTACAAGCCTCAGTAGTGATTGTGAAGCCCTGTGGTACAGGAAGTCCAATCTCTGTCATCTCAGCGAGGTTAGCACCCTTACCACCGAGAAGATTACGCATGGTCATGTTACCCTCTTTGAAGGTATATACCCACTTGTTTGCCATTTTGCAATTCCTCCTAAATTTTATTTCTGGTATGGTAAAAAACCATCCATATACTTGATTAATGTGTGCACTCATGTAAATGCACACATTAATAATACCATAATTTCAGCAAATATCAACTAATTTTTATTATCTTTTCCCTTATGTTTCATACTATTTTTTTGAACACGGACAGACCTAACTGCTCCTGCTCCATTGGCTCCACCTAAAAGCATTTCCAGTAGTTCACTTCTGCTTAATTTTTAACTCTAAAACTCAAATTTCTTTGCAAAATAAGCATCAAGCTCATCAATTGCAATACGCTCCTGCTCCATTGTGTCACGGTCACGTACTGTTACGCAATGGTCTTCCTCTGAATCGAAATCATATGTCACGCAGAATGGTGTTCCGATTTCATCCTGACGACGATATCTCTTTCCGATTGTTCCTCTGTCATCATACTCACAGTTGTATGTCTTTGAAAGCTGTGCAAATACTTTTTCAGCACTCTCATTGAGCTTCTTTGACAGCGGAAGTACTCCAATCTTTACAGGTGCAAGTGCAGGATGGAAATGGAATACTGTTCTTACATCCGGTTTCTCCGGTGTACCGATATCCTCTTCATCATAAGCTGCACAAAGGAAAGCGAGTACTACACGGTCAGCACCGAGTGATGGCTCGATAACGTATGGCAGATATTTCTCATTCTTCTGATCATCAAAGTATGTAAGATCCTGTCCTGAAACTTCCTGATGACGTCCGAGGTCATAATCTGTACGATCAGCAATGCCCCAAAGCTCGCCCCATCCGAATGGGAATAAGAACTCGATATCTGTAGTTCCCTTTGAGTAGAAGGCCAACTCTGCAGGATCATGGTCACGCAGTCTCATCTCCTCTTCCTTGATTCCAAGGGAAATGAGCCAGTCACGGCAGAAGCCTCTCCAGTACTGAAACCACTCAAGATCTGTTCCAGGCTCGCAGAAGAACTCAAGCTCCATCTGCTCGAACTCACGTGTTCTGAAGGTGAAGTTACCAGGTGTAATCTCGTTACGGAATGACTTACCAACCTGTCCGATACCGAACGGAATCTTTTTACGGGATGTACGCTGTACATTTTTAAAGTTTACAAAGATACCCTGTGCGGTCTCCGGACGAAGATATACTGTGTTCTTAGCATCCTCTGTAACACCCTGGAAGGTCTTGAACATAAGGTTGAACTGTCTTATATCTGTGAAATTGTGCTTGCCGCATGATGGACATGGAACATTGTGCTCCTTGATGAAATCTACCATCTGCTCGTTTGTCCAGCCATCAACTGATGTCTCAAGCTCAATACCATTGTCCTGCGCAAAATCCTCGATGATTTTATCTGCTCTGAATCGCTCGTGGCACTCCTTACAATCCATAAGCGGAACTGAGAAGCCACCGAGATGTCCTGATGCAACCCATGTCTGAGGATTCATGAGGATGGCACAGTCTACACCTACGTTATAAGGATTCTCCTGGATAAATTTCTTCCACCATGCTCTTTTTACGTTGTTTTTAAGCTCTACGCCCAGGTTTCCATAATCCCATGTATTTGCAAGACCTCCGTAAATTTCTGAGCCCGGATATACAACTCCTCTTGCTTTTGCTACCTGTACGATTTTGTCCATGGTCTTTTCCATAATTCTTGTTTCCTCTCTATCTTACTTATGATTTATTTGTATTCGTAACTGTTCAGTACCTTCACAGCTGCGAGCCGCAGGCGCATTAGAATCAGATATACTGAATAGTTACTTGTATTCTTAATTAAATAACAATTCACGTCTTAATCTACTTATATATAACATATGTGATATATGACACCGGCACCGAATTGTCCTCCTCACTGTCAAAGTCAAATGTGACCTCGTTGTCTTGCTTGACCGAGTTTAATATATCATCATCACTGACACTACCATCCGCTCCGTTTTCCGTTCCTTCCGTCGCATCGGCCTTTACTGCTTCTGTGCTCTCTGTGACACTCTCTGTCCCTGTGTTTTGTGATGCAAGCAGGCTGTACTTGTCACCAATCGCAACTGTTTTGTCATCTACAAGCTTTACTTTGTCGACAGATGCATATAATATTTTTTCTTTCACGTGCAAATTTGAGCTGCCTTCGTAAACAACGACCTTGTAGCCGGTTTCATCCAGAAACTCAGATGATTCACATTTCTTTGCCTTGCCATCATCTATCGCTGCGAAATCGGTCTTGAAATCATATCCGGCTGCCAAAGCCTCCGCAATCGTTCCTGAAAAAAGCTTTGTCCCATTGAAATCAGAGTATTCATCGGTTGACGCATAGCTCATGGTAAGAGATGCCTTCTTTTTCTCGACAGTCAGCTTTTTGAGCTTGACCGAACCGTCATTCTTCTTATTGTAATCGTCTATTGACTTGTCCACATAGCTTTGTAAGTCATCCTGCTTGTATGCAGCTGTATCAAAGTCCTCGACATCTGTAGATACCACACTGCCGTTTTTTGCAACAAACACCGTGCTGTCCTTGGTATAATAATCTGTACCGCACCCGGCAAGCAAACCGCATGTCGCAATAACAGGCAACAGCATTGATAGCTTTTTATTCATAGCTGCCTCCTAAAATATAATCTATGATATTATACCCTTTTGTATATATGATTTCAAGTATCATATTTTAAATGGCAACGACATGCATAGTATCTATTAATTATTTCATGATTTAATTTCATGCTTTAATTTATCACAGAAAAGCTGCTGATTTAAAATCATGATGCACATAGATTGAAAGATATTCCTTCATTATGCTTCTCAGCTCCTCAAGCACATCGTCTGACACTGCAAATGTGTACAGCTTCGTGATATCAGCTGAAACAATATACTGCATGGTATAGAGTGTATCGCTTAGTATATGCCTGCCCTGCACCTGCGTGCCACAGTTGTCACAAAACACCCCTCCGCGCCTTGCCGAAAAGACATTAAGTCCTTCCCTTGAATGACAGTGTATACACGAAAACAGCGATGGACCCTCGCCATTTATCGTAATAGCCTTAAGCTCAAAAACAGCCCTGACGAGCTCATTTTTATATGCCGGTGATTCAAGAGCCCTGAGTGATTGATAAAGAAGCTTTAACATATCCTTCTCGTCATTGTTCTCCTGACAAAAGTATCCGCAGAACTCCAGAAAGTAAAACCCGGTGTATACTGCTTCCAAATCCTGTGTCAGCTCTCTGAAATAGTTGCTGATTGTGACCTTTGAAAGAGAATATGCGCTTTTACCCTCAAACAGCTCAAACTCACCGAACGAAAATGGATTGCTTCCTGCCATAAGCTGGCTGTTTGGACGTCTTGCGCCCCTTGCAAAGGCTGTGATTTTCCCTCGTTCCTTTGTGAGAATCGTTATTCTTTTGTCAAAATCCCCTACCGGCATGGCTGAAAGCACCATACCGGTCAACACTACACTCTGTGACATCTTAATCTTACTTTCAAAATACTATTCTTCCTCTTTGTATCCAAAGTTCTTGATGAGGAAGTCGCTGTCTCTCCAATCCTTCTTTACCTTGACCCATAGCTTCAGATTCACCTTACAGTCAAGCAGTCTTTCCATCTCATAGCGCGCATTGGTGCCGATTTTTTTAAGCATGCTGCCCTGCTTTCCTATAATGATTCCCTTATGGGAGTCTCGCTCGCATACAATTGTGGCATCCATATCTATAATAGAACCACTCTTTGTCTTTCTTGTCTTCATGCGGTCAATTCCTACTGCAATGCCATGCGGCACCTCGTCATTTAGAGCATGGAGCGCTTTTTCCCTGATAATCTCAGCACAGATTGCACGCTCCGGCTGATCTGTGATGGTATCCTCATCATAGAACTGTGGCCCATAAGGCAAATACTTAAATATAGAATTAATAACATCATCCGTATTCTGCCCTCTTAAGGCTGACGTAGGAATAATCTCTGCAAAGTCGTATACCTTGCGGTAGGTGTCTATATACTCAAGCACCTTTTCCTTTTCCACTGTATCTACCTTGTTGATAATCAATATAACAGGTGTATTAACCTTTTTAAGCTGCTCTATGATATGCTGCTCTCCCGCCCCGATAAAGTTGGTCGGTTCTACAAGCCACAGCACAACATCCACCTCATTCAATGTCTTTTCCGCCACATTGACCATATACTCGCCCAGCTTGTTTTTGGCCTTGTGTATGCCCGGAGTATCAAGGAACACTATCTGTCCCTTTTCCATATCCGTGTATACTGTCTGGATGCGGTTTCTTGTGGTCTGAGGCTTGTTTGATGTGATGGCAATTTTCTGACCGATAAGCCTGTTCATCAGTGTTGACTTGCCCACGTTTGGTCTACCGATTATTGTAACAAAACCCGATTTGAAATTCTGTATCATTTTTCCTCCTATGTGAATCTGTATTTATAAGGATATGAGGGTCAAAAGGTATACATCGAATTGCATGCAAGCATGCATCGATGATACATTGTGACCCTTTAATCATATAAGCTTTTCAACATTCTCAAAGAGCCCTGCCGACTCTTTAATCATATTTTCATTGCCGATGACGCATATACTGTCCTTCTTAAGCACTGCCTCTACAAGGTCTGCAAGCCTTCTGATATCCTCTGGCTGTGCATTTAGTATCTCATTTCTCTCCTTTTGAATCTGCTCATAAGTAATACCCTCGAGATATGCCGACAGTGATCTGCTACCCTTTGCTTCCGGATTCATAGGCGTATCAAGTGCACTGAAGGTACCGATAATATACTTGGTCATATCCCTCTCGTCAGGTGAAAAGCTCTTTATATACTCAGGTATCCTGTCATAGACATCAAGTGTGTCTGAAAGGTTAGGGTCTCTATATGAGACAAAGTAGCTCTCTCCACTTCTAAGGAAGGTATTCATGCAGCCGTAAGCACCGCCCTTTACCCTGACATTTATCCAGAGATAATCATAGCTTAAGATGATACGCAGCAGTCTAAGTGCCCCGGTGTATTCATAGCCCTCGCAGATGAAATCACCTGTTTTTGCCACATACTGTATCTGGGATGCATCAATAAATGCTTCCTTTGCTGTATTAAAATGAACCTCTGCCTGATTGCCTATAGCACTCATTTTATCAAATCCAGCTATAACTTTTTCCAACGAAGGCTTTGCATTGCCGTAAGCCTCGTTATTTCCGGTAAAGCTGATAAGCATTCTGTTTCTTGCAAACAGCTTTTTGGCTATTGCAGCAAGCTTATCTGACACACTCTTTGGTGACTCTGAAAGTTCCTTTTCTATGTGGCATATAGAGCGGTAAAAAGCAATTCCCTTTAGCTCGTCCTGATAAAGCGCATAGCGCGAGAAGCTCGACATGCTTCGCATAGCTGCAACCAGATGACCGGAACTGCTAAGGTTAGCCTGAAGCCTTGCCTTAATCTGCGCTACAAGCTCACCCAGTCTCTTTGTATCTGTAAAATCCGATGTAAGAAGCATCTGCTCCATAAGCTCAAGTGCCTTGTCGATGTTTTTCTCCAACACTTTAAGCTTCACCTCAAATTTAAACACGAAATTATTTCTATCCTTAATATCCGGGTGACTTGCAGTACCTGTGCTGATTCCGCCGGTATATATGTTGGTGGCATTGGCTAAATCGGTATAGCTGTACTTTTCGGTGCTCACCAGCCCGAGTGCGTTTGTGAAGAAGCCAAGATAGCCAAGCTCACTCTGGGCAAAATCACCTGCATCAAATAAAAATGATATATAATCAATGCCGTTTGACTCTATGTCATGACGCACAACCTTTACATCCAAAAGTTCATCCTCAATGTTTGAAAAAGGCATAGCATTCTTTTTCATATCTGCTCTTGTAAGCATTGGAAGCTTGCGCAGATCCTCATCCGACGAAGGCTCCTCCTGGTATTTCTTTAAATGCTCTGTATCCTCAATCAGCTTTTTAATCTCTTCATCTGAAAGAGATGCCTTGTAATCGGAAAGCTCCTTTGCCAAAGCCTCCTCCCTCTCATTGCCAAGTCCACGCTTCGGCTTTACTGTGACAGATGAACCATGGGTATTGTCGAGCAGATACTCCTGTATAAGTTTTTCAAAATAATCAGTATCTACAGCCTTTCGAAGCTTAGCAAAGGTACCAAGACACTCCAGATGTATAAAAGGCTTCATATCATCAAACAGCCAGCTGTCTAAACAGTTTAATCCAAAAAGAAGTCCCTTAGGAAACTGTCCGAAGTCAGCCTCCCTGAATTTGAACTCGCTGCTGTTGATTCCCGCAAGCAATGCTTCTTTATTAATTCCTGTTTTAACAACTTCTTTAAGAGTGTTTTCTATAATACTTTCAAACTCATCTGCCTGAGATGCATTGGCATTCTTTGCCACAAACGAGAATACCGGCTGCAGAATGCCCGCATCATATGAGCCATACACATCATCACCGATTCCCGCATCTATCAATGCCTGCTTAACCGGTGCTCCCGGTGAGCTGACAAGTGCATAGTCAAGCACATCAAATGCCTGATAGAGCATCTCATCAAGCGTATCCCCTACCACACGGTTATAAGATAGATAAGTCTTATTCTCCTGTGAATCATCCATGGTAATTGAATACTGCGCCTCAACATTCTTTATTTTATCAAATGCAGGCTGTTTATTAATTTCTGAATTAACTTTTTTATAATCATACAGGCTCAGATATTCCTTATCCAGCCACTCAAGTCTCTCGACAACATCCATATCACCATACAGATAAATGTATGAATTGGATGGATGATAATACTTGTGATAGAAGTCCAGATATGCTTCATACGTAAGCTTAGGAATATACTCCGGATTACCACCAGAATCCTTGCTGTAGGTATTGTCAGGGAAAAGCGAGCGGTAAATCTGGCTTGAAAGCACCTCATCCGGCGATGAGTATGCTCCCTTCATCTCATTGTACACCACTCCGTTTATCTTAAGCTCGTCATCCTTGCCTGTAAGCTCATAGTGCCAGCCCTCCTGCTTGAATATTTCCTCGTACTTTGTGATATTCGGATTAAACACTGCATCCAGATACACATCCATGAGATTCTTAAAATCCTGGTCGTTGCAGCTTGCGATAGGATAAACTGTCTTGTCTGGGTATGTCATAGCATTTAAAAATGTATTGAGCGAGCCCTTTGCCAGCTCGATGAAGGGATCCTTTACAGGGAACTTCTTTGAACCACAGAGTGTGGTATGCTCAATAATATGCGGTACACCCGTCTCATCCTCCGGCGGAGTCCTGAAGCCTATATAAAAGACCTTGTTATCATCATTATTTGATAAAATGGCAATCCTTGCACCACTTTTTTTGTGTCTCAGAATGAATCCGTCCGACTGGACATCCTCCACTCTGTGCTCATCTAAAATCTCGTATTCAGCCAAATCGTGAATTGTCATCAATTATTCCTCCTAAAATGCGATGATGATAGTATACCACATTTTTACATATTATAGTTAAATTATAAGTATATTTACCACAAAAAATCTGTTAAAGTAATATTCTGTAACATCCGGCTTTAAAAGTCAGAGTCTATGCTCCTCTTTTGAATATTAACATCCATCTGTGGAAACGGAATTTCGATGTTATTTTTATCAAATGCTGTTTTAATTTCTTCTGTAAGCTGCCATTTTGTGTTCCAGTAATCCTCGTTCTTCACCCAGATTCTCGCACCAAGCTCTATTGCCGAATCCTGCAGCTCACTCACAAACACATTGCTCGGCTCATCGTGAAGCATCGTATCTGCTGATGTGACAACAGATTCCAGCACACTCTTTGCAAATGCTAAATCTGTGCTGTAGGATACTGTTACTCTCAAATCAAGCATCCTCTTATCCATCATAGATACATTTGTGATACACGAATCAGCAAGCTTTCCGTTTGGTATCATAACCATCTTGTTATCTATTGTCAAAAGCCTTGTATAAAACAGATTTATATCCTTTACAGTGCCTTCTGTACCACTTGAACCGTCAACTATGTAATCGCCCACGCTAAACGGCTTCATCAAAAGAATAAGCACGCCTCCTGCGAAATTCGACAGACTGCCCTGCAATGCCATACCTACAGTAAGTCCGGCAGAGCCAAGAACCGCTATAACAGAGCCGGTCGCCACTCCAAATCCCGAAAGCAGTGCCATGACAAGGATAAAATACAAAAAGTATTTAATAACATTTGCTAGAAATGATGCCACTGCAGCGTCCATTCTGCTTTTATCAAATCCTTTTTTAATTATTTTTACGACTGATTTAATCGCCTTAATACCTATAAGCAGTATCACTATCGCAACAACAAGCTGCACGAGAAAGCTGATAAGCGATGGCATATACTTCTCCAGATATGTCTTTACAATGCCCGGGTTTTCAATAACCTGCTGTACCTCGGTATTTGCAACCGGCACTGATACTTCACCAAGAATTTGTCTGATCATATAATATCCTATATCTCTCTTTTATCTCTCTTATATCTCTCTTATATCTCTCTTGTTTCTCTTTTATATTTCTTATATATTTGTTATTTCCTTATAACCCACTAAATCCCCCATATAAAATATGGGGGATCAGTATTTAAATCAAATATTAATTCACTATTTAATAACTCTCACTCTGAGCACTCCGTCAATGGCAGAAAGCTTCTCAACGGTAGAAGCATCAATAGCTGAATCAAGATCAAGAAGTGAATATGCATAGTCACCCTTACCCTTGTTTGTCAGATCAGATACATTGATATCAGCCTCTGCAAGAGCTGTTGTAATCTGTCCAATCATACCCTTAACATTCTTGTGAAGGATTCCGACTCTGCCTGAAGCTGTGCATGCACCCATGCTGCAGTCAGGGAAGTTTACTGAATGAACGATATTACCATTCTCTAAGTAATCTCTCAGCTCCTTGACAGCCATAACTGCACAATTGTCCTCTGACTCTGCTGTAGATGCTCCAAGATGAGGTGTTACGATGCAGCCCTTTGCTCCAACAGTTGTGTTGTTAGGGAAATCTGAAACGTACTTCTTAACCTTTCCCTTGGCAAGTGCATCTACCATAGCCTCTTCATCAACAAGAAGATCTCTGGCAAAGTTTAATACGATAGCGGTTGGCTTCATCATTGCAATAGCATCAGCGTTTATCATCTTCTTTGTTGAATCAAGAAGAGGTACATGGATTGTGATGACATCACAGTTCTTGTAGATGTCCTCAACATTGCTGATATGCTTAACGCTTCTTGAAAGGTTCCATGCGGCATTTACTGAGATGTATGGATCATATCCGTAGACATCCATGCCCATATGTACTGCAGCATTTGCAACAAGTACACCGATGGCTCCAAGTCCGATAACACCGAGCTTCTTGCCTGAAATCTCTGTTCCTGCAAAGTTCTTTTTCTGCTTCTCGGCTGTCTTTGCAATATTCTCATCGTTCTGGTTTGCAAGACACCAGTCGATACCTCCAACGATATCTCTTGATGCATAAAGCATTCCGGCAAACACAAGCTCCTTAACACCGTTTGCATTGGCTCCCGGTGTGTTGAATACAACGATTCCCTGCTCGGCACACTTGTCAAGCGGAATATTGTTTACTCCTGCTCCTGCTCTTGCCACAGCAAGCACCTTGTCACCAAGCTCCATGTCATGCATAGCGGCACTTCTTACAAGTGCTGCATCTGCATCCTTAATATCATCAACCTTTTTATAATCGTCAGAGAACAGGTCAAGGCCTACTCCTGCGATTGGGTTTAAGCATGTGTAATTGAACATTATGCATTCTCCTCCTCAAACTTCTTCATAAACTCTACAAGCTTCTCAACGCCCTCTTTTGGCATAGCATTGTAGATAGATGCTCTCATTCCGCCAACTGTACGGTGTCCTTTAAGGTTTACAAATCCGGCTGCAGTTGCCTCCTTTACAAACTTGGCATCAAGCTCTGCATCTCCTGTTACAAACGGAACATTCATGAGTGATCTGTCCTCTTTTCTTACTGTTCCCTTAAAGAGCTTGCTCTGATCAAGGAAATCGTAGAGAATCTTGGCCTTCTCCTCATTTCTCTCCTTCATAACTGAAAGACCGCCCATCTTCTTGAGCCATTTGAATACCTTGCCACAGATATAGATGCCGTAGCATGGTGGTGTATTGTAAAGAGAATCATTATCGGCCTGAGTCTTCCACTTGAGCATGGTTGGTGTGCCCGGTAGACAATCATCTGTGATAAGGTCCTCTCTGATAATTGCTATAACTACTCCGGCAGGTCCTACATTCTTCTGTACTCCGCCATAGATAACAGCATATTTTGATACATCTACAGGCTCTGATAAGAAGCATGAAGATACATCAGCTACAAGGTTCTTTCCCTTTGTGTTTGGAAGCTTCTTGTACTTTGTTCCGTAGATAGTATTGTTCTCGCAGATGTATACATAATCCATATCATCTGTGATTGGTAAATCTGAGCAGTCAGGTATGTATGAGAAGGTCTCATCTGCAGACGAAGCAAGCTCTACGGCGTCTCCGTAAATCTTAGCCTCGGCAAACGCCTTTTTAGCCCACTGACCTGTGATAATGTATCCTGCTTTTTTATTTTTCATAAGGTTCATCGGTACCTCAGCGAAGAACTGTGAAGCACCACCCTGAAGGAAAAGTACCTTGTAATTGTCAGGTATATTCATAAGCTCGCGGAGATCCTTCTCAGCATCCTTGATGATGTCATCAAACCATTTAGATCTGTGGCTCATCTCCATAACCGACATTCCGCTTCCCTTATAATCCATCATCTCTGCTGCTGCTTCCTGCAATACCTCCTCAGGTAAAACTGCAGGTCCTGCTGAAAAATTGTAAACTCTACTCACTCTAATTTCCTCCTTGTGTCGCATTGTAGTCCTCTTCATCGAAAGACTCGTTGATAGGCTTGCCCGGTGCAACCATAGGCCATACCTTGTCATCTGAATCAATGATACAATCGATGACAAACGGTGTCTTGCTCTTTAAGGCATCTGCAAATGCGTTTTCAAATTCTTCCTGGGTCTGCACACGTCGTGCGGTGGCTCACATTGCCTCGGAAAGCTTTACATAATCCACCCCATCATCGAGTACGGTTGCCGAGTAATGCTTCTCGTAAAAAAAAGTCTGCCACTGGCGTACCATTCCAAGTACATGGTTGTTTATTATAACCTCGATAAGAGGAAGCTTTTCTCTTGAAGCTGTTGCAAGCTCGTTCATGTTCATTCTAAAGCATCCGTCACCTGCAATATTGACTACAGTCCTGTCAGGATTAGCTGTCTGGGCACCGATTGCAGCACCGAGACCGTATCCCATTGTACCAAGACCTCCTGATGTAAGAAGAGTTCTCGGCTTGCTGTATTTGTAATACTGGGCTGCCCACATCTGATGCTGGCCGACCTCAGTAACCATTATAGCATTTCCTTTTGTCATTTCATAGATTTTTTCAATAACAAATGGTCCGCTAAGTCCCTCTTTGTGATATGTAAGAGGAAAAGTCTTTGCATATGCAAGCACATGCTCAACCCATGAATTGTGGTCAAGCTGTGTGAGCTTTTTGTTGATGCGTGTAAGGATTTCCTTCACATCGCCTATAACACTCGATGTAACACGGATATTTTTATTAATCTCTGCTGCGTCTACATCAAACTGTAATATCTTGGCCTGGTCTGCAAACTTTTTAGGATTGCCAAGCACTCTGTCCGAAAAACGTGTACCAATCGCAATCAAAAGGTCGCACTCTGAAACTCCAAGGTTTGATGTCTTTGTGCCATGCATACCAAGCATGCCTGTGTAGTTATCACTTGTGCCATCATATGCACCCTTGCCCATGAGCGTATCGCAAACAGGCGCATTCACCTTGTCTACAAATTCCTTAAGCTCTTTGCTTGCTCCGGAGAGAACCACTCCCCCTCCTACAAATATATATGGCTTTTTGGATGCTTTTATGAGTTCAATTGCATTATCAATGTCACTGTCTGTAATTGTTTCTGTCTCACGCTCAGGAGGCTTGATTTCCTGTTTGGTGTACTCTACCAGA
>ENA-ORKW01000493-ORKW01000493.1-human-gut-metagenome-genome-assembly--contig:-NODE-493-length-14316-cov-3.96101_pt1 | contig 14316 bp, 10 predicted proteins | sample MGYA00243062_ERZ508813 | MGnify/ENA primary metagenome ERZ508813 (study PRJEB26277, sample SAMN04329846) | human gut metagenome | biome: human-associated habitat | host: Homo sapiens | place: USA...
TTACCTGCATTGACTTGCTAAGGAAGTCTATTGAATCTTTTTATATGATAGGTGAAACTGGAAGGATAGCTGAATTTGCAAAAGAGAAAGATATTCCACAAGAGATAGTGGAGATGCTTGTTAAAAGTTCTAACATCCAAAAATACATTGAAAGCTGCAGAATGATTGAATGTGATGAGGCAACCGAAGTTGAATATGGATTCCAGACTAATGGGCATGAGGGGTATTATATTATGTCTTTTAAAGAGCGGTTTTTATATGAAAAGCTTTATTATTTTACAGGAAAACAGAGAGGCGTTTTGTATGAGATAGATTATACAAATGAAAATCCGAAAATAGATTTTTCAAACAAACTATTCAAGAGTAAGAAGATTGAGCTTGAACTTAGGGATGAAATCAGCAAATATTGGGGGAAACATACCTTATTGAGTATCTTGAATAAGGAAAGAGAGGAAAAGAATGAGGGGTATATTAAAGAAAGCTATTTAGACTATGTATTTGATATAATTGATATGCTAAAGGATACCACAATTCATTGTAAGAAATCGTCGTCTTCTGGTAGTGAAGTAAATTCTTATAAACCTGCAAATGTGTTAAGAGACTTGAGAGAAGGAAAAATTAAGAAAGATAAGGAAGATTTATTGGATCGGTCTGAAAGAATTATACGCGATTTTTTTACGCAGGCATATTCTGATATTAAAGATGTATATTACGACAGGAAAATAGATAATGATGTAATTCTGTATAAATTGTATGTTAGGAAGATGATTGGTGGGAAAATAAGGACACTTTCTTTTGATAATGAATCAGCCGGAACGCAACATATTATTGATATTATCCGTTCTCTATTGGGAGCGTTTTGTGGAGTAACAGTTGTTTATGATGAAATAGATGATGGAATACATGACCTACTTTTGAAGAATGTATTGGAATCAATGATAGACGATATAACAGGACAGCTTATTATTACAACACACAATACGTATATGTTGGAGAGTATTGATATTAAATCGGTATATTTGATTAATGTTGATTATCAGGGAAATAAAGAGGTGAAGTGCTTAGTATCCAAGAATTCAGGGAACAAATAATCCTAGAATTATGTATTTAAAAGGCCTGTTTGGTGGGGTGCCAATTGTAGATATATTGGATTACGATACAATAATACAGGAGCTGGATGATTCGTCAAATGTAGAAGGAGGCGATTAAAAGTGTCTCATGATACATTGAATTATACGAGATGTGCAGTTATTGTTCATGGAAAATCGGAGTTTGCGTTAGTAAAGTATATTTACACGAATTTACATTTACCGGTGAAAATTATTGCGAAAGATAAAGGGCGTGGTAGTATTCAAATAAATGGATTACCAGAATATCTTATGAAAAAGCAGTTTAGGACACTTAAAGCATTTGCAGATGAGTTTTCTGTGGAATATGATAGAAAAACAAAACGCCTAATTAATTTTAAACTTTTTATTATAATGGATACAGATGATTGTGATGAGATTACAAGAGCGAAATATATTTCCAAAGAACTGTTTGATGGTCATCCTTTAAAAGATTATATTGTTCCTTTATATAATGATACAAATTTGGAGGACGTAATGATAAAATCTGGAATAATGGTTAAAAGGATTCCTGATGCACAAAAAGGTTCATATTATACAAAGATTTTTCCGATTAATACCAAGCCTTTAAGTATTGATACGGTAAATCAGGTTAGAATATTTGCCAAGAAAATCGATGGTGTTAAAGAAACGAATATGCTGGCGTTTGTTGAATACTGTTTCCAACAAATGCCGGGAGAAGAATTATGGGGATAATAATATGGATAAAACAAAGAATATTTTTGTTTCGCATTATCATACTGATGCAGATAGTATTTTAAAGTTAAAATCGTTACTTGATAGGCATGGCCTGAAAATGAAGGATAGCTCAATTTATGAGAGTAAAAATCCTAATAATGCCAATAATGAAGAATATATAAAATCACTTATTCGGCCACGAATTGATTGGGCTGGAACAACAGTGGTATTAATAGGTAAGAATACAAGTAAAAGTGATTATGTAAATTGGGAAATAGAACATGCGGCAAGTAAGGGAAAAAGAATTGTTGGAGTGTATTTGCAAGGCGAAAGTGATAGTGAAATTCCAGAAGCGTTGAATAAATATGGGAATTCACTTCAGAAATGGAATGGAGAAAGCATTATTTCGGGAATTACCGGAGATAATACATGGAATGGACCTGGCAGAAATTGGGCCACGGAAAGAGTAACCTGCTGAAAGAGGAGATGAATAGATGAATTTGTATTCATATGTAATTACCAGAGATTATGGATTTGCACCAAATCCATTTTGGAATATTTGTACATTAGCAACTTGCAAGCCGCAGATTCGAGAACATGCATTAAAGGGAGACTGGGTAGCTGGATTTGGAAGTGCACATACTGAAATAGCAAAGAAAATGGTCTTTTTAATGCAGGTTGATGAAGTGTGTACGTTTGATGAGTATTGGGATGATTCAAGATTTTTCATAAAAAGGCCTCGTTTTGATGGGAATTATCAGCAATGTTATGGTGATAATATTTATCATCATGCTGATGGTGAATGGATGCAGGAAAATTCACATCATAGTTATGCTGATGGGATAAACCAGAATAATCTTGTTCACGATACGAGAATAGATAGGGTATTGATATCTTTTCACTATTGGTATTTCGGAGATAATGCTATAACGCTTCCACCGGAGTTTTCAGATGTAGTTGCAACTGGAAGGGGATACAGAAAATATCAAAATTCCGATTGTGCTGATATTATAGCTTGGGTTGAGAAAAAGTATGAGCTTGGCCAGCAAGGTTTGCCTTTTATGTGGAAGAAAATAAAGAACTTTGCCAGATTTGAAGGTGAAAGGTGATGGAAGAAGGGTCATGAACAATATAATGAATATATTTGATGTTGGATTAGATGGCTGGAATATTATATATGTAAGGTTTAATTGGGTTGCAGTAATTGTTCTAATAATAGCATTTTTAATTATTTCCTTTATATTAAAAAGAGTCGTAAATATAGTTAATAAACATTGTATAATTTTTGATGAGATAATTTTAGGTATAGGTAGGCACAGTAGTGTTAAACTAAAATATAATAGGAAGGATCAGGAAGTCGCATATAAATTGTGGGTGGAGTTAAGTACACGAAAAATAGGGTTACCGTTTGATCAGGAAAATGATGTTATAACTGAAGTGTATAACTCTTGGTATGATTTTTTTAAGATTGCAAGGGAATTATTGAAGGATATTCCAGCTAGCAGACTTCCGTATTCTAATGATTTAATTAAACTTACTGAAAGAGTGCTTAATGTGGGGTTACGTCCGCATTTAACAAAGTGGCAGGCAAAATATCGGCAATGGTACAATAATGAATTTATTAAAAAAAACAATAAAAAATCTGAGACACCGCAAGAAATTCAAAAACGATATCCTGAATATTCGGTGCTTGTAGAAGATTTGGTATTAACAAATAAAAGGATGATTGAGTACAAAGACCTAATGGGCAAAATAGCTTTTAAAAGGTAATATAAAATGAGTAGTGGCTTATATTTGTTGGGTTTTTATGATTCCTTACCTTGTCAAAATTTAGCTCTCATTTTTGTCAGGCAACTGCTCATTTCATAGCCACATTACTCATCATCTCCATAGAATGAAACATCATATTTGGTCGGACATATTGTAGGCTATTCCGTTAAATAAATTGTGCATACAATGCAATGATTTGAATTGTATTTTACATGGCAATCCGCTATACTAGAGTTAAGTATAGCGGATTATTTTGGAGGTATTTATATGAAGCTTAAAACAGGACAAAAGTGTGCATTTGGATTTGGCGCATTCGGAAAAGATATTGTGTATATGCTTATTTCATCGTATTTGCTCTACTACTACAATGTAGTGCTAGGAATGAGCAGTGTGTTTATTGGAACGGTGATGATGGCGGCGAGGATTTTTGATGCATTCAATGACCCGGTGATGGGTATTATCGTAGCAAAGACGCGTACCAGGTGGGGCAGGTTTAGGCCTTGGATTTTTGCCGGCACGGTGCTCAATGCCGTGACCATCTATGCTTTATATGCCACTCCTGAGTCTATGGGTGATTCAGCGCAGAGAGTGTGGCTTACCGTGTTTTACTTTGTATGGGGCATCACATACACGCTTATGGATATTCCGTTTTGGTCTATGATTCCCGCAATCACTGAGCCGGGCAGCGACAGGGAGCAGCTTACATCGCTTGCGAGGACATGTTCTGGCATTGGAGATGCTATCCCTACGGTGCTCACGATGACGGTGGTGCCGATTCTTGGTGCAGGAAGCTCTATGGCTGACTACAGGATTGGATTTAAGTGGTGGGCACTTATTATAGCGGTAGTATTTGTGATTTCTGAGCTTGTATGCGTGGTATGTGTGCCTGAAAGGCCGGTTGCCTGTGATGAGAAGCCGGGAAAGATATCCGATATGTTTAAAGCCTTATTTAAGAACGACCAGGCTATGACTGTTGTGGTATCAATCATTCTCGTGTATACATCACTCAATATCTGTGGTAACCTAGTGCTTTATTTCTTCAGGTTTGATGTGGGAAACGAGGGTGCATATTCTATATTTGCTGCAGTTGCTTTTGCAGCACAGGTGCTTGTCATGATGGTTATACCGCTGCTCCGCAAAAGATTCAGCAAAAGCCAGCTTTTTATATCAGGGTTTATTATTCAGATAGCAGGTTTTGCGGTGATACTTATCATGGCATTTGCAAAGCTCTACACGCCGCAGAGCTGGTACATACTCTGCCTGCCGGGTATTTTGATTTATCTTGGCTATGGTATGCTCAATGTTATCATGACTATATTTCTTTCAGATTCTGTTGATTATGGTGAGGTGATGAATGGCACGAGAGAGGAGTCGGTCATTTTCTCAATGCAGACATTTACGGTAAAGCTCGCATCCGGTGTAGCGGTATTTCTGGCTGGGCTGGTGGTTGACTGGATTCATCTGGATACCGCGGCTGCGGTACAGACACAGGATACACTTGATGATCTTCGCATGTGGATGACAATTCCGTCTGTTATCCTGCTCATCGTGGGCATATTTGTGTTTAAGAGGTTTTATAAGCTGGATGATACAAGGATGGAAGAAATTAAATCCAAGCTTAATTAAAAATTGCTATCTGATTGATAAAAGAAGGTCGAAAATACTGTGAAAAAACGAATAATTAATTATAGACTTAAGATTGACAATCTGCTTGCCAATCCTGATAAGATATCAAAAGAAGAGTGGAAGAAAATACTGCAGGAACATCTGACACAAATAGCCTTCTTCCAGCATGAGCGCCTCGTGCACCTCATAGTGACAGTAACCTTTGCCATACTCACCATGATGTCAATAATTGCATCCATCATGATAAGCAACCCAATGCTTCTTGTACTTACACTGTTATTCCTAGTGCTATTGGTGCCATATATCATGCACTACTATACACTGGAAAATGAAGTGCAGAAGATGTATAACCAATATGATGAGATTTTGAAGCATCTGTCCTAGCTAGCAAGCATATAAGTGAGTGCAACGAGCAACATATGCACATATAAAAGTAGAAAGTTATCAAAGACAGAACCCGGCGCAGCCGGGGCTTTTGTCCTTGCCCGCATATACGAAGCTGCTTAGAGTCTGTAGAATTGCATACGAAAACCAACAACGCCCATGGCATGGACGCATGGGCGAGGTGTTATGCGCCATGGACGGCGCATAAAAGCCGGTTGTGTCAAAAAGTCACAACCGACATATGCAATTCGTACAGACACTTAGCAGCGTAGTTCATGCGGGAAATGGCAGAAAGCCCCGGCTGCACCGGGCTCGTCCCACTAGCAACAACAGTGCAATTCTCTTACTTCTTAAGCTTCTTCTGTGCCGTAGAAAGCATCAGCTTAATACGGTTCAGCTGGTTCACCTCAGAAGCACCCGGATCATAATCGATAGCCACGATATTGGCATCCGGATGATCATGTCTGATTCTCTTTATAACTCCCTTACCCACAATATGGTTCGGTAAGCATGCAAATGGCTGTGCACAGATGATGTTTGTGACGCCCTCATTGATGAGCTCAAGCATCTCACCTGTCAAAAACCAGCCCTCACCGGTCTGATTACCGCAAGAAACGATAGGAGAAGCATACTCTGCGAGATCCTGCACGTGAGCGGTTGGCTCAAAGTGCTTACTCTTAGCCAGCTCATCCCTTGCATCCTTTCTTAGCCACTCGAAGAAGGCGATAAGTCGGTTGTTCATAAACTTAGCTTTCTTAGAAGCACCGAGATAGTCAGCCTTGAAATTCGTGTTGTAGCAGCAGTAGAGTAAGAAATCAGTCAGATCAGGCACTACAGCCTCGGCTCCTTCAGCTTCGAGCAGGTCAACCACATAGTTGTTTGCTGCAGGCAGAAATTTGACGAGAATCTCACCGACCACGCCGACACGCGGCTTAACCTCATCTGTCATAGGCAGATTGTCGAAATCCCTTATGATTTCGCGGCACATCTTTTTGTATTTCTTGTGAGAGAGCATCTTTGTGTTGCCGACAAAGTCGATGACTCTCTTTTTCCACTTCTCATGGAGTGCATTGGCACTTCCCGGCTCTTTCTCATAAGGACGTACCCTATAGAGACAGCGCATAAAGATATCGCCAAACTCAAGTGCATACAGTCCGTGCTGGATAAGGCTTGGAGTAAACTTAAAGCCCGGGTTTTTCTCGAGACCAACCATGTTGATTGAGATAACAGGCACATCAGGATATCCGGCCTTTTCGAGGGCTCTTCGGATAAATCCGATGTAGTTTGTCGCACGGCATCCGCCACCTGTCTGTGAGATGAGGATGGCTGTGTGTGTCATATCATAGTTGCCTGATTTGACGGCTGCCATAATCTGGCCAACGACAATGAGTGAAGGGTAGCAGGCGTCGTTGTTTACGAACTTAAGTCCCACGTCCACACATTCCCTTGCAGGGATATCCGGTATGACCATATTGTAGCCGGCTGCCTTAAAGGCTGGCACGAGAAGGTCAAAGTGTATAGGTGACATCTGAGGGCAGATGATGGTGTAGTTGTCCTTTTTCATCTGCTCGGTGAATACAACACGCTCGTAGTTAGACGGTTTTAAGTCACGCTTTTCATGCTTGGTTTCCTTGACTCTTATGGCGGCAAGAAGCGAGCGGATACGGATTCTTGCTGCGCCCAGGTTGTTTACCTCGTCGATCTTCAGGCAGGTGTATATCTTGCCTGAGCCTGTCAGGATATCGTTTACACAGTCGGTTGTGACAGCATCGAGACCACAGCCAAACGAGTTGAGCTGGATTAAGTCAAGGTCATCACGGGTCTTTACAAAGTTGGCTGCTGAGTACAGTCTGGTGTGGTACATCCACTGATCCATGACGATGAGAGGTCTCTCAAGCTCGCCCAGATGGGATACGGAGTCCTCTGTCAGCACACAGATGCCATAGCTTGTGATGAGCTCAGGGATACCGTGGTTGATTTCCGGGTCCACATGGTACGGGCGGCCTGCGAGCACGATTCCGCGACGTCCGGTGTCCTCCATGTAGTCGAGCACTTCCTCGCCCTTTCGCTGTATCTCAAGCCTTGTCATGGCAAGCTCCTTCCAGCCTGCGGCTACCGCATCACGAATCTGTGACTCAGGCAGGTTGAAATCACCCTTTGAGAAGGTGGCTACGAGCTGCTGTGAGATAGTTTCTTCACTCTCAAATGACATAAACGGATTTATGAATTTAACCTCGCCTGAGGTAATCTCGTCCACGTTGTTTTTGATATTCTCAGAGTATGATGTAACAATAGGGCAGTTGTAGTGATTGTTTGCATCAGGAAACTCCTTGCGTTCATATGGCACTGCCGGGTAGAAAATAAAATCTACATTTTGTTTTATGAGCCAGCTTATATGACCATGTGTGAGCTTTGCAGGGTAGCACTCTGACTCACTTGGGATGGAGTCGATACCCATCTCATAAATCTTTCTGGTAGACTGTGGTGACAGTACTACAGAAAAGCCGAGACGTTTGAAAAATGTAGCCCAGAACGGATAGTTCTCGTACATATTCAAGGCTCTTGGGATGCCGACTGTACCGTGTGGAGCATCCTTTGGGTCAAGTGGCTCATAGTCAAATATACGCTTGTTCTTGTATTCAAAAAGATTTGGGATGTTATCCTTGTTCTTCTCCTTGCCCAGACCCTTTTCACAGCGGTTTCCGGTGATGTACTGTCTGTTGTCGGAGAATTTGTTTATAGTCAGAAGACAGTGGTTTGTACAGCCCTGACAGCGTGGGAGGTTTGTGGTGTAGGTGAGCTCATTTATCTGGTCGATTGTGAGCATTGTTGTCTTGTAATCAGCCTCATGGCGCTCGCGTGCGATGAGTGCGGCACCAAAGGCACCCATGATACCTGCGATATCAGGCCTTGTGGCATGTACACCTGCAATTTTTTCAAAGCTTCTAAGAACGGCATCATTGTAGAATGTACCGCCCTGGACTACGATATTTTCACCGAGGTCGCTTGCATCAGAAAGCTTGATAACCTTGAAAAGTGCATTCTTTATTACTGAGTAGGCAAGTCCTGCTGATATATCTGCGACAGATGCGCCCTCCTTCTGGGCCTGCTTTACCTTTGAGTTCATGAAAACCGTACATCTGGTTCCAAGGTCGATAGGATTCTTTGCAAAAAGGGCTTCCTTTGCGAAATCCTGAACTGAGTAGTTTAAGGACTTTGCGAAGGTCTCAATAAATGAGCCGCAGCCTGAAGAGCAGGCCTCATTGAGCTGTACTGAGTCGACTGTCTGGTTCTTTATCTTGATGCACTTCATGTCCTGTCCACCGATATCGAGGATACAGTCTACCTTTGGGTCGAAGAATGCTGCTGCGTAGTAGTGGGCTACAGTCTCAACTTCGCCGTCGTCCAATTTTAAAGCTGCCTTTAATAAAGCCTCTCCGTAGCCTGTAGAGCAGGAGTGTACGATGTGTGCATCCTCAGGAAGCTTTGCGTAAATCTCCTGGATAGAACGGATGGCTGTCGCGAGAGGGCTTCCGTTGTTGTTGCTGTAGAATGAGTATAAAAGGTCTCCGTCCTCGCTTACGAGAGCGATTTTAGTGGTGGTTGAGCCTGCATCTATTCCGAGATAGCAGTTGCCCTTGTATGTAGAAAGGTCACCGGTCTTTACGTGATTGTTGCCGTGACGCGTTGTAAATTCATCGTAATCAGCCTGATCCTTAAAAAGAGGCTCCATACGTGCCACCTCAAATTCCATCTTTATGCCGTTTGAGAGGCGGTCGATTAAGGATGAGAGTGTGGTGACAGAGTTGTCTTTATAGTTTAATGCAGAGCCTATTGCTGCAAACAGATGAGAGTTCTCAGGAACGATAGTGTGCTCGTCATCGAGATTTAAGGTTCTGATAAATGCTGATTTAAGTTCTGACAAAAAGTGCAGAGGACCGCCAAGGAAAGCAACATGTCCCTTGATTGGCTTACCGCAGGCGAGACCACTGATGGTCTGGTTTACCACGGCCTGAAAGATTGAAGCGGATAAATCCTCGCGTGTGGCTCCCTCATTGATGAGAGGCTGGATATCTGTTTTGGCAAATACTCCACAGCGGGCTGCGATAGGGTAGATGGCCTTGTAGCTTTTTGCGTATTCATTTAGTCCTGTAGCGTCTGTCTGGATGAGAGAAGCCATCTGGTCGATAAATGAGCCTGTACCGCCGGCACATATGCCGTTCATACGCTGTTCCACGTTGCCGCCCTCGAAGTATATGATTTTGGCATCCTCGCCACCTAGCTCTATTGCCACATCGGTCTGTGGAGCATAGTGTGTGAGTGCGGTAGATACAGCTATAACCTCCTGTACGAATGGCACCTCAAGGTGCTTTGCAAGAGTGAGTCCGCCGGAGCCTGTTATCATAGGACAAACTGAAAGGTCACCTGTCTTGTCGTAGGCCTTTCTGATAAGGGACTCAAGTGTCTCCTGGATATTTGCAAAATGACGCTCATAATCGGAAAAGAGGATATTGTCATCGGCGTCAAGAAGTGCAATCTTGACGGTTGTTGAGCCGATATCAATGCCCAACTTATGTAAGCTGTTATTTTCCATAGTGGTTCCTCCATAATGTATTACTTATATGTTTTTATATATCTTTCTTCTTATTAAAATATATAATTGTTCTATTATTATCAAAACAGAGATTATTATACGACAGATATCGACAAATTACAATGACTATAATTATAAAGAATTTGTGAATAATTCGCAGTCTCGTTGACAAAGTATGATTTAACTATCATAATAAATTTTGTAATAAACGCTGCCCTTTGCACTATAGTGTAAAAGGCAGCAATAATATGACAGGAGGATGCAGATGCGTGGTTTTTTATTGCATCAAAACCATGTCTGCTAAAATGTATGAACTGGCTTAACAAACTAGAACAAAAATATGGAAGTAAAGCGATTCCGAATATCACTAGAATATTTATCGCTGCGAATCTGATAGGCAGTGTGCTGCTTTTGACAAAGGGAGATGTTGTCCTTTATTATCTGCAGTTTTCAGCCTCTGCTATTTTGCACGGACAGGTATGGCGTCTTATAAGCTGGATTTTTGTGCCGAGCGGCAGCATATCATTTTTACAGCTTTTATTTATATTCTGTCTGTGGACGCTTGGAGACAGCATGGAGTCATATCTTGGCTCTTTTAGGATGAATGTGTACTTTTTCGGAGGCTTTTTGCTGTATGATATAGTAGGAATGCTTGTATTTGCAGTGACACATGTATCCATCAATCTGACTATGTACTATATACTTATAGCTATGTATCTGATGCTTGGTCTTTTGATGCCGGAGGCAGAGGTGAGGCTTTACTTTGTGCTTCCTATAAAGATGAAGTGGATGGTGCTTGTTTACTTCGTGATGTTTGCATATGATGTGTATACCTATATGAGCTTTGGATGGCAGATTGGATTGGCATATGGCTCAGAAATCGTTCTTGCACTTATAAATCTGTTGGTATTCATTTATGGCTGCAAGCACAGGCTCTCATTCAGACAGAATATGCACCAGAAGAGGAGAAAGGCTCAGTTTAAGGCTCAGTTTTCAGAACCTCGCCCGGGCAGTGGCATCTCACGCCACAAGTGCTATATATGCGGCAGAACAGAATTGTCAAATCCTGAATTAACATTCAGATACTGCTCGAAGTGCACCGGCAACAAGGAATACTGTCAGGATCATCTGTTTACACATACGCACGTATAACATACATGCACTACTTTTTCTAATTCATTGACAAAGTAAACTGATGAATTTATAATGGACACAGTATTATTTTCGGAGGAACATTTATGGAGAACGAGGCAACAGTTTCGAAAAATTTTATTGAACAGATTATTGAGAAGGACTTGGCAGAGGGTCATTGCAAGACAGTAAAGACCAGATTCCCACCGGAGCCAAACGGTTATTTACATATTGGCCATGCAAAGTCTATTCTTTTAAACTATGGACTGGCAAAGAAGTATGACGGACAGTTCAATCTCAGGTTTGATGATACAAACCCTACCAAGGAGCGTCTGGAGTTTGTAGAGTCTATCGAGGCCGATGTTAAGTGGCTTGGTGCTGACTGGGAGGACAGGAAGTTTTTTGCATCCAATTACTTCGACAAGATGTATGAGTGTGCAGTAGGACTGATAAAGAAGGGAAAGGCATATGTATCTGATCTGACACCTGATGAGATAAGAGAGTATAGAGGTACACTCACAGAGGCCGGCAAGGAGGATCCATACTCAAAGAGAAGTGTTGAGGAAAACCTGGACCTTTTTGAACGCATGAAAAACGGTGAGTTTGAGGATGGCACAAAGGTACTTCGTGCGAGAATTGACATGAGCTCTTCAAATATCAATATGAGAGATCCGATTCTTTACCGTGTGGCTCATATGACACATCACAATACAGGTGATAAATGGTGTGTATATCCTATGTATGATTTTGCTCATCCTATAGAGGATGCTATTGAGGGCATCACACATTCTATATGTACTCTTGAGTTTGAAGACCACAGACCGCTGTATGACTGGGTGGTTATTGAATGTGGATTTAAGAATTCTCCTGAGGAGTCGCCAAAGCAGATTGAGTTTGCAAAGCTCTATCTGACTAATGTTGTAACAGGAAAGAGATATATCAAGCGTCTTGTGGAGGATGGCATCGTTGATGGCTGGGATGACCCGAGGCTTGTTTCTATAGCAGCGCTCAGACGCAGGGGCTTCACACCGGAGTCTATCCAGAATTTTGTTGATCTGTGTGGTATATCAAAGGCTAACAGCTCTGTTGACTATGCTATGCTTGAGTACTGTATCCGAGAGGATTTAAAGGCTAAGCGCCCTCGTATGATGGCTGTGCTTGATCCGGTCAAGGTGATTATCGACAATTACCCTGAGGGACAGGTTGAGTATCTTGAAGTGGACAATAACGTGGAGAATCCTGAGCTTGGAAAGAGAAAGGTTCCTTTCACCAGAGAGCTTTATGTGGAGAGAGAGGACTTCATGGAGGAGCCACCGAAGAAGTATTTCCGTATGTTCCCTGGCAATGAGGTGCGTTTCATGAACGCTTATTTTGTGAAGTGCAATAGCTGCATAAAGGATGAAAACGGCAATATTACAGAGATTCACTGTACATATGACCCGGCATCAAAGGGTGGCAACAGTCCTGATGGCAGAAAGGTCAAGGGAACTATCCACTGGGTTTCAGCCGAGTATGGAAAGCAGGTAACTGTACGTCTTTACGAGAATATCGTAAATGAGGAGCTTGGAGTGTACAATGAGGACGGAAGCCTAAATCTTAATCCAAATTCACTCACAGTGCTTGATAACTGTGTAGTTGAGCCGGAGCTTATGAATGCCAAGGCTTATGACAGCTTCCAGTTTGTCAGAAATGGTTTCTTCTGCGCTGATTGCAAGGATTCAAAGGATGGACAGCCTGTATTTAACAGAATCGTCTCATTAAAGAGCTCATTCAAGCTTCCGACAGCTAAATAGTTTTTGACTAAAAATAAACAGAAGAGAACGAAATTATTAAAAAAATAAGAGATGTGAAATAATTGCTGTTATTTCACATCTCTTTTCTTTTATTTGTTGTAACAATTAATTATTTTTCTTGTTCTCAAGTTCAAGAAGCTTCATTGCACGCACCTTGAGTGGCAGACCAAACAGTGTGATGAAGCCGTCTGCATCATGGTGATCATATAAATCTCCTGTAGTAAAGCTTGCAAGAGACTCACTGTAGAGTGAATATGGTGAAGTAGTGCCGGCCTTGATGATATTGCCTTTATATAATTTGAATTTAACTTCTCCGGTTACATATTCCTGTGTTGACTCTACGAAAGCCTGGATTGCTTCACGAAGTGGTGTGAACCATTTTCCTTCGTATACTACCTGAGCGAGCTTGTTGCCCATTTCTTTTTTGACCTCCATTGTGGCACGGTCAAGGCAGAGCTCCTCGAGCTGGTCATGTGCCTCCATGAGGATTGTTCCACCAGGAGTCTCATATACACCACGTGATTTCATACCTACTACACGGTTCTCAACGATATCGATGATGCCGATGCCGTGCTTGCCACCGAGACGGTTGAGCTCTCTGATGATGTCTGCTACCTTCATCTTTTTGCCGTTGACAGATGTAGGAACACCCTTCTCAAATGTCATTGTAACATACTCACCCTCGTCAGGAGCATGCTCAGGTGTGACACTTAATACGAGCAGATGGTCGTAGTTTGGCTCCTGTGAAGGATCCTCAAGCTCAAGTCCCTCGTGGCTGATGTGCCAGAGGTTACGGTCACGGCTGTAGCTTGAATCTGTGCCGAACGGAAGGTCGATTCCGTGTGCCTTGCAGTACTCAATCTCAGCCTCACGTGAATCCATTTTCCAGTTGTCCTGACGCCATGGAGCGATTACCTTGATATCAGGAGCGAGCGCCTTGATACCGAGCTCGAAACGGATCTGGTCGTTTCCTTTTCCTGTTGCACCGTGGCAGATGGCTACAGCGCCTTCTTTTCTTGCAATCTCTACAAGCTTCTTTGCGATGCCCGGTCTTGCCATTGCTGTTCCAAGGAGGTATTTGTGCTCATAAACTGCGCCGGCCTGTACACAAGGTACGATGTAGTCCTCACTGAACTCATCACAGATATCCTCTATGTAAAGCTTTGAAGCTCCGGATAATTTAGCTCTCTCATCGAGTCCGTCAAGCTCCTCT